>Ga0307486_1001502_pt1 | contig 17795 bp, 18 predicted proteins | sample CBIW02metaG_FD_203663 | JGI IMG/M metagenome (GOLD analysis project Ga0307486, IMG submission 203663) | Sea-ice brine microbial communities from Beaufort Sea near Barrow, Alaska, United States - CBIW 0.2 | ecosystem: Environmental > Aquatic > Marine > Coastal | place: USA: Alaska | collected... | reverse complement strand
TGTACATTTCATCTGCAAGGATATTTTCACCCAAATAGGTGAAAATAATTGAAAGGGAAAAGTCTCTGAAGCATTGTTTTCATTGACTTTTCCACTTTCTTATTAACAATGGCTTGCGGATTTAAGGCATTCTTACAAGCCTTGTTATTGGCGTAACCGTGCGGATCGTAATTTGTAACGGCCACGGTTAGTAATATGTAACGGCCGCGGTTAATTGGCGGTTGCAATCACGGTTTCCGCCGTTGCTATAGCTGTTTTGTGGGTGAAATTCAACCAGGATAAGGTAATTAGGCGTTATAACCGCGGCGGTTAGCAATTTGTGGATACACCGGACTAAGTTGACCACTCTCCAGGGCGGAAATTTATCAGCATCAACAGAATCAGTAATTTAATGCCATTCCGGGCCAATCCCCATAAAAGGCATTCCAGCAAAGAACCGGTTCAGTCAACAGGGCATTCATGTTTGGCCGTACCGGCCACACGAACGCTTAGTTATTGGCATTAGTGTTTTTTAATTCATTATTTGTTTCAGTTCCTCAATCGAATATGCAGGTTTCTTTTTGTGAAGCATAGAATGACAATTCGGACAAACAGGAATTAAGTCAGTTAATGGATTCACGGAATATTCATTTCCGATTGTTGCTATATCTATTTTATGATGAACCTGAATAAAATCTTTCCCTAATTCACCAAATTTATCTTTGAAATTAAAATCGCAAACTTGACAATTTAATCCAAAATGCTCAATACATTTTTTTCTTGCTATTGGATTCCGTTCATAACTGTTCACTAAAACATTTTTGGTTTTTCCTTCTGAATATTCTATTTCGGAATCTACTTCGTCTGGGTATACTGTTTTTTCAGGTGTTTGGTTTATAAGTTTTAAATAGCGGTTATAAACCTCTTTTCTTTTTTTTACTGAAGAACCTGATTTTTCTTCATAATAGTCAATATGTTGAGATAAGGAGAGAAGTGCGTTTTGAAGTCCATCAATACCATTTTCTTCATATATTTTTTGAAGGTAATATTCAGTTCCGTAAATATTTGTAGTCTGCGTAAATAGTTTTCCTTGAATTAAATTCGAATAATTATAAACATAATCTACAGCAGAATTTTCGTTCATTCCAATGTCGGTCAGGACTTTTATTCCATCTTTGAGAGATACTTGGTTTTTATAAAATCTTTTTCCGATTTCATATGATTTTTCAACCATTTCATTCGTTATTTTTCCCATAATTATTCTCGTTCGGTAATATTAATGCCAACTTGTTATAAACCATCTAATGTAAAGGTTTCCATTAGATATTTTCCGGCTAAACACATAATATGAACCCCGTTCACTATAATATCAGGATGGATGATTTAAAATGAGGCATTTTAACCATTCTTACAAGCCTTTTAATTGACGAAACAGCGGCGGTTGGTAATTTGGTAACGGCCACGGTTAGTAATTTATAACGGCGGCGGTTAGTAATGCCTAACCGCCGCCGTTATTTTGCCGTTATAATCACGGTTGGAGCTGTTTTTAAGGTAAAATATAACCAGGACAAGGTAATTAGCCCTTGCAATGGTAACTATGGTTCATGATTGAATTTGCAGTAGTTTCAATTTCCAAAAATTCTGTAATCAAATCAGTAAGTAACCTTTAGGATTTTAGCTTAGTACTTTGTTAAAGGGCGTATATTTCCAAATTTCATTTTCATTATTCAAGTCGTCATTAAAGCGTTTCAATAACTTTTCGTTTTTACAACTTTCACGAAAATCCTGAAACAGATTCGTTGATTTGCTCCAATACCATTTTTTAAATTCTTTAAAGTGAATACCTCTACTTTTCAAATCAGAAGTTATTATACCATCAAGGTTATATAACGGTTCTTCAATGAAACATTTATTGACAAAATCAATGGTTTGGGCTAAATATAAAAATTCGTTTATGTTAAAAATTATTTCGGTTTCTTCTATTTTCAAGCACTTTTCTACGAATTTTTGATAATACTCAAAGTTAATTTCCTCTGGATTTTCTTTTCTCAATTGATAAGTCGGTAATCTATCGTCGAAAAAAACACTTTGAGTAATTGCAATTGTTTCATATATGAAAGTTATATTTTCTTCATTTGGTGATAATCGTAAAATAATAAAGTCATCAGTTTTAATTTCCATTTTGTTTTAATAAGTACTACAATTAGTTATATAGCACTAAATGTTTGGGTTTCTATTAGATATTTGTTGTTTACGGGATCAGTTGGGTGTGAAGCCGTAGATATGGCTTTATAAGCCTATATTATCAAGGGGTAATAAGTTTAAAAGTTCTTTTTTACTGAATTTCAGTTCTCTTTCAGCTTTGGTAAACCTAATTTTAATGTTAGCGCAACCTTCAACCTGCAACGTGCAACTTGCAATCGCCTGTTATTTTTGATGTAATTTGCTGATAATTAGTTAGGTGAAAGGCTTTTTAGGCCTAATTGCGTGTTGCAGGTTGCATCGCCAATTTAATTTTCTTCATTTGTCTGTATCTAATTTTCTATTTCCGGTGAGATATTATTTTCTAAAACTTTCTCCACGCCAGGGAATGATGTTGAACATTTCCGGTAAACGATCTCCTAAGCGTGGACCATATTTCTTAGAAATTTCAACTGGAGTCAAATTAGTGGTCACAAAAGTTTTGCTGCCAAATCTGTTTCTTTCAAATAGAACCTCTTCAAGAATTTCATCTCTATTGAAGGCTTTTTTTTCCTTGCCTAAATCATCAATGTACAATTTACCACTATAGTAATTTGATAACACAAAATTGCTTCCTTTATCCTGGGTTGATCTCATATGATTCTCAACAAAAGATCCAGTCGAAATCATTGTGAACCAAAAGTCATTGCAGCCGTAATGCAGTAATTCTTTTCCCATTTTGTTTAGAATAGAAAACAGTTGTGTTTTTCCCACCCCATAATCACCATAGACTAATAGTCCCTTATTCAGGCGAGGTTGATTCTTTACCTGTCCAAACTCATTGAAATTTTCATCTTTTAGTAAATACCTGAGAATGGTGTAAATTGCTTTTTCATTCCTATCATCCAAAATGAAATCATTAGGTTTATACTTTTTAAATAGTTTCCAGGCAATTTCTTTTGTTAAAATTAATTCCGGTTTCTTTTCGTTCCAATTCCCCCTGGGATAAACTTCGTGAACTGCCTTTACGGATTGGTTTCCATCAAGCTTTCTGAGATTGGCCAAAACATTTGCGATTTCACTCATAGCTCTTTAGTTTTTCAGATACTGACAGGTTCATGGCAGAATTATTAACAGTTAGTTTCGTTGGTTCAATACTAAGAAGTTGACCAATTTTTTCCCTGAGTTTTTGAGTGCTGAGTATATTTTTTTTCCAGAACTCTCCATCAGGACTTTTAAGCAATTTTAATGCACGGTCAAATTGAATAGAGGTAACACCATCCTTCTCCATCATTAAACGAATAGGTAGCACATAATTCCCAAATTTTGCCCGTTCCTGAATTTTAGCAGGAGCCTGTTTTTCAAGAAGATTTTGAATAAACACTTTTTGGAATTTTATTGCTATTTGGAAATAATTTATAAGATCCTCAGGCACCTCTGAAATTTCAATTTCAGATAATGGTTTATTGTTTAATTTTTGATTGTTTAATGGTTTATCTATACTCTCAATGCTTTGGTTTTGCAAGAGAAAAGCTTTGTCCAGTGCTTTTATATCTGCTTTAAGGTTTGGTTTGGTAGAATTTACCAAACCAATAATATTGGACGAATATTGGTTTTTGCTTCTCTCTACCCAATTGATGAATTCCCAATCTGCGATATCCTGAAGAGATTTAATATATGTTTTATAATTTTTGATGCCCACGCACTCCATAGCGACTGTTGTGGGTAATCCAAATTTTTCTTTCCAACCTAAGCGGTTACAATGATCCACTGCAAAAAAATAAATTGCCGTGTGGGAAGGTTTAACTTTCTCGGGATTTTCAAAGCAGAAATTAAACCAGGCGCGAGATAATTCATATCCGGTCATGGCTTAAATGGTTTTAATTGCTTTTAACTCTACTAATGCTGCTTCCAATTGACTTCGCTTGTAGAAAATCTTTTTGCCTAATCCAAAACGTATTAGTCGTCCCTGATTAGTCCATCTGTCCAAAGTTGTAACGGTTATTTTGAACATTTTTGCGGCTTCAGTGCGTGATAAAATTTCATCAGGTTCTTCCTGCTGGAATTCTTTTTTGAACTGTTTAAATCCCTCTCTTACGCCTTGTAAAATTGTTTCTTGTAATTGTTCATGTGTTACCTGGATAAAATTGATAGTTTTCATTTAGGATAATGTTAAATTAAAATTTATTTAAGCTTACCCGAAATTTTACTATACTTTTGCAATTCCTACATTACAGAAGGCATATGTATTACTTTCGGGTAATCTTGTGCCTTTTTTATTTTCAACAAAGCTAAAGCGTTAGAAGGGACTTATCGGTAACTGCTTTTTTTTAAGAGATTCTTTAAAAATGCTAACCAAAATTTACCATAATTTACCAAAATATACCATAATTGTTTGAACATGTTCAAACATGTCGAAACAAAGGTCAGAACAGGTCAAAACAGGTCAGGAGTGGTCAGTAATGGTAGGGGATGGTAGGGAATGGTCAATTGTAAATTACAAATTTTGAATCGAAGGGTTTAATTCCGCAGAAAATAAGTGTAAAATAGCGGATTAAAATTTGTCGTAATAATATTTCCGGAGAGTATCAAAGCTGTAGCCAGTTTTAAAATTATTGTATATGTACCGGATCCATTTATTATGGGAAATATTAATATAGCTTTTCGCTTTTTTCATGTGAAGTAAAAACTCAAAAATTTCCTCATCATGTAGTAAATGATAACCTGTATAATTGTGTTTTTTAGATTGGAATTTTTTTGAAGTTTGCAATCTATCGGAAAATGTTATACAAGCCTTATATCCAATGAAATTTCCAGCCAAAGTGTTGTAACTATTAATACAATACAAAAAGGATTTCAGGAAATGATCAGGTGAAATTGCGTAGGTATCTGTACATTCCAGACATTTTTTTATGCTCCACTTATATTGCTTTTGATCATAAAATTTTTCTTTAATTTCTTTAAATATCGGTCCTACACGATCTTTTTCAATAAAAGGCAAATGATCTAAAAAATCTATTTTTGGGTCTTCTATAAGTTCTTGGAAGGATTCTATTGGGTTACCTTTCATTTCTTCTCTATTGTGTCGTGTTTAGAATAAAAATCTGCTATTTGTTGTGCAAAGTCCAATGAACTTTTTCCAATATATTGTAAAAACATTTTCTCAGTTCCATGTGCTGTTATTTGCATAATCAAAGGGGTAGGGAGTACCCCATAGTGATTTGTAGCAAATGAACGTCTGCAAACATGAGAGCTAATAATTTCGTGTTTTAGAAAGTTATCAAATACTTTCCTTTTTTCACCTTTCTCTTTATATTTTCCATTTGAGTCTTTGGGAATTACCTCGCCTTTTTTATTGACCATGGTAATTTTACCGGCATAAATCGAATCGTCAATCTTTGCCTGTTCACATAGTAATTTAAGATATGTGTTAAATTTTTGTATGCTTATTGATTTAGGTAAACCCTCTTTTAATATTTCTTTGGTTGTAGGTAGAACCGGAATGGCAACCTGTTTGCCTGTTTTTTGTTGAGTTAATTCAATAATATCCAAACCGTTTCTTGTGACAAAATTATCCTCACTTAGTTTAAGCAAATCATTCCCTCTTTGACCAATATTACACCCAAGCAAAAGCCATTTTTTTGCATTTTCCAAAGCCTCTGAATCAAATGTTATTTTACTGATCTTTTTAAGTTCTTCGGGTGATAAGTATATAACAGTTTCATTCTTTGTTTTTCCTCCCTTGACCTTCCGTAATTGATTACTAATTTGAATACCTCTTATTTGCGCATCTGCGCATACCGTTTTTAAATCATCTATTTTTTTCTTGGCGTAGCTTTCCGAGTAATTTCTTTTGTTGAGCATCCAGGAAAGAAAATCCCTTCCAAATTTTATGTCTACATCTTTAACTAAAAGTTTTTTCCTGCCTTGATACATCTTGATTATTTTCAGCAGATTTTTATAAGAATTTATTCGACTTTGTGAAATACCCAATCCACCTCTTGAGTTTTCCCTGGTATTCGCATTGTCGATAATATCCTGTATACAATCGGTTATTAGCTCACTAATTTCATTTTCTTCAGAATCTCCGGTTTCCTCGCCATTGAAAGCGTTATTTATTTTCAGTATGTTTTTTTCGAGCCATAATCCATCTATTTCATTAGGACTACTTTCATTAAAAGTATCAATTAATTTAATTTTGAGATTAAGCAGGGTGGCATAAACATTTTTTAGATCAGGAGTTCTTTGATGAGGAGCCTTTTTTAGTGTGCTCCAGTTTTTGGGGTTAATTAATTTTCCCGCACTTTTGGTGTAGTCATGTTTTCGACCATGTTTGAACCTTAAGAAAATAGTTGAAGGGTTTTCATTTCCCTTGACTAAAAAATTGACAGTTGCCATATTTGATATTTAAATCGAAGATAAGTCTTTCCCCACACTTTCCCTACAATCTTAAAGTTTAATAATGTCGTTATATGTTCAATGATGTTTTTGAATCCCTTTAATTGCAGGCTATTCAAGAGGTGTAGAGGTTTTTTGGCATAATTATTAATTTTACAACTACACTAAGCGAGTCCCGCCTCGAGTACTCTAAACCCTGTTAATCTTTTGATTATCAGGGTTTTTTTATGCCTACTTGACAAACCATTTTTGATCCAGCCTTAATTTGTTCTCCTAATAAATATTGCGTTATAATAATTTCAATTTAATGGAATGATCTTTCTTACTTGAAGAAAATTATATCAATAAAGAGGGTTCCAGGGCATGATTGCAATTTCAGAAAAATTGATCGATCAGAAACTTTCCTGAAATAATCCCTTCATTTATTCATCAATTGTTATTTAGTTACTTGTTGTTTAACCTGTTTAATGGAAATTTTCATTAATTTCATCTGACACCAATTAAATCATCGATATGAAAAAGGTTATACTATTTGCAGGGAAATCCAAAGGAGGACAAATCAATGCATGATTTTAAGTCAGATTTAAGCCAGGAAGCAGTATTGTCTGAATATTTGGATAAGCTATATACCGGGAAAGGAATTGATTTTAATAGAGTCTCTGATTTGAATAAACAACATCAAGGTATTGATATAATTATTCAAATTAAAGCAGATGAATATCTTATTGATGAAAAAGCACAACTACATTATCTAAATAATGATTTGCCAACATTTACATTTGAATTATCATATTTTAAAAATAACCGATTAAAAAAGGGGTGGCTTTTCGATGAAAAAAAACTTACACAATATTATTTTTTGATAACCGGTATATTTTTAAAGAAGGGAAAGACAAAGCTTTCAAGCTCAAATGATATTGATAAAATAAAAATCACAAGTGTTAATAGAAGTAAGCTAATTGAACATTTGTCTTCAATAAATTTAGGTGAAGAAAAATTATTAGGGTATGACAAGGAACTGAGAAAAACTGATTCTTTTGGTAAGAATACAGTGCCTGAATTGAACCCAAATTCAGAAGGCCTAATATTCCTGACAAAGCAGTTAACCGAAAAACCGATGAACCTCCAATTGAGATTGGAATACTTGATCAAAACCAAAGTAGCCAAGAAATTTCACTATGTGGTGCCAACCTCGGTTATCAGGAAATAGCGGGTATTCCAGTGAAAAATGATGTTTTGAATCTCAAGTAAAAAACAACCAAGCCGACAATCCCGATAGCTATCGGAAACGTCCTTGATCCCGCCTCCTGCATTAACCAAAATTGTTGTGTGCAAGCTTAAAAAAGGGCTTTCACTTTCCCGCCACTACCCAAGTAAAATAACTTGAATTTATCGATTGGAATACAATATGTTTTTATAGATTTGGACAATATCTGTCTAAAATTATTTTGACCAATGAGAACATTAGGCGACACTTTAAAATGTGCGAGAGAGGAAAAGGATTTAATTCTGCGAAAGGTTGCGGCCGAAGTGGATATTGATCAGTCCCTGATCAGTAAGTTCGAAAAAAACGAGCGAAAACCGACCATGGAACAAGTCATAAGACTTGCGAAATTTTACGAACTCTCCGAAAGTGAATTGATCATTAATTGGTATTCGGAAAAAATTGCGGAAGAACTGAAATACACGGAATCATCTTCTGAAATACTAAAAGTAGCAGAAGAAAAAATTAATTACTATAAAGCTCAAGAGAATGGAAAATAAAAAAATGAAAGTTGCAGAATTGTTCGCAGGAGTTGGAGGTTTTCGTCTTGGATTGGAGAAAAGTAATTATGAAATTGTTTGGAGCAACCAATGGGAGCCATCTACAAAGATCCAACACGCTTCCTTGGTTTATGAAGAACATTTTGGAAAAGAAAATCACTCAAACGAGAATATTAACGAAGTTGTTACAAGAAACGTAGAGGAAATTCCCGATCACGATTTGTTGGTTGGTGGGTTTCCTTGCCAGGATTATTCCGTTGCAACAACTTTAAATAATTCAAAAGGATTAAAAGGTAAAAAAGGTGTGCTTTGGTGGTCAATTCATAGCATTTTAGAAAATAAAAAGAACAAACCAAAATACCTGTTTTTGGAAAATGTGGACAGGCTTTTAAAATCCCCCGCGAATCAAAGGGGACGGGATTTTGCGGTTATGTTGCAAAGTTTAAATGATCTGGGTTATGCAGTAGAATGGCGGGTAATTAACGCGGCCGAATACGGAATGCCACAAAGAAGACGCAGGGTTTTCTTTATTGGGTACCATAAATCCACAGAAATTTACAAAAGACTGCACAAGTCCAAAAAAATAGATTGGCTAACCGAAGAAGGAACAATCGCAAATGCGTTTCCTGTTGCAAAAACCAATTCAATACAAGAAGTGGAATTAAAAGGAGGTCTGGTCGAAATAACCAATGAGTTTAATAAAGACGGAAAATTATCACCTTTTCAAAATACAGGATTACTTATAAAAGGTAAGGTTTATACAACTAAAACAGGGCCAAATTATGATGGCCCAAAAACTGTTTTAGGAGATATTTTACAAAACGGGGAAGTTACTTCTGAATTCTTTATTGGGGAAGCTGATAAACCAAAATGGGAATATCTAAAAGGTGCCAAAAAAGAAAAAAGAACTACAAAAGAAGGCTTTGAATATAATTATAGCGAAGGCGGAATGATTTACCCTGATGCTTTGGATAATGCTTCAAGAACAATAATAACTGGGGAAGGCGGGAAATCCCCTTCAAGGTTCAAACACGTAGTAGTTTCCGATAGAGGTTTAAGAAGATTGACACCTATTGAATTGGAAAGGCTAAATATGTTTCCGGATAACCACACTAAAATCGACGGGATCACGGATACCAAAAGGGCATTTTTTATGGGAAATGCTTTGGTAGTTGGCGTAATTGAGAAAATTGGGGAAGAACTTTACAAACAGATACACTCCTAATTCCAGGATATTTATTTAGTATTGGGAAAAAAATGGAAAGCCAGACTTTGACCCATTAAATTATTGCATTAAAAAAGGTGTTTTTACTGCAATAATTTATTAGACTTTGTGGATATTACACCTAATGAATAAAGAAAGTGATTTTGATTTAAATTCGGCAGCTTCAATTATTGATTTTGCTAAACTCTTAAAAGGCCAAACTTTAAGACAAGCTTGCGGAGTTGAAATTGAGGAACACGGTTACAAGGGAAAAGGGAATTTTGGTCAAATATTAGAGAAATTTTACTTTGGTTACGAACCAAATTCAGATGCTGAACCTGATTTTTTGGAAGCGGGAATCGAACTAAAATCAAGTCCTTTAAAGGCTTTGAAAAATGGGGAATTTCGTTCAAAAGAAAGGCTCGTTTTAAATATCATAAATTACTTACAAGTTCATAAAGAAGATTTTGAAACAAGCTCGTTTTGGAAGAAAAACGCACATTTACTTTTAGTTTTCTATCTACACGATAAAGATTTAGACCTACTCGGTTACTCAATAAAATTAGTTGACGTTTGGGAATATCCGAAGGAAGATTTAAAAATCATTAAACGTGATTGGGAGTTTATCAATCAAAAGATAAAAGAGGGAAAAGCTCACGAACTTTCGGAAGGCGACACCTTTTATCTTGGAGCTTGCACAAAAGGTTCTACCGCTTTAAAATCGTACAGGGACCAGCCTTTTAATGAAGAACAAGCGAAACAAAGGGCTTATTCACTTAAGCAAGGTTATGTAAATCATATAATTGCGAATATTGCTCAAGAGGAAACTGCCGTTTATGGAAGGATCATTGATACACCTGAAATTCTGGATGAAGTTCGGTCAATTGAAGAAGTGGTTATTTCAAAATTCCATGCATTTTACGGAAAGTCAGCAAAACAAATTGAACACGAATTAGGTTTGGAATTGAACCAAAACGCAAAAAGTTATTTTGCAAACCTCACAAATGCAATTCTTGGACTTGAACTCGGTCAAAAAATCGAGGAATTCGAAAAGGCAGATATACGAGTAAAAACAATTAGGCTCAAAGAAAACAATTTGCCTAAAGAGGATATTTCCTTTCCAACTTTTGAATATCAGGAACTTGTCAAAATGGATTGGGAAGATTCGGATTTTAAAAATATTTTGGAAAGCAAGTTCTTCTTCGTGTTTTATCAATTTGAGGGAGAAAATTTGATTTTAAGGAAAGTCAAGTTTTGGAATATGTCACATTCAGACATTCTTGAAGCTAAAAATGTTTGGGAAGAAATGGTCAAAACAGTTTCAAATGGAGAGATCGTAAAAGAAGTAACAAGCAAAGGAATAAGAAAATCCTATTTTCCAAAGAAAACTGAAAATAGGATAAGTCACGTTAGACCTCACGCAAGAAATGCTGATGACACTTATGAGTTGCCAGTTGCAGATAAATTTACAGGACTAACGAAATACACAAAACATTGTTTTTGGTTGAATGCAAGTTACGTGAAAGACGAAATATACTTGAAATAAGCCATACAAGAATTTTCTCAAGAGGAAAAATTGTAAATTTAGAATTAACTTAAAATACAAATTATGGCAGTAATTGGCGAAATTATTAAGGAAGATCAGAATCATATAAATATTCGTGGCGGAGAAGTTCTTGCAGATGTTGTATCTGATAAAGATTATTTTCAAATAAGAACATATGCTAGTGGGGATTATGATAGGAAAAACGGGTCTAAACAAAATATTCAATTGACTAAAGAAAAAGCTATTGAGTTGAGAAAATTACTCAATAAATTTATTGGGGATAGGTAAATTACTCTGGCGAAGTTTTTTTTATTCCCGTAATGCTATTAAATTATAACATCGGTTACCAGTAAATAGCGGGCAATTGATTGAAAAGCGATATTTTAGATACAAATTAACAAAACATCTAAGCCGACAATCCCGACAGCTAGCGGGAGCGTCCATACTCCAGCTATTTGCCTTAACCGAGACCGTTAGGTGAATGCTGATGAAAAAGCCACCGCTCGTTCAAGTTCTTATAATTTTGCTCGTTCCTCACAAAATCGTAAGGGCTTTCACTTTCCCACCACAATCAGATTTAAAATATCTTTTGAAATATAAAAATTATTTGCTATAAGTTAATATATTCGCATAATTCACAAATAAATCGGCTAAAGTGGAAATCAACAGAATCAAAGTTGCTCTTGCCGGAACCAGGAGAAAAAATAAATGTTTAGCAGAACAAATAGGTAAAGATGATTCAACTGTTTCTCAATGGTGCACAAATTCTCGCCAACCATCTTTGGAGAACTTACTCAGAATTGCAAATGCTCTCAAGGTAAACATTAGAGATTTGCTTTTCTCAAACAACAATACAGAGAATCAAATATGAGTGAAAAGAAAACATATATAGACCTATTCGCAGGTTGTGGTGGACTTTCACTCGGACTTTATAATTCTGGCTTATGGAAAGGATTATTCGCAATTGAAAAAAGCCCAGATGCATTTGAAACTTTTAATCATAACTTGATTGAAAATAATAATCATTTCAATTGGCCAAATTGGTTGCCAAAAGCTAATCACGATATCAATGAAATAATCAAGAATTACCCTAATGAATTGAAAGCATTAAGAGGTAAAATTGATATGGTGGCAGGGGGACCTCCTTGCCAAGGTTTTTCAACAGCAGGAAAAAGAATTGAAAATGATTCAAGAAATAAATTAATCAAATCATACATTAAGTTTATTCGTCAAGTACAGCCAAAGGTTATCTTTTTCGAAAACGTAAAAGGATTTACTCAAAAGTTTGACAAAAATAAAATTCAAGGAAAAGTATATTCCGAATATGTAAAAAGTGCATTAGAATATGCTCCAAAAGGCGGTGATTATTTTGGTTACAAAGTAGAAGGTCGTCTTGTTGATTTTTCAGAATATGGAGTTCCTCAAAAAAGAACTCGTTTCATTTTAGTCGGTATTAGAAAAGATATAGCTATAAAAACAAATCCAAAGGAATTTTTCAATTCATTAAAAAATGAAAGAGAAAAATTTCTTGTAAATAAAGGAATAGGTTTAACCAACAATCTGGAAGACGCAATATCCGATTTGTTAAGAATTAATGAAACGATATCACCTGACACAGCATCATTTAAAGCAGGCTTGTATAATAAACCAAAATCAAATTATCAAAAACTTTTAAAAGGAAACTATTCAGAAAAAATTCCTGATAGTCACAGATTTGCAAAACACAATGCTTCGACTATCGAAAAATTTGAATATATACTTGAGAATGCAGATAAAAACAAAACTTTATCTGATGAGATTAAAGAAAGATTTAATCTTAAAAAAAGAACAATAATTCCTTTGTCTGGAAGAATCCCTACTCCAACGATTACAACTCTACCAGACGATTATGTGCATTATTGTGAGCCTAGAATTTTCACAGTTCGAGAATATGCCCGAATACAATCTTTTAATGACTGGTATGAATTTAAAGGAAAATACACAACGGGGGGAAAAAGAAGAACTCAAGAAGTTCCGAGATATTCACAAATTGGAAATGCAATTCCACCTCTATTTGGGGAGCAAGCAGGATTAATTTTAAAACACCTTATTTCCTAATGCAGAAAAATTTACAATTTAAAATTAGTTCTGCATTAAAGAACATTATTGGGAGCGACTTAATTAGTGATGACTTCATTGCTGTTTTTGAGTTAGTAAAAAATTCATATGATGCTCACGCGACAAAGGTTGAAATAACATTTGAAAACATATATTCCGATAATGCCAAAATCATAATTATAGATAATGGTAAAGGAATGAATTATGACGATTTAATAAACAAGTGGCTCTTTGTAGCTTATTCAGCTAAAAAAGAAGGAACGGAAGAAGACAGCTATGATTACCGTGATAAAATAAAAGTAAAAAGAGCTTATGCTGGTGCTAAAGGAATTGGAAGATTCTCTTGTGACAGACTAGGAAGAGAATTATACCTTGAAACTATTAAAGATGAACCAAATTCAAAAGTGGAGACATTACTTACGCAATGGGATAAATTTGAAGGCAATCTTAAAGAGGAATTCGTAAACATTAGTGTGCTACACGAAACTATTCCTAACAGCAATTACAGTATCAATAAAGGAACTGTTTTAGAAATATCAGACTTAAAAAGTGATTGGTCAAAAGGTCGGTTTTTAGAATTAAAAAATGCTCTTGCCAAACTTATTAATCCAAATACTCAAATAAAAGAAGATAAGTTTACAATTGAACTAATTGTTCCAGATGAGCTTTTAAAAGACCAAAAGGAAACTGAATACTGCAATATTGTAAATGGAGAAATACAGAACTTAATTTTTGAAACTTTAGAAATTAAAACGACAAAAATTGTAAGTAAAGTTCTAGACAAGAAAAAAAAGAAAATAGAAACTTCTTTAATTGAAGGCGGAAAATTAGTCTATAAAATTATTGAGGAAAACAAGTATGAAAACTTGTTTAATGTGGATTGTGAAGTGTACTTTCTTAATCATTCTGCCAAAATTACATTCAAAAAAAGAATGGGAATAGATTCCGTTAGTTATGGCCATATTTTCGTTTATAAAAATGGATTAAGAATATATCCTTATGGAGACAGATACGAAGATCCCTTAAAAATGGATAATCGTAAAGCTCAAGGTTATAATAGGTACTTAGGAACTAGAGAAACTTTAGGATATATTTCTATCAATGAACCCAACGAGGAATTAAGAGAAACTTCTAGTCGTGGAGATGGACTAATTAAATCAAAGTCATATTTTGAACTAGTTGATTGGTTTTATGATAATTTAAAACGGCTAGAAAAGTACAACATTGATATAACAGATTGGGGAAATGATTTATCAAACGAAGATTATATTAAATTAGATAATAAAGGTCAGCTTGAAGCAATTGAAAATTTAGTTGGAAACCTTACAAAGTCAAAGGGCATTATTTCTTTTGAAGTCGCGCCAGAGATATTCGAAATAATTGATAGAAAACAAGGGAAATCAACAAAAAATACGTTAAGTAAAATAAAAAAACAATTAGAAGGTGATGATTACGACAAAGATGCTATCGTAGATAGTATTTCAAAAATTGAGAAGAATCTTGATCATTTAAAGAAAACGACCGAAGAAGCTGGTGAAGAAGCTTTAGATAGTTTAATTAAGAATGAGGAATTAGAAACAAATCTGGAGAGCGAGAAGAAAAGGGGTGCTTTTCAAGGTGCATTAATAGGTTCTGATAAGGAAAGAATAGTCGGTTTACAGCACCAAATCTACCATTCTTCAAGTAGAATTACAAGAAACCTTAAATTACTTATTAAGCATTTAAGTCCAAAAAATTTGGATGACAAAGCACAAAAATACATTAAAACAATTTCCTTAGAAGCTTCAAAAATTAGTTCAATCGCAACTTTTGTTACAAAAGCTAATTTCAATCTGAAAGCTTCCGAAATAAAAAATGATTTAGTTGATTTTATCAAGGATTATATAAATGAACTATATCTTTTAGAGGATAAGGTTATTGATACTTCAATGAATATTTTTATTGAAGATAACTTTAATGGCGAATTTATTAAAGAGTTTAGACCCTTGGAAATTACAACAATCGTTGACAACATTATTTCCAATTCCGAAAAAGCAAATGCAACAGAAATAAGATTAAATTTTAATAAGAAAAAAAATTCTCTTATTATTTCTTTTGTGGATAACGGAAAAGGCATTCCCGAAAAGCATTTGGATAATATTTTTGATTTAGGTTATACAACAACAAATGGTTCTGGAATTGGATTATTTCAAGTCAAAGATTTGGTCAAAAACAGCTTAAGGGGGGAAATTGAGATTGAATCAGAAGAGAAAAAAGGTACATCTATAAAAATTACAATAGGATGAAATTAGAATATAAAATACTTTGGTTGGATGATCAAATACAAGGTTTTATAGATGATGAAATGATTCAAGAAGTAGAAGAGTATTTAGTTGAGCAAGGTTTTCAACCTAAAATAATTACTACATCAAAATCAGATGATTTTTTTAAAGCTCTAGATGATTCTTTTGACTTACTATTAACCGATTATCACCTAAATGATATCAATGGAGATGAAGTTATTAAGAAAATTCGTAGTCAGGAGTATTCCGTATTATCAGAAGTACTTTTCTATACTGCTAAAGCAGACTTAAAAGATACTGACAAAATCAATCGAGTTAGTTTTTTGGAAACAAATACTCTTCTTGGAGACCATAGAGAATTAGTCTTAAAAGCAACAATAAATCTAATTGGACTAACACTGAAGAAGTTTCAGAACATAATAGCAATGCGAGGAATGATAATGCACGAAACCAGCTCTCTTGATGTAGAAATGATTGAAATCATTAAAAAAGCATTAAAAAATAACAATTTAAATTTCGAAGAGTTATCTGTTTCTATTTACGACCAATTAATAGAACTATTCACTCAAAAAGCAGAATTCGTGCAAGAGTGTAAACGAAAAATGAATTTTAATCAGTTAACCAAAGATAATTTTGTTTATAGTGCAAAATATAAAATATTGACACTGTCAAAAATTCTTGAAGACCTTAAAATGACTGATTTTTCAAATGAATATGATTCTGAAATAAATTCCATTAGGAATAAATTTGCTCACGCTATCTTGGAAAAAGATGGAAACGGTAGAAAGTTTTTTAAACACAAAGAGGAAGGAATAGACTTTAATGAAAGTCTATGTAAAGTAATAAGAGAAAATATCATCAAGCACAAATCTAATCTTGATGAATTAAAGGAACGTGTTTAAAATATAGCCAACACAAAGTTCAGGCACATTGCAATCCTCGCTACTGCGGTTGCAAAGAGCTTTCACGCCAACGCTAACAAGTTTGCGGTAAGAAAAACCAGAGTACAATAGGATATAAACATGTTATGGCATTGAAGCATTATCCTTTATAATTTCGATAAAAACAGGATATCCCATATTGGGATATTTCAATTAATTGTTTGTAGATTTGCAATATGAGAATTATTGCTTTTAGAACTCTAAGAGAGTTTTTTGAAAAACCAGGATATTCGGATTCGGAAGTTTCATTGAGAGCTTGGTATCACGATGCTAAAATAGCTGAGTGGGAAAATTCAAATGAGCCGAAAAAGCAGTATAAAAACGCAAGCATTGTCGGAACCGGAAGAGTGGTTTTCAACATTAAGGGCAATGATTACAGATTAGTAGTTGCGATTGATTATGAATTTCAAGTGATTTTCATAAGATTTATCGGGACTCATAGACAACATGACAAAATTGATGCTAAAACGATTTGATTATGGATATTCGACCAATTAAAACAGAGCAAGATTACAATTCGGCCTTAAGCAGGGTCGAGGAATTGTGGGGAGCTAAAAAAGATACTCCTGAAGGTGATGAACTAGACTTATTGGTAACCTTAGTTGAATCATATGAGATGAAACACTATCCAATTGCGCCACCTGATCCGATTGATGCGATTAAATTTCGCATGGAGCAAATGGGAATGACCAATGCTGATATGGTAAAATATCTTGGTAGCCAGAGTCGAGTAAGTGAGATTCTTAATAGAAAGAGAAGTTTGACTTTGGGTATGATAAAATCACTTTACAAAGGATTAAAAATACCACCGGAGATCTTACTGGCTTGATTGACTCATAAAAACCGCGAATACTACAACATCACCCAGCCCAGAAAAAGTCTATAGTGCAGGATTGGGCATTACCGATCGCCGGTCTCAGGACACCAATTTTATATACCTATACAGTAAAACTTTAACAAGTCCCTTGGATGTTCTTCTTGAATCAGCTACATCTGTGAGTAAATAACACGATATGCCGGCCAAAAGCGAACTATCAATAAGATATTCGGAATGTCTGATTCAAACATGTTGTGTTTCATTTAGAAAACCTACCTGCGCAAACAGCACATTTGCAATCACACCAGCCTACACTCAATCCAAAATCGCAAAAGAGTAGGTCTTCTGCCCACGCTGGCAAGTTTGCGGTAAGATAAGACCGTTGTGCACGATATTCAAATAAAAAAAACCATCTTTTCAGATGGTTTTTTTTGAGATTTAATATGATTTCTTACTGTGCCATAAAAGCGTTTAAGCTTGCTGGTCTATTTTCATAAAATCAACTTACATGAGCATCAGTTATTGACAGAGCTTCAGAAATAATTGCCAAACCTTCATCTATTTCTTTTTCGTTGATGCACATTGG
>Ga0307486_1001500_pt1 | contig 17803 bp, 17 predicted proteins | sample CBIW02metaG_FD_203663 | JGI IMG/M metagenome (GOLD analysis project Ga0307486, IMG submission 203663) | Sea-ice brine microbial communities from Beaufort Sea near Barrow, Alaska, United States - CBIW 0.2 | ecosystem: Environmental > Aquatic > Marine > Coastal | place: USA: Alaska | collected... | reverse complement strand
AGTGAACCCCGAGCGGTTAAAAGAAGGCCTAAACCATTTCAACTAATGACAGCACCGCGCGACCAAATGAGAGAGATGAAACCAAGGAAAAAATACATTGCTAAGAAGGCTTAACTTAGTGCCATTCAGGTCAGAGCCTTTTCTGTGGGTAAGTTGGAATAATTGGAGGCAGAGTAAAATTTAATTGACCCTGTGCTCACATTACTTTGTAAGGCCGCAGGACATGCCCTACGCCCACATGGTTTTGTAAAGCCGCAGGACATGCCAGGCCTGGTCATTTTTCTTCTTTACTTGTAGAACAAGCCAGAATTGGATTTAAGGAGGGAGGTCTTCCCGTTGGCGTGGCTCTATTTGATGAAAAGGCGCGCTGGGGGGGGGGGAAGAATAGAATTTATTGGCTGAAGTGTTTTTTAGAAAATTCGATGCGTGCTTCTGCATCCATTGAACTGGTATCACCAAGGCTTTCTATTAGCTTTAAGCGTGGCAGGATGCCCTCTCCGTTAGCTATCTGAATTGCCAGGCCCGGGCGCGCGTTTAGTTCCAATAGCATGGGTCCTATATCACGATCCAGTACCATATCTGTCCCTAAGTAGCCCATTCCAGTCATTTCATAACAGCTTGCTGCCAAGTAGATCAGGCGATCCCAACTGGGTACCTCTAAAAGAGCGAGTTCTTTATGTGTATCTGGATGATATTTAATCGGCCGATCAAATTGTACCGCGTGTAATGCTTTGCCATTTCCAATATCGACACCCACACCAACTGCACCCTGATGCAAATTGGCTTTACCATCGGATTCAGCGGTGGAAAGACGCATCATTGCCATCACCGGAAAACCTTTGAAGACAATAACCCGTACATCGGGTACTCCTTCAAAACTGAAACCGTCAAATGCATTATCAAATTGGATTAAGGCTTCAACGACAGCGACATCTGCGCTGCCCCCCAAACTGAATAAGCCTGCAAGTATGTCAGTGACATGACGTTGAATTTCAGGAAGCGTTTCTTCTTTACCATTCGCTTTGTAATAGCGGCCATGTTCGATTTTGGTGATAACAAAAATACCCTTACCGCCACTACCTCTGGCGGGTTTAATAACAAAGCCTGATGTATTTTTGATATAGTTTTCAACATGAACAACTTCGGCCTGTATTGAAATCACACCTAATAAAGCCGGTGTTGTTACATTGGCATCATGGGCAATGATTTTGGTTTTTAGTTTATTATCAACTAAGGGGTATAATTTACGCGGGTTATAGCGGCCGATGTAACCACTATTACGTTGGTTCATACCCAGGACCCCTTTATCTCTTAGCTTAAAAGGACTGACGAAAAACATCTTTTATTCCTTATCTACTAAAGGCTTAAAACGGTACAACTCTAATAGACGGTAACCTGTGTAACTACCAAGTAAGAGTACTAGTGCCATAACAACAAACTGTAAGCCGATAAAGTTAAACATTAAATGACGGGTCACTTCATTACTCATCATAAAGTAGGCGAGCACGGCGACAATTAAACTACTGCCACCTTGTTTCACTACTTCTTTCATTCCTTCTTCCTCCCATAGAACAGACATACGTTCGATCGTCCAGGCTAGGATAATCATCGGGAAGAAAGTGATTTTAAGACCTTCACTCAGTCCCAGTTCATATGAAAGGACACCAAATAGTGCAATCAGAAGAATAACCATAATAATCACGGTAGATATTCGCGAGACCAGTAGTAGGTTAAGGTGCGACAGGTACGAACGAATAAATAAACCCACTGTAACGAGTAAAATAAAAGCGATCATTCCGGTGATTAGGCTTGTTTGGATAAATGCCATGGCGATTAAAACTGGCATAAAGGTACCCGATGTTTTAAGGCCGACTAAAACGCGCATTAATACAACCACTAATACACCTAGCGGGATTATTAAAATGCCTTTGAAGACAGCTTGATCTTCAACAGGCAGGCTGTGAATTGAAAAGTTAAAGAGACGCTCATTGCCCGGTTTTTCCATGCTGACCGATAATGCGGGTTGATTTTGTTTAATCATTGAAAAACTGACTGTCGAGTTTTCTCCTCCGGTTAATTCAAGTAACGCCTTGCCGCTTTGATCCCAAATTAGCAAGTTCTCGCGATTTACTACTTGCGTACTACTCGGATCAAAAAGTTGTGAAGAGATAATGCCATCTTGCTCTTGAAAGACTTCAACTAAAGGTTGTAATTGTTGGTAACGACGGGCATCTTCTAAGTTAAGTGCGCCAATTTTTTTCGCGGGGATTTCTGCTTCGCTTAATAATGCGATTAAAACATCTTCTTTAGGGGAGTCGCTGTTTAAAATTAATCTTACATTTTGATTTGGATCTTCATCATTTAATGCTTTTAAAAGCTCGCGGGTAAAACTAAATGCATCTGCGCTTTTTGCATAGGCTTCTTCTATAATAACTTTCTCTACGGTATGTTCGGCGGGATCGTTTCGAGTTTTGCTCAGCGCTGGCATTGCATCTATTTGAGGGGCTTCGCTTTTGGAGTCCACCAGCATCTGAACGTTATAATAGAGCGTTTGTTTTCCTTTTGCCTCACGAATAGTCCATTGAGCTTGCGGAGTATTTTCTGCATTTAGAAAAGAGAGACCATATCCGGGAGATGCTGCATTTTGACTGAGTTGAATAAAACCAGCCTGTGGTTTTGGTGTGCTCAGCGAAGCGAGAACCGGTTTGGCTTTTGCGACAAAGTCAATTTTTGCATCGATATTCCAAATAGTACGATTTTCCCCCGGGACCCAGGGGATATCAAGCGCCAAATGACGGTGTACGGTTTGATATGTGCCCAGAACAAATAAGCTCGTGACTAAGGCATAAAAGAAATACTTGGAATTCATCAAAAAATCCTACTTTTTAGTTGGGCTTTGTTCTACATATTTGGGGTAGATATACTCTTTGCTAACATCAACAACAGCGATATCTTGTAGAAATGTACGACCAATTAAGATCGGGAATTCCATATGGGTACGATCCGTTAATGTGAATTCAGTTTCGCCAACGATATCGCCGATCCGGACATGCAGGTTAACAACAAGACGACTATCTTTTTCTTCGGGACTACTTGCCTGGATAATACTGACAAAACGGACGATTTTGGCTTCGATAGTTTGTGGCACTGCATTTTTCTCATGCTCTAAATTAAAACGCACCCATTTTTCGCCATCTCGTTCAAAGCGCTGGATATTAGCGGCACTCATTGAAGCTGTTGCTGCACCGCTATCTACTCTCGCTTTGAAATTCCTTTTGACAGCCGAGACATAGACCCATTCTGTTTGTCCCAGAACCGTTTTATTATCGAATTTTGTAGACTCGTTTTTTAATGCCTTCTGCTTTGCGGCTGATTTAGCCACTAAATCGTTTAGCTCATTAACTTGCGCTTTGCAGGTAACTAAGGCTTTCTTGGTAACGGTTAATTCTGCTTGTGTCTGTATGTTAGTTTGCTGTGCTGTAACAAAATTACTTTGAAGAGTGTCTATTTGTAATTGCTGTTCCTTGGCCTGGTTATTTACACAACCTGTCGTCATAAAAACAACTAATGCAGTTAAAAGCACTGTTTTATTTAAAAGCATGAAAAACCCTTATCCTTGATTTGGTTGTCGAGGTCAAAATGATAGCATTTTGTGCAAAAAATAGCAGATAAATTGCGTAATAAGGAGAAGGGATAAAGCCCTTTTTTGTGGGTTGTGGAATGCACTAATCATCAAGCAGTATTTAAGGGGTTTGTGTATTAAGATAGGAGAATCTACTTAAAAATGCCTTCATGCCTTAAATCTTTTAATTTCTAAACGGTGAACCTATCAATGGATTTTTCTTCTTTACTTGAACCCGCATTAGAACAAGCCCAAATTGGTTTTGAAGAGGGAGGCGTTCCCGTTGGCGCGGCTTTGTTTGATGAAAAGGGCACGCTGATTAGTCTCGGACGCAATCGGCGTGTTCAAGAAGATGACCCGTCAATTCACGGTGAAACCGATGCGTTTCGTAAGGCTGGCCGTCAAAAGAGCTATCGCGATAAAATTCTTGTGACCACTCTAGCGCCTTGTTGGTATTGCTCTGGTTTAATTCGTCAGTTCAATATCGGTACGGTGGTTGTGGATGAATCGATTAATTTTGCGGGTCACCTGGATTGGTTGAGTGATGCTGGAGTAAAGGTGATTGAGCTCAATGATCCGCGATGCGTTGAACTCATGGCACGTTTTATTGAACTGAGACCCGATATCTGGAATGAGGATGTTGGAGAGTGCCGTTGTGAATAATTGGGGCAGAGTAAAATTAAATTAGTTTGATCCTACGCTCACATGGTTTTTTAAAGCCGCAGGACATGCCAGGCCTGGTAAATTTGTTGGCGATCGAATCGACATTACAAAAATGGACAAGGCCTATAAGAGATTGGAATTCAGCTATGAATCAGTTTATGATTTTGCATGAAAAACGATTGATAAATTACGTTTAACCGAATGGGGGGGGTTACACAAAATCATTTACAGGCCCGCTGGAGAAATCGGAGTGTCAATTAGCGACTTATCGTGGAGGTATATAAGGCTCAGACTTTTTTGCTGCGGTATCTGAAACACCCGCCGCTATCTGTACATCGCTCTTTAGTAAATCCCAACCCAGGGTTAGGGTTGCATCTTTAAAGTTATGGCCGATTCCGAGATCGACTCCGAATGTTTTTTTTGAAAAAGGATAGTAAGTTGCTCCCAATGCACCGACAACAGTATCCTCTTCGTCATTTGATAGAGCCTTTAAAGTAATTCCAAAATCACCGCCATGAAGATTTACACTGAGGCCTGCCATATAGGCAGGGTCAGCTTGAGCGCTCATAGTGCTTGTTGATAATAGGGCAATTAAAAATATTTTTTTCATTATCATTCCTTTTTTCATAAGTTGTTAAGCATTTATGTTTAGATGCTGAAGCACTATGATTAAGTGAATTCCGTAACGATAGAATTCATTTGAATGACTCGTTAAATACTGCATCAAAAGGTTTTGGCGCTTTGAAGTCATTTGTTAGCACTGTCGTTTAGATCTACATCATATTACTTAGTATACAAGGTAAGGGAAGGAATAGAAATAAAGAAAAGGGGGACGCGTCCCCCTTTAATTTCAAATGCTAAAAACAACTCGTCTTTTTCGCTTGACGTTTTAATTGGTCTTAAAACCAAAAGCCCGCAAGAAGTGACCAGGCCTGGTCAATAGGATGGAATGTTTTATTTAATTATCCAAACCTTTTGAAATAGATCCTATCTAATATGTTTATTTTCGTATACTGTATTTCAAGACGTTTAGAACTAAACTATCCTTAGAAAAGGGCAGAGTCCCAATTTCTGATAAATATGAGAGGTTGTATGAGTAATTCTTTGATTTTGGTAACACTTACAGACGAGCAAATTGCTCAAGCAAAACAGGTTAATGGCGTTCGAAAACAAATTACGCACGCTTTGTTATGTGGAGAATATGGACAATTTTTTGGCACAGAAAAGCAGTGTACAAACTACTTTAGTTCATGGGAAAACTTATTTAAACATCTGTTTTCTGATGTTAAATCAACCGATAGCTATGATATAAAAGACTTTGAAAGTACCTTTGATTTAGTGAATATTCTTACTTCGGCATCTGATAAGCCAAATAAAATCAAAGAAGTTGTCGTTCCAAAAACAGTAGACCAGGTAAAAAAGAAAGGTTTCTGGGCTCGTCTATTTGGTTGAGCCTAATGATTAGAGTCGGAGTAAGGTTAAATTGATTTGACCCTGCGCTCACATAGTTTTTAAAGCCGCAGGACATGCCCTGCGCTCACACGGTTTTGTAAGGCCGCAGGACATGCCAGGCCTGGTCAGTTTCGTAATAAAAGACTCTACGAGTTATAGCTTTCATTAAGCTTTTATCTATTTTTATTCATTTCAAATCAAATCATCTTCTCTGATGAATCTAATCCTATTATGATGTGTGTTGTTTCTGTTTTATTTACTAAAGGAGTTTTTTGATGAACTTGATTGAGATTGCTAAAAGCCGTTATGCCACCAAGAAGTTTGATGCTTCTAGAAGAATTACAGATGAGTTGTTTGAACAGATTAAGGGTTTATTGAGATTCAGTCCTTCAAGTGTGAACTCTCAGCCGTGGCATTTTGTGATTGCGGATAAGCCTGAAACAAAAAACCGCATGAGTAAAGGCACACAAGGCGTTTACAGTGCTAACGAACCCAAAGTATTGGATGCGTCTCATGTCATTTTGTTTTGCGTTAAAACAGAAATTAATGATGACTACCTTTTGCATCTGCTAGAAAATGAAGACAAAGACGGACGTTTCCCAAATCCTGAAAGCAAAGAGATGGTCAAAAAGGTCCGTGATTTTTATGCTGACTTGCATAGAAAAGAGTTGAATGATGTTCCAAGTTGGTTGGAAAAACAGGTCTATTTGAATTTGGGTACTGTCTTGTTGGGTGCAGGTGTCTTAGGTTTAGATGCGGTGCCAATTGAAGGGGTGGACGTCGACCTGTTAAATGAAGAGTTTGGCTTAAGTGAGCAAGGATATAGAGCGGTTGCTCTTATGGCTTTAGGTTATAGAGCTGAAGATGACTTTAACGCAACGCTCCCAAAATCTAGACTAGCAGAAGATGAGATATTTACTGTTTTGAAGTAATCAGTAATAATTCTAACAGAGTAAAATTAAATCTAATTTTACTTAAGCACATCTTACTCTTTTGTAATATCTAAACGGTGAACCGATTAATGGATTTTTCTGCTTTACTTGAACCCGCATTAGAACAAGCCAAAATTGGCTTTGAAGAGGGAGGTCTTCCCGTTGATGCGGCTTATTAAATAATCGGGGTTAGAATAAAGAAAAAAAGGGTGACGATCGCTGGATCAGTACATGAAAATTGGCTTTGTTATTACCCCACCACTACTATTAATAACACTGCTCTGCTTAGCCTGGTGGATGGCGATTCAACTACTGGTTTAAGTAATCATTTGCCATTTTTTTTTGCATTTGTTATTAAAAATACGGATAATAATACTGCATACTGAGAATAGTAGAAATACGCATAATAAATCGTCATCGCTCCGCTTGGATGCAAACTGAGTTAGAACAAGCCAATATGGTTCTTTTTAGGATCGGATAACATAGGATTAATAGAATGAATAAACTTAAAAACTTTACCAAACCACTGCGATGGTTTTCGGCATTACTGCTGATTGCCCTGGCGGCTGGTTGTAATAATAGTGATAGCGATCCCATTCTTGGCGGCAGCGTTGGCGAGAGTGCAGCGATTGTGGTGGCGGATACTAGCGCACCCACAATAATCCGTGTCAGTGTGACGGATGGTACGATCGGAGTGATGCGCTTAAACCAGGATATTACCGCTACCTTTAGCGAAGCGATGGATCCGGCTACATTGACTGAGGGCACGACCTTTACGGTATGCTCAACCACAACTGAGGGAGGTGTTTGTGATGTTAACGGTGCCGTTTCAGGTGTCGTGAGCTATACCAACAAGACGGTGGCATTCAATCCTGATGGCGATCTCGTTGCTGGCACATGGTATAAGTCAACCATTACAGAGGCGGCAACAGATTTGGAAGGCAATGCACTGCTTGTGCCTGCAGCAGTAGGCAATTTGCCCAATCCGTGGAGCTGGCAGACTGGTGCTGCAGATCCTGATGCACCCACTATAACCTTGACCAATCCGGCTAATGGCGCCACTGATGTGCCGCTTAATAAAACGATTAACGCAACCTTTAGTGAGGAGATGCGTCAGGCCACAATAACCGACACGAACTATACGGTGATGGAGACGGTTACCGAGGTCAATGTGCCTGGAACAGTTTCTTATGATGTGCAACACAATATCGCATCTTTTGTGCCATCGTCCAATCTCTCGCTTAATACCGACTACACGGTAACGGTCAGTAATGCGGTAGAAGATCTGGCGGGTAAACGACTGCAGACAGGAGATAAGCAGAATCCGTGGACTTTCGAAACAGGAGAAACAGTTGTGGATCCGCAAGCGCTGGCCATCAATCTGGGTGCCGCTAAATCCTTCGGTATCGCCTCGCGTGCTGGGCTGACAACAACGGATGTTACTGTAGTAAATGGCGATATTGCCCTATATCCAGAAGCGAGCTGTACCGATGCTACTGGTAATGCGGGTGCATCGCAGACCTGTCTTGTGAAGACCTATGTAAGCCCAACTGGCATGACAGTGAATGGCTCAATCTACTGGGCGGGTGATCCCTATGATGACGGCGCTACCGCTCTTGCCGTCACCAATGATCTGAATGCCGCGTGGGTCGAGGGCAAGAATAAGGCAGACACTTTTGCTACTGGATCCCTCGGTGGTGAGCTGGGTGCTCCAGTTTCAGTTTCAGCTCCAAACGGAAAAACCCTCGTCCCTGGCGTCTATCATGAGGACGCGCTTGGTCTGGCTGCAGGTAATGTCGTCACTTTCGATGCTAAAGGTGATCCGAGTGCGATCTTTATTATTAAGATAGACAGCTCCTTTGTTGATTCTGGGACTAAAAATAACAAGACTCAAGTCAAATTGGCCAACGGTGCGCAGGCCAGAAATATCTGGTTTATCGCCGGTCTGGATATCACTATCGGCCAAGGTACGATCTGGTACGGGAATGTTTTGGCAGGTCGGACAGCAACAATTAATAGCGGCTCTGCGCTAAGTGGGCGTGTTCTGGCAGGTGCTAGCGGAGCGGGTGCGATTACCCTTACTGGCGCGGCTTCATCAGTCACAAGTATTAGCGTACCCCAGTAAGCCATAAAAAATGGGTTACATTAGAAAAGGCCGAAAGCTCCCCAAGAGGGGAGCTTTCGCAAGCCGGCACATTACATTGGTGGCTCTCGATGAGTTGCACCAGGATATTTTGGAGAACAATATGAAAAGAATTGCTAAGACCGCAGGCATGCTAGGCATAATGGGGTGCGCTGTGATGGTTAGCCCATACGCGCTGGCCGACGATTCATTCTGGTATATGGGTGGCAATATCGGCCAGTCCAAAGCGAAGATTGATGAGAAGAGTATTAATAGACAGCTAATTGATTCTGGCTTCACTTCGAGCACAATCAATGAAGACGACAGCGACCTGGCGTATAAACTTTTTGGCGGATATCAGCTTAATGATAACTTTGCTATAGAAGCTGGCTATTTTGACCTTGGTCAATTTAGTTACACAGCGACTACCGTACCAAAGGGAACTCTAAACGGGAAGATCAATCTTAAAGGCGTGAATCTCGATTTAGTCGGTTTTCTGCCACTCAGTGAGAAGTTCTCCGCATTCGCCAGAGTGGGCGCGAACTATGCCCGTGCTGAAGACACTTTTTCTAGCAGCGGTGCCGTTAGTGTGCCAACGGATGCCACACCGACCAAAACCGCTACCCACTACAAAGCTGGAGTGGGGCTTCAATATGATCTAAGCAGATCGGTTGGGCTGCGCGCAGAAGCGGAACGCTACCGTATCGACGACGCGGTGGGGAACCAGGGCGACATTAATATGTTTTCACTAGGCTTAGTCTATCGCTTCGGCCAGGAAAAGCCCGTTCAGATAGAGGAGACTTCACAGGTAATCGTGCCGGTCAAAGTGAAGACGCAGGAGTATTGCACCATCCTCGATATCCAGTTTGAGATAAAGCAGGATGTGATTGAGCGCGAAGAGGAGGAGAACCTTGCGGTCATAGGGACATTTATGAAAAAATACCCCGACACCACAGCCGTAATCGAAGGGCATAGTGACAATGTCGGTACCAGCGACTACAACCTGAAACTTTCGCAGCGTCGTGCGCAAAGTGTGGTGAACTATCTGGTCGATGAGTTAAATATTGCCCCCGACCGTTTGACGGCAGTGGGATACGGTGAGACCCGTCCCATCGCTGACAATAGTACGCGCGAAGGCAAACAGGCGAATCGTCGCATTGCGGCGGTCATTGCTTGTGTAACGGATATCGCAGGTCTTAAGGTGGCCCCCGCTAGAATGACAATGGCGATGGAGATGGATTTCGATCCATACAAAACCGCAGTGGATCAACAGTACTACAATGAACTCGCTAATGTGGCGAAGTTTATGAGAGCGAACCCTGCTATCACTGCAACCGTTGAAGGACATGCGGGTGGCCACGTCGGCAAGACAAGTGTTTCTGATAAAGATGCAATGGAAATCTCGCAGAAGCGTGCACAGGCGGTGGTCGATCATCTAGTGAGCAAAGAGGGAATATCGCGTGAACGACTTTCTGCTGCAGCGTTCGGTAAAACCAAACGCGTCTCTTACGGCACTATGCTGGAAGGTCAGGAGGAGAACCGTCGCGTTAATATTATCTTCAATTATGTGACGAAATAGTAAGCTCGGCGGGCTGCGGAAACCTCCGCAGCCCGTTTACGCTTTTTTTTATGCTTTAATAGCGTCTAAAAAAGTAGGTTCTAAAACAAAAGCCCACAATAATGACCAGGCCTGGTCATTATTGTGGGCTTTTTTGTGGAAGGGTTACAGCTTCAAGAAATATCTCTTCAAGTAATCTATCAGTAGTCGTAGTTTTTTAGACTCTGCATTGCCAGGAGGGAAGACACCATAGACATTAATATCATGCAGAGTGTAGTCATCAAGCACTGAGATCAATGTGCCACGTTGAATTTTGGGTTGCGCATCATAAATTGGAATTTGGGCTAAACCGTGACCGCCTTCGACAAATGCTGTTTTCGCTGCGGCATTGTTGGTTGTAATAGTGCCTTTCATTTCAATCGCGTAAGAGCGTGTGCCTTTGGTCAGCTCCAGATTATTCGAGGTCAATTTATATAATACCCACTGATGTTTATGAAGGTCAGTTGGCTTTTTTGGGAGTCCGAATTTTTCGAAATAGCTAGGTGAACCGCAAAGGCAGGTTTTTAGCGTCGAGAGTTTTGTGGCTTGCAGTCCTGAGTCAGGCAGTGATGCGCCACGAATCGCTAAATCAATGCCTTCTTTCATTATATCGACGACTTCATCCGTAAACATGACATCGAGTTCAATTTGCGGATAGAGAGCTCGAAATTCGTTGAGGGCGGGCACAATGAGTTGTAGACCGATATTGACTGGGCAAGTTATTTTTAGCAAGCCTGTAGGGTCGTATTTGAGGTTTTCAATCTTTTGGTTAGCGGCAGAGGCTTGCTCTGCGATAACGCGACAATATTGATAATAGGCTCGGCCTGCTTCGGTGAGTGAAATTGTCCTGGTCGAGCGATTAAGTAATTTTATCTCTAGGTGTTCTTCCAGTTTTTTTATATGATAACTGACGACGGCACGGGATAACCCTATATGTTTGGCAGCGCCGCTTAATGTTCCCTGCTCGATGACCTGAGCAAAAACAACCATACTTTTCAATAGTTCAAAGGGTAGATCCATAAGTAGGTTTCACTGTTTTAATGATTAATTCAGTCAATTGTATCAATTATTATTACAAAGAAGTCAATTTAGTCTGCATTGTTTGATTGGGTTTGTTTAGTTACAATTATTTCCAAGATGAAATCAACCCTAATACTTAAAACCAATGAGGTCTCAAATGAATACTAAAAAAATATTAATGGTACTAACGTCGCATGCTGAACTAGGTAACACAGGTGAAAAAACTGGTTTTTGGATTGAAGAGTTCGCAACTCCATATTATGCATTTAAAGATGCTGGCTTAGAGGTCGTATTGGCTTCGCCAGCTGGTGGTCAACCGCCAATCGATCCTAAGAGTGAAGCAGAGGGTTTTCAAACCCCAGCAACGGTTCGCTATTACGCTGACAGTGAGACGCAAAACGTTGTCGCTAATACGCTTGTTTTAACGGAAGCTAATGTTGAAGAGTTCGATGCTGTTTTCTATCCTGGTGGGCACGGTCCTTTATGGGACTTAACAGACAATACAGATTCTATTAAATTAATCGAACAATTTCTTGCGGCTAATAAGCCTGTCGCTGCGGTTTGTCACGCTCCTGCGGCCTTGTTAAATGTTAAGGATAGTTCTGGCGACTATGCTATTAAAGGCAAAGCGGTTTCTGGCTTCACTAACGGCGAAGAAGCCGCGGTGGAATTAACCGACATAGTGCCTTTTTTACTTGAAGATGAATTGATAAAACGCGGTGGTGACTATCAAAAAGTCGATGATTGGCATGCCTTTGCTGTTCAAGATGGACTGATTATTACAGGACAAAACCCACAAAGTTCAGAATTGGTTGCACAAAAGCTACTGAGCCAATTAAGCGCTTAATTTTTATTTTATTGTGAGGTATTTCCTATGTTAAATTTTAGTTTCCATAACCCGACAAAAATTCATTTTGGCGAAGATCAAATTCAGTTGATTGCCAGTGAAATCCCGATTACTGCAAAAGTTTTGGTGATTTACGGCGGCGGTTCAATTAAAAACAATGGTGTTTACGATCAAGTCGTAAATGCATTGGCCGAGCACAGTTGGTTCGAGTTTTCAGGTATAGAGCCGAATCCTAAATATGCTACGTTGATGAAAGCTCAAGACATTATTAAACAAGAAGGTATCGATTATTTACTTGCTGTTGGTGGTGGATCCGTCATTGATGGCGCTAAATTTATTGGTGCCGCTGCGCTCTATGAAGGTGAAGATCCTTGGGATATCCTTGCGAAACAACACCCTGTAAAACAGGCGCTGCCTATTGGTGCAGTATTAACCTTACCCGCCACAGGTTCTGAAAGTAATGGTAATTCGGTCGTCACTCGTGACGGCAATAAATTACCGTTTACAAGCCCTTTAGTCTGCCCTCAATTTGCAGTGTTGGATCCTAAGGTTACCTTGTCATTATCTGATCGTCAGATCGGTAACGGTGTGGTGGATGCCTTTGTTCATACTATCGAGCAATATTTGACCTACAGCGTTAATGGCAAGGTACAAGACCGTTTTGCGGAAGGGTTATTACAAACGTTAATTGAAGATGGCCCTAAAGCTTTAGAGCCTGCTACCAAGAATGACTTGGACATACGCGCAAATATTATGTGGTCAGCCACTATGGCGTTAAATGGACTGATTGGTTCAGGTGTTCCGCAGGATTGGTCGACACACATGATAGGCCATGAATTAACAGGCCGTTTTGGTATTGATCATGCGAGAACCTTATCCATTATTTTGCCCGCCGTGATGAAAGTTAAACGCAAAGAAAAGCGTGAAAAATTAGTCCAATTTGCAGAGCGTGTTTGGCATTTAGAGGAGGGCAGCGATGAGCTTAAAATTGATAAAGCCATTGAATTAACAGAGGCGTTTTTCCAACGTATGAATCTACCAACACGACTCTCTGAAGTTGATGTCACCAAAGATGATCTTGATGGTCTGTTAGAAAAGCTCGAGCAACATGGTATGACTCAGCTTGGTGAACATGGTGATATTACATTAGACGTCAGCCGAACCATCTATGAGAAGGCACTTTAAGTCTCTTATTAGACACTGAAAACAAGGAGTTTATTATGACTCAAACACAACAGACGAACAGACAAGTCTTATTGGCATCGCGTCCATTTGGTGCGCCAACCAATGAAAACTTTAAAATGGTACAAATGGACAAACCAAAGCCGAAGAGTGGCGAAGTTTTGTTACGTACTGTCTATCTTTCACTTGATCCTTATATGCGGTCTCGTATGAATGACGCTAAATCATACGCAGAGCCAGTGGCATTAAATGCGGTCATGGTCGGCGGTACTGTTTGTCGAGTAGAAGAGTCCAATCATGCTGATTATCAAAAAGGGGAGTGGGTCGTCTCATTCAGTGGATGGCAGGACTACAATATCTCTGATGGAGCAGGTTTACTTAAGTTGGGTAGCGATATGGCAAACCCATCATCTGCTTTAGGTGTTTTAGGAATGCCTGGTTTAACGGCTTATATGGGCTTGTTGGACATTGGGCAGCCAAAGGCTGGAGAGACGGTCGTAGTCGCGGCAGCGTCAGGCGCTGTGGGTAGCTTAGTCGGACAAATTGCCAAAATAAAAGGCTGTAAAGTCATTGGTATAGCCGGTGGTGCCGAAAAATGTCAGCATGTAGTGGAGACGCTTGGATTCGATGCCTGTTTAGACCATCACTCAGATGAGTTACCAGAGCAGCTTGCCAAGGCTTGCGTTGACGGTATCGATGTCTATTTTGAGAGTGTTGGTGGTAAGGTATTTGATGCCGTTTTTCCACTGCTGAATACAAAAGCGCGTATCCCTTTATGTGGTCTTGTTTCGCAATACAATGCCACAGAGTTACCTCCTGGGCCTGATCGTATCTCCCTTTTAATGGGAACAATATTAATTAAACGCATGAAAATGCAAGGTTTTATTGTGTTTGATGATTATGGTGATCGTTATAATGAGTTTCATGAAGCGATGGTGAAGTGGATTGCTGAAGGAAAAATTCAATACAAAGAGCATCTGGTAGAAGGGTTAGACAGTGCCGTCCTATCATTCATCGGACTGCTTGAAGGAAAGAATTTCGGTAAATTAGTGGTTCGCGTTGGGCCTGACAGCCTCGCATAAAATGAATCTAGGTAAAAGGGGAGACTTCTCCTTTTTTTAAAGATTCTTAAAACCAAAAGCCCGCAAGATGTGACCAGGCCTGGTCACGTCTTGCGGGCTTTTTTGTTTTTAGAGTTGGATGGAAGGGAACAAGAGAACGCTTCACTTTTTCCTTTTACTTAAACTCATATTCAACTTGTAATCGTGCGGTTCCATTTGCAGTTGCTTTTGTTAATCCAAATAAATAGGCGGCGTTGTACTTAACATTGCCAATTTTTCCAAATAAGGCAGGGCCTATCTTATGGGATTGCTCCGAGGTGGGTAACCATTTATCCCAAGCACCAACCTCACCAAACCCTTGAGCTCCAAACTCAAGTGATTTCTTTAGTCGGTATTTTGCTTGCAATTGATATTGACCGACAACTTGGTTAGCGGCAGGAGTGCTACCGCCAAACTTAGCTTCAAAAAGAAGGTTAAAGTTATACTGCATTTTCCCTGAAGCTACTTGAAATAATGGCCCTACCTTAAACTCCGATGGATTATTTCCATCAGAAGGTAGTTCCAGTTCAGTAATAAGACCAACATCGACTGGATATCGCCCCGTTTGGGTCAATTGAAATTTATTTTCAAACTCAAAAACATTTTGTGCTGGTTCCCCATTTTCTTTTTCAGATTTCAAGTAGAGCTCTGTAAACCATTTTTCACTGACGCCATAACCAAAACCAAGACTGGTAACATTTTGTTTTTGGTCTGGTAATGCATCACTTTTTCCACTTGAGCCATATTTGAAGTCTAATTCAAATTCACCTTCTTCAACCATAGGTGTATAGACATAATCAGCGGCTCCTGCAAAAGCGGCATTTGAGTGCATAAGCCCTAAATAAATAGAGTAGCTGTTGGTTTTATTAATTTTTTCATTTCATTGTTTCCTTGAGTACTAATAATTTACTTTGGCGATTTAACCACTTGATGGCAAAAAATATTGTCAGAAGTGTTACGACATAAAACACGACTTGGATTCCGTCAGGTCTTGCGTTATAACCTAAAAGAGTCTGTAAAAAGCTCCCCAAAAGAGAGGCGTTTGGAAGAAGGGAAGACAAATCCCATAAAGGACTAATCAATGCGGGAATTTGATTTGCTTGTACCAGATAGTTAGCCGCCTGTGATGCCATTCCTGCGGACAAAAATGCAATTAAAACAGCCGTTCCTTTAAAAAATAGGCCAACCGGAAGACGTAACAACCCACTGTAAATAATGAACCCAACAAGAACGCCAGACACAACTCCTATTCCACCACCAATAAGCATTGAATTAGCTTGTGCTCCTGAAGCAGAAATACCATATAAAAAGACAACAATTTCTGAGCCTTCTCTTAAAATGGCGACGCCAACGATAATCAGTAAAACCGATAAAGCCTTTTTACCTTCCTTGATTGCCACGCCTGTTTTTTTAGCGTCACTAGAAATCATTGCACCATGCGTTGACATCCAAATGGTTTGCCAGGCCAACATAACAACCGCAATACTCACCACACCAGCATTAAACAACTCTTGTCCCAACCCATCTGCAAACTCGCTAAGTCCACTTCCTAAATAGGCCAATAATATCGCACCCAATACTCCGAGAAAGATACCTGATAACAACCATCTATTCCTATTTGGAATGGCTTCAGTTGCAGCAGCAATAACGCCTATGACAATGGCGGCTTCCAATATTTCCCTAAAAACAATAATGGCCGTTTCAAACATTTTAAAATTCCTTATTTAACAATAATGGTGCCTTGAGCCGTCTGACGAGAAAACTCACCAAAAAATGGATATCTACCTGGCTTTAAAGGACCAATAAATACTTTTGCCTGAGATTTTCCTCTAATTAATTTTTCTCTATTAAGAGGGTAGCTTTCAAATTCTTCAGGAGTTTCATCTTGATTATCAATCAGTAAGACAACCTTTTTGCCCGATTCAATGGTTATTTCAGAAGGCGAAAACCGATGATTTTTTATTGTAATTTCGTATTTTAATGTCGTGGCTGACACCAAAGAGGAGTAGAGAAAACTACTCAAAATAATTTGTAAAAATACCAGCTTTTTCATAATGCTCCATTTATCAATAAACTTAATGAGAATGTGCATGATAATCATTTTCATTTAGATGTGCAAAGTATTTTGAAAACTTTTGTCATATTCACCAGATTTCAGGTCATTGAGAAGGTGGCTTATTTTGATTGGTGCAATGAAGAAAACGCTGTATGGACACGCTACAAAACAGCGTAAGAGTCAGGACTTTTTATGCCTATCGTTAACGGATGATGGTGATGCAGAAATGGCGCAACATCCGATATAATCATTAAGATACAAGAAGGAAATTAAATTAATTTGACCGGTTGTCAATGTGACAACCGTAATACTCACCACTACGAGAAAGATATCTGGCAACAGCTATTTATTCCTATTTGGAATGGTTTCAGGTTGCGACAGTAATAATGCCAATGACAATGGCGGCTTCTAAGATTTCCCTAAAAACAATAATGTAAGTTTCAAATATTTTAAATTTCTTTATTTAACAATAATGATGCCTTGAGCCGTCTGACGAAAAAACTCACCAGAAAATGGATATCTACCTGGCTCTAAAGGACCAATAAATACTTTTGCCTGAGATTTTCCGCCAATTAATTGTTCCCTATTAAGAGAATAGCTATCAAATTCTTCAGGAGTTTCATCTTGATTATCAATCATCAATACAACCTTTTTGCCAGATTCAATGGTTATTTCAGAAGGTGAAAATTGATGGTTTTTTATCGTAATGTCATATTGTAACGTCGAGGCTGACACCAAAGAGGAGTAGAGAAAACTACTCAAAATAATTTGTAACAATAACGATCTTTTCATAACGCTCCATTTAGCAAAAAACTTAATGATAATATATATGATAATTATTTTTACTTACAGTTACAAGGTTTTTTAAAACTTGTGTCACCTTCACTAAATTGCAGGTCATTGGGAAGGTGGCCTATTTTGATTGGTGTAATGAACAAATGCTGTGTAGATATCTTTCAAAATAGCGTAAGTGTCAAAACTTTGTTAACTGATAATCGTGGTGCAGAAATGGCGGGACATCCAATATAATCATTAAGAGGCAAGAGTAAAATTAAATCAATTTGACCCCGTGCTCACATTACTTTGTAAGGCCACAGGACATGCCCTGCGTTCACATGATTTTGTAAAGCCGCAGGACATGCCAGATACCGTGTTTGATTCTTTAAGTCAAACACACATCTTATATTCTGGATCAAAAGGTTTGCCGCTG
>Ga0307486_1001498_pt1 | contig 17847 bp, 15 predicted proteins | sample CBIW02metaG_FD_203663 | JGI IMG/M metagenome (GOLD analysis project Ga0307486, IMG submission 203663) | Sea-ice brine microbial communities from Beaufort Sea near Barrow, Alaska, United States - CBIW 0.2 | ecosystem: Environmental > Aquatic > Marine > Coastal | place: USA: Alaska | collected... | reverse complement strand
GAAGACCGGGCTCGAACCGGCGACCCTCGGTACCACAAACCGATGCTCTAACCAACTGAGCTACAACCACCATTTATTCGCGGTTGCAAATGTATATTTTTTCTTCAATTTAACAAAGAAAAAAACACTATTAAATTAGGTCAAAAATGGAATCTACTGCGGGATAACGCTCTACTGTATAACCTTCCGCGTGGTCGGTTCCTATTAGTCTTCCTAAATCCCTGGCCCTGTAGGTAATACTATCTAAAAAATTATCGTCGGAAATCGGGGTTTTTGGTTCGGTACTATTTTTGTCAAAAATTTGGGTTTTGTATGCCTTTACAGATTCCAGTTTTACATCCATATATCCGGTAATATCCACTACGATTTCCGGGGTCAAAATTTTCCACTGAATGTAGTGATATACAAGCTTAGGTCTCCAGGCTTCCTGATTCTCGTTTTCAAAAATGGTTTCAATCTTGCGCAAGCCGCTTAAAAAACAAGCCTCACTCACCAATTTAGAAGCTTTTCCGTGATCTATATGCCTGTCATCTACAGCATTGCACAGCACAATTTCTGGCCTGTATTTTCTCAAAATTTTAATTACTTCCAATTGATTTGCAAAATTATTCTCAAACAGAGCATCGGCAAAACCCAGATTAAGCCTCATTTCTATTCCCAGGATTTTCGCTGCCTCGGCAGCTTCACTAGCCCGGGTTTGGGCTGTGCCCCTGGTTCCCATTTCTCCCCTGGTAAGATCTAATATTCCCACTTTCTTTCCCCGATCTATTTCTTTTGCAAGGGTTCCGGAGCAACCCAGTTCAACATCATCAGGATGTGCACCTACTGCTAATATGTCTAATTTCATTTTATTTAATAGTTTTTAATGTGCCTTATACTTTATTAGCCACGAATACGAATTTATCTGTTTTTTTCTGATCATTATTGTTCTTCTCTGCCTCTCACCTTCTCTAACTCATATTTAACCGAAAAGTTCGCCAAGATTTTTCGCAAAGGGCACATAGACTTATCTATTTCAAATAAGTCTTGATTCTTGTCTCTTGTTTCTATACTTATATAACCGCAAAGTTCGCCCAGATTTTTCGCAAAGAGCGCAAAGACTTAAGTGTGTCAAATAAGTCTTAACTCTGGATTCTTGTCTCTTGTTTCTATTCTTATATTACCGCAAAGGTCACAAAGATTTTACGCAAAGAGCGCAAAGACTTAGGTGTCTATAGTAATTCTTGATTCTCGGTTCTTGACTCTTGTCTTCTCTAACTAATATTTAATCGCAAAGTTCGCCTAGATTATACGCTAAGGTCGTAAAGACTTCTGTATTTAAAGTAAGTCTTGATTCTTGGTTCTTGTCTTCTCGAACTCATCTTTAACCGCAAAGTTCGCCAAGATTTTTCGCAAAGGCCGCAAAGAATTGTCGTTTTTCAATGAAGTCTTGATTCCTGACTCTTGCCTCTTTTTTCTTTATTCTCTTCTCTATATTCTTTTTTCTCTTTTCTAACTTCTAACTTCGTACTTCGTTACCTCTAACTTCCGCCAAAGCCTGCTCAATATCGGCTATCAAATCTTCTTTTTCTTCAATTCCAAGGGAGAAGCGCATCAGGCCATCTCTTATCCCCTGATTTTCCCGTTCTTCAGGAGTTAATAAAGCGTGAGAAGTCAATGTAGGCGACAAAATTGTAGACTCTATTCCTGCAAGGCTCATCGATGATTTTATCAGGTTTAATTTTTTCTGAAATAATCCCGCATCCAAACCTTCTTTTAACTCGAAGGAAAGCATTCCTCCAAATCCGTGCATTTGCGATTTGGCGAGTTGATGATCCGGATGAGATTTAAGTCCCGGGTAATACACTTTTTCAATATCAGCATGGCGCTCCAGAAATCTGGCTATTTTTTTAGCATTCTTGTTCTGAGCTTTAACCCTAATTCCCATCGTTTTTATACTTCGTTCCAGAAGCCAAACGGTGTAATCGCTCAGGCTTCCTCCAAAATTCTTCGCGAGTTGAAAGACTTTATCAATATATTCTTCAGAGGAAATCACCGTTCCTGCCAAAATATCACTGTGACCTCCCATATATTTTGTTGCCGAATGGATCACTATATCAATCCCAAAATCGATCGGATTTTGATTTAATGGGGAAGCAAAAGTGTTATCGATCATACTTACCAAACCGTGTTTCATGGCAATATCGGCAACGGCTTTGATATCGGTGATAGTGAGCAAAGGATTTGAAGGTGTTTCTATATAAATTACTTTAGTATTTTTTTTGATCTCAGCTTCAAAACTCTCCGGCTTCAGGTTATTGGTAAAGGAATATTCAATACCAAATTTCGCAAATTCTTCAACTACCAAATTGCTGGTTCCCCCATAGAGCGTGTTTTGAAGAACTACATGATCTCCACTGTGCAAAAACGCTAATAGACATGTGCTTACCGCTGCCATTCCACTTCCAAAGATCAAGGCAGCTTCCCCGTGTTCCAAAGCAGCCATTTTTTTGGCAAGAGCAACCTGATTAGGGGTGTTGAAATATCTGGGATAACGTTTAACATCAACATCTTCAAATGCATATGAAGTTGACATATATAAAGGTGAAATGGCGCCTTTAAATTGCTTGTCTTCCAATTCCCCCGTATGGGTACAAATCGTGTTAATTCCAGGTGATTTTTTGGTCATAGATTGGTTCGGATTTGATTTATAAATTTTGCTCTAATGTAAAAAGAAATTCTCTAAACTCTTTTTACATTAGAACTAATATCAAAAAAGGAAAGTTATTATATTGAAATAATAACCTATGTTAATATTTTGAGTTAAACTTAGTCTAAAATCTGAGATGAGCAGCGAGCTAAGAGGTGATAATCTTATATTTGCTTCATTAAAAATTAAATGAAAAAGAAGATTATGAGCGAAGTAAAAGCATACGCGGCCTCATCAAATACCGCTGATTTAGAACTATTTAAAATTGAAAGAAGAGACATTACCAAAGAAGATGTAGAAATAGATATTCTTTACTGTGGAGTTTGCCATAGTGATATTCATACCGTTAAGAACGACTGGAAAGGTTCACAATATCCAGTAGTTCCCGGACATGAAATTATAGGGCGGGTAACCAAAGTTGGGGACTCGGTTAAGGATTTTAAAACAGGAGATCTTGTAGGGGTTGGATGTATGGTAGATTCTTGCCAGGAATGCAATTCCTGTAAAGAAGATCTGGAACAATATTGTGAGAATGGCGCTACTTTTACTTATAATAGTAAGGATAAGCATATAGGAGGACACACCTTTGGCGGTTACTCTGAAAAAGTAGTTGTCGATAAAAAATTCGTTTTAAACATTCCTGAAAATTTAGATGTTGAAGCAGTCGCTCCTTTACTTTGTGCAGGAATCACAACCTTTTCACCACTTAATCACTGGAATGTCAAAAAAGGAGATAAAGTCGGCGTAATTGGTCTTGGCGGATTAGGGCACATGGGAATTAAATTTGCACACGCTATGGGTGCTCATGTAGTTATGATTACTACTTCTCCTTCCAAGAGTACTGATGCGAAGAAATTAGGAGCAGACGAGGTTTTGATCTCTAAAGATGAAGACCAAATGAAGAAACATGCGAATTCTTTCGATTTCTTATTGAATACAATTCCTGTTGGACATGATGTGAATCCATACGTCGGTTTATTAAAAAGAGATGCCACAATGGTACTGGTTGGAGCTGTTGAGCCGCTGGAACCTATTCACGGAGGTGGTTTAATTGTGAATAGAAAAAATATTGCCGGTTCACTTATTGGAGGAATCAAAGAAACTCAGCAAATGCTGGATTTTTGTGGAGAGCATAATATTGTTTCAGATGTTGAGATGATTGACATTCAAAACATCAATGAAGCTTATGAAAGGGTTATAAATTCTGATGTGAAATATCGATTTGTAATAGATATGAAATCACTTAAGGAGAGCTAAATCCTTTTTCTAATATTATAATTGAGGTTGCTTTTAAAGTTATAACTTTCGTTCAGCTGAATTAATCTTCAGCTAGGATCGAAAATAACTTTTAAAAGTAACCTTTTTTTAATTTAACCAATCATATATAAATATTATGGGAATATTTTCATCTCTATTAGGAAACGCGGGAAGTATAGCTCCTGAAACTCTTCAGAAAGAATATGCGAAACATTTAATTCCTTCAGAGAAAATAGAAGCAGGTTTTAAACTTATTCGGGATACATTCATTTTCACAAACAAACGTTTGATCCTGGTAAATGTACAGGGAATCACGGGAAAGAAGGTCGAATTTTTCTCTGTAAGCTACAGAAGTATTTCCCGATTCAGTATAGAAACTGCCGGTAGTTTTGATCTTGATGCCGAACTAAAGATCTGGATCTCTGGAGAACAAAATCCTTCCATATGTAAAAAATTCAACAAAAGTGTAGATGTATATGAAGTGCAAAAAATCCTTGCCCAATTCGTTTTATAAGAACCTACTGTAAATGCCCACTGATAAGCCAAAAATACTAAAGGCTTTTTTATCTTTACGCTATGAAATTACTTTTTACTAATATTAAAGAACTCCTGCAAGTAAGGGAAATCTCAGTTTTAAAAATTTCCGGGAAAGAGATGAAAATTCTTCCGACGATTAAAAATGCGTGGTTGTTAATTGAGGACGATAAGATCTTAGATTATGGTAACATGGATGATCTCCCTGAGCTTTCGCCAGACACAATCCTGGACCTCACTGGAAAAATAGTTTTGCCAACCTGGTGCGATTCACATACTCATATAGTTTATGCTGGAAATCGGGAACAGGAATTTAGTCAGCGTATTAGCGGACTTTCTTATGAGGAGATTGCCAATCAAGGCGGTGGTATTTTGAATTCAGCACAAACTTTACATGAAACCTCAGAAGAAGTTATTTATCAGCAATCTGCGATGAGATTAGAAGAAGTTATGAAGTTGGGTACCGGAGCCGTGGAAATAAAATCGGGCTACGGTCTTAACAAAGAAGGTGAGCTGAAAATGCTTCGTGTGATCAAAAAACTTAAAAAAAATTATGATCTCCCAATCAAATCGACTTTTTTAGCAGCACATGCCATTCCGAAGGAGTTTAAAAACAATACAAGTGGCTATTTGGATATGGTCATAGACGAAATTTTACCATCAGTAGCGAATGAAAATCTTGCCGAATACATAGACGTCTTTTGTGAAAAAGGATATTTTTCAGTTGAAGATACAAACCGGCTGCTTTCTGCAGCAGAAAAATATGGCTTGCGTCCTAAAATTCACGTCAACCAGTTCAATGCAATTGGCGGAGTACAAGCTGGAATTGCTCACAATGCACTAAGCGTTGATCATTTGGAAGTGATGCGCCCTGAAGATATTGAAAGTCTGAAAAACACCGAAACTATGCCAGTTGCTGTTCCGGGATGCTCACTTTTTCTCGGCATTCCATATACTCCTGCAAGGCAAATTCTGGACGCGGGATTGCCTTTAGCCCTAGCCACCGATTTCAATCCTGGGAGTTCCCCCAGCGGAAATATGAATTTAGTAGTTTCCCTGGCCTGTATTAAAATGAACCTAAGCCCCGAGGAAGCCATCAATGCGGCCACAATAAACGGAGCTTACGCAATGGGACTCAGTAAATCCCACGGAAGTATCACAATTGGAAAGTCCGCAAATTTTATCATCACAAAACCCATCCCATCATATGCAGTTTTGCCATATGCATTTGGTAGCAACTCAATTGAGGCTGTTTATATCAATGGAAAAATAGTGGAATAATGAACGGATTTAAGATTTATAACTATAAAACAATTGAAGGCTTATTCACCAAACGTGAAGGAGAAATCAAATTTGGAGAGAAAGTAAGATTTATTGATAATTTTGAAGAGCTGGAAAACTCTAGCGCCAAATATGTTCTTTTCGGTATTCCCGAAGATATTGGAGTGCGGGCAAATTTGGGGAAACCTGGAGCTGCCAATGCCTGGAAAGCCTGTTTAAAATCCATACTCAATGTGCAGGCCAATCAATATACAAATCCGGAAAATTTAATTTTGTTAGGTGAGGTGGAATGTACGAATTTAATGGCTAAGGCAGCCAATATTGATGATGCCGATCCAAATTATCTGGTTAAACTTGGTGACTTAGTTCAGATCCTGGACGAGGTGGTAAGCGGACTTATAAAACGCATAATTTTAGCGGGAAAAATCCCAATAATTATCGGAGGCGGACATAACAATGCTTACGCTAATATAAAAGGAACTTCTCAGGCATTGAAAAAACCTATCAATATCCTAAATATTGACGCACATACAGATTTGAGGAAACTGGAGCATCGCCACAGTGGAAATGGGTTCAGTTATGCCAGGAAGGATAAATATATGTCCAAATACCGGGTTTTCGGGCTGCACCAAAATTATACGCCGGAATATATTTTACAAGAAATGCTTGTTTCCGAAAAGGATCAATACCGTCTTTTTGAACATCTTATACTATTCACTTCCCAGGAAATTCTTAAGGCTTTTAGGGAGGAGATGGAATTTGTATCTGATGATGATTTTGGTCTGGAACTTGACTGTGATGCAATAAGAGAATTTCCAAGCAGCGCTCAAAGTCCCAGCGGTTTTTCATTTAATATGATCCGTAATTATATAAGAATTGCTTCCGAAGAAGAAAATATCCGATATTTACATATCTGTGAAGCCTCACCCACTTCAATAACTGAAACCAAAGTTGGGAAAGCACTTACCTATTTGATCACCGATTTTTTATACGACAAAACACATTGAAAAATATATTCTTATTCAAAATTAGTTAGATGAAAGTTGAAATCATCCCATTTGATCCTTTGTATTCAGCAGATTTTAAAAACTTAAATCTCGATTGGCTAAATAAATATTTTAGGGTTGAACCCCATGACGATGAAGTTCTGGGAGATCCGGAAAAATACATCATCGAACCAGGGGGAATCATTTTTTTTGCCAGAGAAGGCAAAAGAATATTAGGAACTGTGGCTCTAATGAAAATTGAGGACGATGTTTTTGAACTTACCAAAATGGCGGTTACTCCTCAGGCGCAAGGCAAAAGAATTGGACACAAATTAATGGATTATGCTTTGGAATATGCAAAGAACCAGGCTTGGACTTCTCTTATTCTTTATTCAAATCGAAAATTAAAAAACGCCATTTACATCTACAAAAAATACGGATTCGAAGAAATTCCAATTGAAGAAAACAATCCCTATGATCGTGGAGACATCAAAATGATATTGAAGCTTTCTTAAAACAATCATAATCCATAAGTATTTTTATTTGAAGTGCTGTAACTTTAAATCAAAGTTTACAGAATTGTATGTTGAAATTGGCATTATTATGTCTTATAGAATATTATACTTAAATTTTAATCTTATTAACATGAAACAATTAATCACTTTGCTTTCTTTAGGATTTTTAATGATAGGTTGTAAAAATGAAAAGAAACAAACTTCAGAGGAGCTTACTTCTTCACAAGTTGGAGTGGTTTCAGAAAATCGTAAAACACCATCTGATTCAACGTTCATAAACATAGATCCTGTTTCACATGCAACAGCTGTTATCACCTGGGGCAACATAGTTTTTTATACCGATCCTACCGGCGGAGCAGAAGCTTTTAATGGAAAAAGTAAACCCGAGTTTATTCTGATTTCAGATATTCACAGTGATCATTTGGATCTGGAAACCCTGAAAGAACTCACTTTAGGCGATACTAAAATAATAGTTCCACAAGCGGTAAAGGAACTGCTTCCAAAGGAAATGAGCACCCAATTAATTGTACTTAATAATGGAGAAACCACGGATTTAATGGGATTCAAAATAGAGGCGATTCCAATGTACAATTTACCAGAGTCTCCAGATGCCTTTCATACAAAAGGACGCGGAAATGGTTATCTTATAGAAAAAGACGGAAAAAGACTCTATCTGGCAGGTGACACCGAAGATATTCCTGAGATGCGAAATTTAAAAAATATTGATGTTGCCCTTATTCCTATGAACCTACCTTATACCATGACAGTTGAGCAGGCGGCAGATGCAGTATTGGCATTTAAACCAAAATTGGTTTATCCATATCACTTTCGTGGGACAGATGGATTTGCTGATGTAGAAAAGTTTAAAGAATTGGTGAATAAAGGAAATAAAGATATTGAAGTTAAGTTATTGAACTGGTATCCCAAAAAGGAATAATTAGCGATAATTCGTAAATATTTAGAAAGTTTATATATACAAAAATCCCTTCATTTATCAAGATCTGATAAATGAAGGGATTTTCTGTTTTGAGCAATAATAACCTTTCAATACTTCCGGGAAAGGTTATCGAATTATAAAAAGAGCATATTCAATATCAAAAGATTAATTAAAAAGTGGTCTTCCCTGCATCATTTCAAACACTTCAGCCTTTACCGAAGCAATTTTAGATTCATCCTCAAAATTGGTGATCACCTTGTTAATAAGATCTACAATTTTAACCATATCGTTTTCTTTAAGTCCACGGGTGGTTACTGCGGGAGTCCCAATCCGGATTCCTGAAGTCACAAAGGGGGATTTATCATCAAAAGGCACCATATTTTTATTGACAGTAATATCAGCTTTTACCAGGGCTTCTTCAGCTTGTTTTCCAGTAATATTTTTATTCCGAAGGTCTATCAACATCATATGATTATCGGTTCCTCCGGAAATAACGTTGTAATCCTGATCCATAAACGCCTTCGCCAAAGCTTTTGCATTCTTTTTAACTTGAACAGTATAATACAAGAACTCATCGGTAAGTGCCTCACCAAAAGCAACTGCCTTGGCAGCAATGATGTGCTCTAACGGCCCGCCTTGATTTCCAGGAAAAACACCACTATCCAGCAATGCAGACATTTTTTTAAGATTTCCGTTCTTCAATTTTAATCCAAAAGGATTTTCAAAATCCTCCCCCATCATAATTACTCCACCACGTGGTCCACGCAAGGTTTTATGGGTTGTCGTAGTAACAACATGACAATGAGGCAGTGGATCACTTAGCAAACCTTTAGCGATCAATCCTGCAGGATGAGCGATATCGGCAAACAAAATTGCTCCAACGCTGTCTGCAATTTCCCTGAATTTTTCAAAATCCATTTCTCTGGAATAAGCTGATGCGCCCGCAATAATCATCTTAGGTTTTTCCTTTTTGGCAATTTCCGCCATAGCATCATAATCGATTAAACCAGTTTCCTCCACTACACCGTAAAATACTGGCTGATATACTCTTCCCGAAAAATTTACAGGAGAGCCATGGGTTAAATGTCCACCATGAGAAAGATCAAAACCTAGAAATTTATCGCCCGGATTCAAGCACGCATGAAAAACTGCAGTATTAGCCTGAGAGCCGGAATGCGGTTGCACATTGGCATACTCGGCATTAAAAAGTTCCTTTAAGCGGTCAATAGCAAGGTTTTCTACCTGGTCTACAACTTCGCAACCACCATAATAACGTTTTCCTGGATAACCTTCAGCGTACTTATTGGTTAGAACAGATCCAGCAGCCTCCAACACCTGTTCGCTCACAAAATTTTCACTCGCAATTAATTCCAAACCGTTAATTTGACGGTTTTTTTCTTCTTTTATCAAATCAAAAATCTGGGTATCTCTTTGCATATTAATTTTTTACGTTAAATTTTCCTCAAAAGTAATAATTTATACCGGTTAATTGCGGGAAAATAATACATTTGAAAACACTCATTAAAGAATAAAACTTAAAAATATATGTCTATTACAGCAAATGATCCAAAAAGAAAAACCTGGTTGGACACACCTAAGGATACTGATTTTCCTATTCAAAATATCCCTTTCGGAGTATTTTTGACCAGGGATGATATTATCACAATAGGGACAAGAATTGGTGATTATGCTATTGATTTGGGCGCATTGCACCAATTAGGTTATTTTGACGGGATCCCATTAACAGATGATATTTTTTTACAGGATACTTTAAACGATTTTATTTCTGACGGAAAAAAGACCTGGCGATTAGTAAGAAACCGGATTGCTGAAGTTTTTGATGCTGAAAATACTAAATTAAAGAAAAATAAGAATCACCAAAATATAGTACTGTTTACCTTAGATGAAATCGAAATGCAATTGCCTGTTCAGATTGGTGATTATACCGATTTCTATTCAAGTAAGGAACATGCTACTAACGTTGGGACTATGTTCCGCGATCCGGAGCATGCCTTATTACCTAATTGGCTTCACTTGCCGGTAGGTTATCATGGAAGGAGTTCTTCCATTGTTCCAAGCGGGATTCCTGTTCACCGGCCATATGGTCAAATTTTACCGAAAGGCTCAACTCAACCTATATTAGCACCATCAAAACTGGTTGATTTTGAATTGGAAATGGCATTTATCACCACAGATGCAAATGTTTTGGGAGAACCAATCCCTATTGAAGAGGCGGAAGATTACATATTTGGAATGGTCCTTTTTAACGACTGGAGTGCCAGGGATATTCAGACCTGGGAATACGTTCCACTTGGACCATTTTTAGCAAAAAACTTTGCATCTTCTATTTCCCCTTGGATTGTAACTCTTGATGCTTTGGAACCTTTTAGGACAACAGGACCAAAACCTGAAATAGAATTGCTACCATATCTTCAGTCTAAAGGCAAAAAAGGTTTTGATATAAAACTTGAAGTTGCACTAAAACCAGAAAATAGCCAGGAAACCACGCTTTCAAAATCCAATTTTAAATATATGTATTGGAATATGAGCCAGCAATTAGCACATCATACTGTAAATGGATGTCCGGTAAACTCTGGAGATATGATGGGTTCTGGAACTATCTCCGGCCCTACCCCGGATTCTTATGGTTCTATGCTCGAACTTTCCTGGAAAGGTGAAAAGCCAATTAAATTAGAGGATGGAAGTGAGCGTAAATTTATTGAAGATAACGATACGGTAATTATGAGGGGTTATTGCGAAGCAAAGGATCGCAGAATCGGTTTTGGAGAAGTTAGAACCAAACTGCTTCCAGTCTTTGAAGCCAAGAAAAAATAAAAATATAGTTTTTATTTTTTCAGAAAAGTCGTCTCTACAATATTGATCTTGAAGAGACGGCTTTTTTTATCCTATAAATTCATTTAGACTTTCAGCTTGAATATCACTATGGGAAGCGTCAAAAACAACTTTTCCATCTTTTATTATAAGAAGTTGCGGACTTTGATGAGGAACATTGAACCTGGATGCGATTTCGTTAGAAATACTCCTGTAAGCTAACAAATCCAGAAAATACAGTTTTATCTGCTCATCTTTTAAATCATAAGATTGTTCAAATTGCCTTAAAACCATACGGCTAATTCCACAACTCGTGGAATGTTTTAGGATAGCAACCGTTTGTTTTTTAGATGTTTCAACTACTTCATCCAAAGTTTCCATCATCCTAATTTGAATCCATGGTATTGATTTTCTTTCAGCTTTATCAGTGTCTTTTTCACTATTAAAAATTTTATCAAAAAAACCCATATTGTTTATCTATTAGAGTACAAAAGTAAGATTTTCATCATTAGAATAATTCATATTTAAACTAATAATTATGTGTAAGAATTATCATATTAAAGTCGAAATTCGGTAACTTTAGAATGGATCACATCAAACCGTCATTTTGTCCAATAAAAAGGAAAAAAAAAGTCATTTTTTATTGCCTAATCTGGGTGGTACAAGCTTTGATAACTTTATAATAGTACATAAAATTTCGAACCAATGGATTTAAATAATTTTACCACAAAAGCCCAGGAGGCTGTTCAGAAGGCCCAACAATTAACTCAGGAATTAGGGAACCAACAAATTGAAAACGAACACCTTTTTAAGGCCATCAGCCTTGTAGATGAAAATGTCACCCCATTTCTTCTGAAAAAATTAAATATCAACGTCAATCTCTTTACACAAATTCTGGATAAAACCATTGAGAGTTTTCCGAAGGTTACCGGTGGTGAACTTATGTTTGGTAGAGAAGCTTCAAAAACATTGAATGAAGCAAGTTCCATTGCAAAAAAAATGAACGATGAATTTGTTTCAATTGAACATTTAATACTTGCCATCTTTAAGTCGAACAGCAAGGTTGCTCAGATTTTGAAAGATCAAGGTGCTACTGAAAAAGGATTGAGATCGGCAATTGACGAATTGAGGAAAGGAGGCCGCGTCACTTCTCAAAGTGCTGAGGAAACTTATAATTCTTTAAATAAATATGCCATTAATCTCAACAAAATGGCCGAAGAAGGGAAACTAGATCCGGTTATTGGCCGTGATGAGGAAATACGACGAGTGCTTCAAATTTTGACAAGAAGGACAAAAAACAATCCTATGCTTGTTGGAGAGCCTGGAGTGGGAAAAACTGCGATTGCTGAAGGTTTGGCTCACAGAATCATCTCCGGAGACATACCTGAAAATCTTAAAGACAAACAAATTTACTCACTTGATATGGGTGCACTTATAGCAGGCGCCAAATACAAAGGTGAATTTGAAGAACGTTTAAAGGCTGTGATAAAAGAAGTTACTGGCAGTGAAGGCAATATTGTGCTTTTTATAGATGAGATTCATACTTTGGTTGGAGCTGGTGGTGGACAAGGTGCCATGGACGCCGCAAACATTCTGAAACCGGCTTTAGCCCGGGGAGATCTTAGGGCAATTGGGGCGACCACATTAGATGAATATCAAAAATATTTTGAAAAAGACAAAGCACTGGAACGTCGTTTTCAAAAGATAATCGTTGATGAACCGGATACTGAAAGTGCCATCACCATTTTACGTGGGATAAAGGAAAAATATGAGACCCATCATAAAGTTCGAATTAAAGATGAAGCCATAATTGCCGCGGTAGAATTATCACAACGTTATATTACTAACCGGTTTTTGCCCGATAAAGCAATCGATCTGATTGATGAGGCAGCCTCAAAACTTCGAATGGAAATCAACTCAAAACCTGAAGAGTTGGATGTTTTAGACAGAAAAGTTACTCAGTTGGAAATTGAAATCGAAGCCATAAAACGCGAAAACGACGAAGCCCGGTTGAAATCATTGCAAGTCGATCTTGCTAATCTAAAAGAAGAACGAAATGAGTTAAATGCCAGGTGGAAAAATGAAAAAGAAGTAATTGATAATATTCAAACTTCAAAATCGGATATAGAGCATTTTAAAATGGAAGCTGAAAAAGCTGAGCGCGATGGTGACTATGGAAAGGTTGCCGAAATTCGCTACGGTAAAATTAAGGAGGCCCAGGAACGCCTTGAAAAACTTCAAAAGCAGCTTGAGGAAAACAAAGACAGCAAAACTTTGATTAAAGAAGAGGTAACCTATGAGGATATTGCCGAAGTAGTAGCTAAATGGACGGGTGTTCCGGTTACTAAAATGCTGCAAAGCGATCGTGAAAAATTGCTTAAACTTGAAGACCAATTGCACAAACGCGTTGTTGGGCAGGAAGAAGCAATAGAAGCGGTGAGCGATGCTGTGAGACGCAGCCGTGCCGGATTACAGGATCAAAAGAAACCAATTGGAACCTTCTTATTCCTTGGAACCACCGGAGTTGGAAAAACTGAATTGGCCAAAGCCTTGGCAGAATATTTGTTTGATGATGAATCAGCTATGACAAGAATTGATATGAGCGAATATCAGGAACGTCACTCGGTCAGTCGATTAGTTGGAGCGCCTCCCGGATACATTGGATATGAAGAAGGAGGGCAGTTAACCGAAGCGGTGAGAAGAAAGCCTTATTCCGTAATACTATTGGATGAGATCGAAAAAGCGCATCCCGATACTTTTAATCTTCTTTTGCAGGTACTGGACGAAGGAAGGCTTACTGATAATAAAGGGAGGCTAGCCGATTTTAAAAACACCATTATTATAATGACTTCCAATATAGGATCACAGATTATACAGGAAAAATTTGATACAGTTAAGGATATTGATACTGCGATGGAAATAGCTAAAACAGAGGTTTTAGCCCTGTTAAAACAAAGTGTCAGGCCTGAGTTTATAAATAGGATAGATGATATTGTTCTATTTACGCCTTTAACCCAAAAAGATATTCTCAAGATTGTAAATCTTCAGTTAAAAGGGATCAAGAAAATGCTTGTCAAACAAGGCATTATTCTGGACGCAACTGACGAAGCTATTAAATATCTGGCAAAACGCGGATTTGACCCACAATATGGCGCCAGACCTGTAAAGAGGGTAATGCAACGGGAGGTATTGAATAAACTTTCAAAAGAAATTCTTTCCGGAAAAGTGCATACTGACAGTATAATACTGCTCGATGAATTTGATGATACTCTAGTATTTAGAAACCAGGAATTGGTTGCCGAGAATAAGGGTTGAAAATACTTGATAAAATAAATCCCTGTGAACGATTTTGCGTCCACAGGGATTTAATCTTGATTAAACTCTGACTATATAAGTTTATCGCTTACCATTTATCTATCTCATGTTGAAGATCTTCCTTGGATTTTCCTGTTTTTTCCTGTAATCTTCCTAACATTTCATCAAATTTTCCTTCAGTATAAGCGGTGTCATCATCGGTTAATTTTCCGTATTTCTGTTTAAAATCACCTTTGATTTGTTTCCATTTTCCTTCTAACTGATCCTTATTCATGATATTGTTTTTTATAATTAATAAGAATAAAATTAATATTTAAGAGAATTGAATTGTCTCAACAAACTCTTATTTTTATCTTAAGGATTTGTTATTTTTGGCCATATTCGAAAATCTATGTGGAAATCACTACTTTATTTTATATTGATTGGGTTGCTCACATCCTGCGGTTCTAATAAAAAAATTAATACAGAAAATGTTAAACTAACTTTCTTAGATGATTTTGTACTTGCTGATGATCTTGTAGTTGGCGGAACAAAAGTTGGTGGTCTTTCTGGAATCGATTATTACAATGGCAATTATTACCTGGTTTGTGACAAACGAGGAGATCCAAGATTTTACAAAGCTTCCATTAAAATAAATCAGAGAAAAATCGATACTGTAATAATCTCTAAAGTTATTGAATTGGACCAATCGGCATCCTTTATAAAGAATAATACCTTGGACATGGAGGGCATTCGATATGATTCTAAATCAGATGAACTCGTGGTAACAAGTGAAGGCGACATTTTAAAAGGAAAAGATCCTTCGATTTTTAGGCTAACTACAGATGGTAAATTCATTTCCCATTATGAGATCCCTGTATATTTTAAAGCTTCTGAAAAACAAAAACCACGAAATAATGGGGTGTTTGAAGGCTTAAGCCAGGATTTTGAGCAAACGGGATACTGGGTAGGAATGGAATTACCACTTCAAAAAGATGGCTCAAAACCAAAATTATATTTTTCAAAATCTCCTGTTAGAATCACTCATTTTAAAAATAAGACCCGAGAAGCAACATCACAATTTGCAATGCAACTGGAAGGGATTACCAAGATTCCATGGATGTATTATGCAGTGAATGGTTTGGCGGAATTGCTTGAATATGCACCAAACAGATTTATGGTTTTAGAACGGGCTTTCTCTGCTGGACATGGAACTAATGGAAATACAGTTCGGATATTTGATGTGGACGCAGCAAATGCAACGAATACACTTGAATTTGAAAATTTGAGAAAACATGATTATACTCCAGCTACAAAAAAACTCCTATTCGATTTTAAATCTGTGAGAAAAGAATTAAAGGAAAATATCATCGATAATATTGAAGGAATGACTTTTGGCCCGGATTTGCCCAATGGAAACAAAACCTTGCTTTTGGTTTCTGACAATAACTTCAGCAGTTTTGGAAGGCAAATTAGCCAAATAATCCTGATGGAAGTTGAGATTAAGAATTGAGATTTGAGATATGAGATTTGAGATTTGAGAAAAATTAGCTCTTTCTGAATAAAAAAAAACGCGCTTGTTATGTCATTCTGAGCGCAGCCAAGAATCCCACGCACTCATGGGGCGAATCACAAATGAAAAACACTAATATTTTCCTTACTCCGAACCCCACTCTAAGTAGGGATTCTTCCTCGCCCAAAAGCTCGTTCAGAATGACAGAAAACCCGCTCGGAATGTCATTCTGAGCCCAGCGAAGAATCCCACGCAATCATGGGGCGAATCACAAATGAAAAACACTAATATTTTCCTTACTCTGAACCCCCACTCACAATAGGGATTCTTCCTCGTCCAAAAGCTCGTTCAGAATGACAAACAACGCGTTTTAAGAATTAAAATTTTTTATCACAATTTCATTTAAAGTATCTTTGTAGGCTAATTACAGCTTATGTTATTTGAAGATTTACCCTTATCTAAACCAATCCTTCAGGGAATTGCCGAAATTGGCCACCTAAATCCTACTCCTATTCAGGAAAAAGTGATTCCGGAGATCTTAAGAAGAAACGATGTGATTGCCTGCGCCCAAACCGGAACCGGAAAAACCGGCGCCTTTGCTATTCCCATTCTTCAGCTTTTAAATAAAAAAATTGGGGATTCCATCGACGCTAAAACCTTGCCTGTTTTAATTGTCAGCCCAACAAGGGAACTTGCAGTGCAAATTTCAGAAAACATTAAGGCATACGCAAAATATACAGATATCAAATCGGGGGTTGTATTTGGTGGTGCTTCTATGCAACCACAGATAAATCTTTTAAAAAGCGGGCTGCACATCCTTGTCGCCACGCCGGGCCGGTTACTGGATTTGCGTAAACAAGGAATTATTAACCTGGATGAAATAAAAATTTTGGTATTGGATGAAGCCGATCTAATGCTGGATATGGGCTTTATAGATGAGGTTCAAAAAATAATTCGATTGTCGCCAAACCTGGAACAACGACTTATGTTTTCGGCAACTATTCCTGCAAAAGTTCAGGACCTGGCAAAGACTTTATTACAAAATCCGGAGAAAATTGAGCTTACTCCAAATTCCTCTGCTGCCCCCGCGATCAATCAACGTTTATATTTGGTGCCAAGGCCGGATAAAACCGAGTTACTGCTTTATATCATTCGGAACATTGTGAAGGATCAATCTGTGTTGATCTTTCGAAGGACTAAATACGGTGTTGAAAAAGCACTGGAATCACTTACCAAAAACGGCTTTAATGCCGAAGCTCTTCACGGAGATAAAAATCAGACTGACAGGACATCAGCCTTGAACAAATTTAAAAGCAAGGAAGTGAATATCCTTGTTGCCACCGATCTCGCAGCCCGAGGACTGGATATAGATTCGCTGGATTATGTTATCAATTTTGATATACCAAGTATGTCAGAAGTATATGTGCACCGAATTGGGCGAACCGGACGTGCTGGTATCAGTGGGAAAGCTATTTCCTTTTGCAGCGCCGATGAAAAGGAATACATAAAATTTATTGAAACCTTAATCGGTAAAAAAATTCCAATTGAGGAAGATAATCCTTATCCGTTAGAAAAAAATGCCGCGCCTGTAGTTCACAAAAAAAAGGGCAGCAAACATAAGAAAGGCAGAAAAGGCGAAGGCTCCAAAGCCAAGAAAAAACGTTGGTATTAAATAAAGTTAGAAGTACAAAGTTAGAAGTTGAAAAGTGACATTGCCTGATAAGGTTGACCGTTTTTCATCTATAATATTGAACCTTCGTATTTTTTACTAGCAGATACAATCAAAATTATTATTAATTATTGGGATATTTCAACTTACCACAAACCATAAACCACAAACAATTTTGAATTTTGCCCCAAAACCTCGGAGTTGAATTTTGAATGTCTAGTCCTAAATAATCGATACAGATTTTTAAGGGATTAAATTTATTAATTAAAGCTGAGCAATCTCCAGATTGTTCAGCTTTTTTGATTTGTATTGTTTTCTTTTCAATTCATTTTGAGCGTGC
>Ga0307486_1001497_pt1 | contig 17848 bp, 17 predicted proteins | sample CBIW02metaG_FD_203663 | JGI IMG/M metagenome (GOLD analysis project Ga0307486, IMG submission 203663) | Sea-ice brine microbial communities from Beaufort Sea near Barrow, Alaska, United States - CBIW 0.2 | ecosystem: Environmental > Aquatic > Marine > Coastal | place: USA: Alaska | collected... | reverse complement strand
GTCCCGACAGTCGGGGCCGGTCTAACACTCCTGGAGGAGTTTTACAAATGGCAACAGGTACCGTGAAATGGTTCAACGCTGAAAAGGGCTTCGGCTTTATCGCACCCGACGACGGAAGCGCCGATGTTTTCGCGCACTACTCCGCGATCGCGTCGAATGGCTACAAGTCCCTCGATGAGAACCAGAAGGTCGAGTTCGAGGTAACCCAGGGCCCCAAGGGCCCTCAGGCCGAGAACATCCGCGCCCTCTAAATAGAGCTTGCGAAGAACGCCTCCTGCTTCGGCAGGGGGCGTTCTTGTTTCATCCGCCGGTGGACCGCTGGGTGGGGTACACCGTGTAGTGCCTACTTGACTAAGTCCTGCCAGCCGTCACCGTCAACGTACTCGAATATGAGATTTGTCTCGGTATGCGCGACGGCAGGATGCTCGGCAAGATGCTCCAGTACAAAGTCACGCAGGTGAGATGCATCCGCGGCGGCGACGTGCAGGAGATAATCGTCGGCGCCTGCCGTGTGAAATAGTCCGATCACGCCCGGCCAATGCGGCGCAGCGTTTCGAAAGTCATCGATTTGCCCTCGCGCATGCTTGGCGAGCCTCACCGAGATCAGGGCTTGCAGGCTCGCACCCAGCGCAGCCAGATCGATATTGGCTCGGTAGCCACGAATGTGTCCGAGCTGCTGCAGCCTCCTCAGGCGAAGAGACACCGTTGACTCGGCGACACCGATTTCACTCGCGAGAGCAGCCCCTGAGGCCCTGGCGTTGACGGACAGGGCGCGCAACAGGGCGCGGTCAACCCGGTCAAGTTCGGGCTTCTTCGATTCCATATGGTTCTCCCTCGTTATCAAGGAGCTTATGCGAAGGGCGAGCATAGAACGAAAGAGTCTGCAATCTCGCTTGATCATCTGCACAGAATCTGCTTTTGTTAGCAACATGCTACCGTCTACGCCACACTTGGAAACCCTCGCTGTTCACGCTGGAATGGAAGGTCTGAGCGACGCCGGTCAACACGTTCCCGCCATAGATTTATCGACGACCAATCCCATCTCTGACATAGAGTCGGGCGGCGACTCGTACGAGAACCTGGCCACCGGTGGCGAGCTTGTGCCAGGGCAGTCTTCGGTGTATCAGCGGCTCTGGCAACCCGGTGTTGCCCGCTTCGAGAATGCCCTGTCCGCGCTTGAGGGATCATCGGGGACGGTGGCCTTTGCCACGGGCATGGCAGCGCTGACGGCTACACTCATCGCCACGGTCAACGCGGGCAAACCGCACGTGGTCGCCCTGCGCCCCATTTACGGCGGCACAGACCATGTGCTTGCAAGTGGTCTGCTTGGCACCGAGATCACGTGGACCGACGTCGAGGGGGTCGCTGACGCCCTGCGCCCCAATACGGGGTTGATTATTTTGGAATCCCCGGCAAACCCGACCCTAGAACTGACCGATATCCGAGCCGTCGTGGACGCAGCCAAAAATGTGCCGGTGCTCGTTGACAATACCTTCGCCACCCCCGTACTCCAGCGCCCGATCGAGTCCGGTGCAACACTCGTTTTGCACAGCGCCACAAAATATTTTGGCGGACACGGCGACGCAATGGGCGGGACAGTGTCTGGGCCCGAAGAATGGATGGTGCGGCTGCGTCAGGTACGAGCGCTCACAGGAGGACTCCTCACGCCGTTCAACGCGTACCTCTTACATCGCGGCCTGCGCACGCTACCCGTGCGCGTGCGTGCCCAGCAGGAGACAGCGGGGACGATTGCCGACCGACTGGTCAACCAGCCCGGTCTGAGCGTGCATTATCCGGGGCTTCCCGGCCAGGATTCCCAGTCGCTCATCGGACGACAGTGCGCCGGCGCGGGGTCCCTGCTCGCTCTCGACTTTGGGAATTTCGAAGCTGCCGTGAAATTTACCGAGGCCCTCCGCCTTATCACACACGCCGTGTCTCTCGGCGGGGTTGATTCCTTGGTGCAACATCCGGCCTCTCTCACGCATCGACCAGTCGAAGCCAGCGTCCGCCCTTCCGCCGGGATCGTTCGCATTTCGGTGGGCTTGGAGCACGTCGAGGACCTCATGGACGATATCCTGAGCGCTCTTGACGTCGCGCACGCTGAGGGCGATGGTATTCGCCGCGAAGGATAGCCAGTCCAGCAGCTAGCTGCGCCCGAGGCGACGGCGAAGCAGGTCGATGCGCATCTGAAGCTGGGTCACGCTGGCCTGGGCCACCGCTGGGCCACCGCATAAACGGCGGAGTTCAGCGTGAATCATGCCGTGCGGCTCATCAGCAAGTTTCGACCACATGCCCACCAAGCTGGATAACAGCGTGCGTTGTTCTTTAAGCGTGCGATAAAGCGGCGGCGGTTCCTGGGGAGCAACGTCACCGGTCACCGGGTCTCTGCGCTTGTCGGTTGAGCGCTTGGATTGCCGGGACTGGCGCTGCCGCAGTAGCTCAGACACCTGTTCTGGCTCCAGTAGACCCGGAATTCCGATGAAGTCAAACTCTTCGTCGGTGCCCGGCTCCGCGAGCTCACCGAATTCGTCACCGTTAAACATGACCATGTCGAAGGTTGCCTGGGAGTCAAGGGCCTGCCAGGTGAAATCATCCTGACCGAGTTCGTCGGAGGTTTTTTCTTGTTTGTTCGCCGCTGTGACCATGGCGTCTTCGGGGTTAAAGATGCCATCGTCACCGTCGTCACGATTACTACGATCGAGCGCGTGATCGCGTTCCAGCTCAAGCGCGTTGGCAAGACTAAGCAGCCCCGGCACGTTGGGTAGGAAAATGGATGCTGTTTCGCTGCGCCGTCGCGCCCGGACGAAGCGACCGATGGCCTGCGCGAAGTAGAGCGGGGTGGCAGCGCTCGTTGCATAGACGCCAACGGCCAGGCGTGGAACATCCACGCCCTCGGACACCATTCGAACCGCGACCATCCAACGACGATTATTCTTGGAGAACTCGTCAATTCGGTCGCTGGCTTCTTTCTCGTCAGAAAGCACGAGGGCGACGGGCTCACCACAGATATCTTCGAGAATTATGGCGTAGGCGCGCGCGGTGTTTTGATCCGTGGCGATTATCAGACCCCCGGCATCTGGAATGCCATGCCGGACCTCGGTCAAACGTGAATTCGCCGCGCGCAGCACCGCAGGAATCCATTGGCCGGTGGGCTCAAGGGCGGTGCGCCACGCCTGGCTAGTAATGTCTTTTGTGTTACCCTCGCCGAGCTTGGCTTCCATCTCGTCACCAGCCCTCGTGCGCCACTTCATATGCCCGGCATAAACCATGAACATCACCGGACGCACGACGCCATCCTCGAGGGCGCGTCCGTAGCCATACGAATAGTCACTCTGCGACATGCGGATACCGTGTTTATCAGGCAGATAACTGACAAAGGGAATGGGTGAGGTATCGGAGCGAAAGGGGGTGCCGGTCAAGGACAGCCGACGAGTAGCGGGGCCGAAGGCCTCGCGAATGGCGTCACCCCAACTCAGCGCATCTCCCCCGTGATGGATCTCGTCCAGAATCACCAGGGTGCGGCTGGACTCGGTTAGGTGCTTATGCAGCGCCGCTCGAGCCGCTACCTGCGCATACGTGACGACGACACCGTGATAGTGGCTGCCGTAACTGCGGTCGGCGTTTTTGAACATGGGATCCAGGCGGATACCCGCCCGTGCCGCTGCATCTGCCCACTGGTTCTTCAGGTGCTCGGTAGGTGCCACGACCGTAATGCGATCAATGGTGCGGCGGGAACGTAGTTCAGCGGCCAGCCGCAGTGCAAAGGTGGTCTTGCCGGCGCCGGGAGTGGCGGCTGCCAAAAAATCACGGGGCTCATGCACAAAGTACGCTTCTAACGCTTCAGCCTGCCACGCACGTAACTTCCCAGCGGTACCCCAGGCAGCGCGGTCGGGAAAAGACGGCGACAGGTGCTCGGCTGCACTCGTTCCCTGCGCAGGACCAAAAACCGATTGAGTATTCACGTCTACCGAATCTACCAAAGCCGACCGACGTTCGCGTGCCTACCCGGTTCGACCAGCGCAGGGAGTTCAGCCAGAATGAGACGATGACGAAGCAACAACATCCATGGTCGCGCTACGTCGCCCTTGGCGATTCGTTCACCGAGGGCATCGGTGATCCGGAAGAACAGAGTCCAGGAGGGCATCGGGGCTGGGCTGATCGAGTGGCCGAGATTCTGAGCGGCGGCACCGAGGACTTCGCATACGCCAATCTTGCCGTGCGCGGAAAACTCATTCGACAAATCTGCGACGAACAGATCGAACCTGCGCTGGCCCTTCGCCCGGATCTGATCACCTTCTCTGCTGGGGGTAACGACGTGCTTCGGCCTGGAACCGATCCAGACTTTATTGCCGCGCGCTGCGACGAAGCAGTATCCCGGTTGAGTCAAGACGGAGCCACGGTTGTGTTGTTCACCGGCGCAGATGTGGGGTTCTCCCCCGTTTTTCGTAGCATTCGGGGCAAGGTCGCCATTTACAATGAGAATCTTCGGGCCATCGCCACGAAGTATGACTGCATTGTGGCCGACATGTGGCCGCTGGCCGAGATCCAGGACCCACGCCTGTGGGCTCCCGACCGTTTGCATTTGAATGCCCTGGGGCACCATACGGTTGCCCGCATGGTGCTGGCGACCCTGAACGTGCCGAACTCCCTCGGCCCGAGTGCGCCAGAGCCGATGCGGGGCACGAATTGGCGCCAAGCTCGCACGGAAGACCTCGCCTGGGCGCGGGCGTACCTCCTACCGTGGGTTCTGCGCCGGGTACGCCATCAATCCTCCGGTGACCACGTATTACCCAAGCGACCAGACGCTGGACCCTTCAGCCCCCCTTCGATCTGATCCGCTGCCCGCGGCATGATCGAGCGCTTTAGCCTGCGACCAGGGCGCCAGGGTGACTCATGCGCCAGGCCGGGCCTGGATCGGTCAAGGACTGTGAGAGTTCAAGAGGCACGGTGACGCGGCGTGGGGCCTGCGTACCAATAATGAAGGACACCATTCCCACCTCATCACCAGATCGTCCGAGCTGAACCTTCGAGGCTGATGCGGAACCCGTAATCGGCGAGTCGGACCACACCAAAGCAGATGCCGTGCGTTCCGCGATAATTTTGCTGACGTCGCCCCATGCGGTCGTGTAGGTGCCATAAGCATCGCCTTCTGTGGCCAAAACAACTTCACGGAAGCCGGACTGCACACTGTCAATCAGCGCGGAAATCGCAGAATTCAATTCGGTGTGGGTGTCGCCACCGAGGACCGCCCCCACGACAGTCACTGTGCTGGTACCAACCACGAAATCAGTAGAGAATAGAAGGCAGGCACCGGCAACATCCGTCGTACCGGTTTTTATACCGTCGACGCCGTTGAGGCCCAATAGTTTGTTCGTGTTAGTGACGGTGCCGATAACGGGGAGAATCGCCGTCTTGAGCGCCACGATCTCAGCCAGGACCGGATGGGAGATAACAAGTTTGCCGATCTCCACGAGATCGGCGGGGCTACTGACGCTCAGAGCGGAGAGACCGCTGGTGTCAGCAACGCTGGTTTGAGTCAAAGCATTCTCCGCCAACCATTCCTTCGCGGCTGCCAGATAGGCGGCTTTTGAGCCATACGCCCAGAGCGCGAGAGAGGTTGCGTAATTATTGGCCGAAGGCAGCAACATAGCCTCAAGCGCCTCGCGTTGGGTCAGCACCATGCCGGCTACGACCGGGGCGACCGAACCATTCTGCGCCAGCGCTTCGTAGTAGATATTTACATCCGCAGCCGTAAAGGCGATGTTGGGGCCGTTTTCACCGGCGCCTAGGGGGTGCGCGTCGAGGATGACCAGAGCCGTGATCATTTTCGTGATGCTGGCAATGGGCACGACACTTTCGTCGCCGTTGGAGGCCAGAACCCCGGGAAAACCTACTGCGCCAATGGCACCTTCTCCGAAATCCGGCCAGGCCGGTGCAGCGATGGGTTGAGTGAGCGGGCCGGGCTGGGTCAACAGCGCCGCGCTCGCAGGCAGGGGCGCCGCATTGGTGGCTGCGACATACGTCAGGCTGCCCAGTAGAACGAGCAGAACGCAAGCGACAGCCAATCGCCGCCGCCGAAGGAGAACACGCCGGGAAGGAGACATCCGGCCAGCCTAACTTCTTCCCGGTATCCAACGTTCGAGGCAGGCCCACCGGTTACGAGCGAACTCGGAGCGCATAGAGCGCGACCGCGCTTGCGGAGGCAACGTTAAGGGAATCGACCCCGTGCAGCATCGGTATCGTCACGACTGTGTCGGCAGCGGCGAGAGCATGCGGGCTGAGGCCATCGCCTTCGGCACCGAGGATGATAGCCACCCGTTCTGGCGTCTCCTCGGCGAACGCATCGAGGGAAACGGCTTCGTCGGCCAATGCCAGGGCAGCCAGGTGAAAGCCCGAGTTGTGTAGCAGAGGAGTGGCGATGCTCCACTCTGGAAGACGCGTCCAGGGCACCTGTAAGACAGTTCCCATGCTCACTCGAACGCTACGCCGATACAGCGGGTCCGCGCATCGCGGTGTGATCAACACGGCATCGGCACCGAGCCCGGCGACGGAACGAAAGATAGCACCTACATTTGTGTGATCGACGATGTCTTCGAGGATCACAATGCGACGGGCATGGGTGAGGAGTGCCTCGACCGATTCCAGTGCAGGCCGATGCATGGCGGCAAGTGCTCCGCGATGCAGGTTGTAACCGGTGAGTTGTTCCAGCACAGCAGCATCACCGACAAAGACCGGTACGTCGGGCCAGCCAGCCAACAATCGTTCGGCGTCGGGCAACCACTGCTCCTGAATGAGCAGCGAACGCGGCCGATGCCCGGCGTTCAGCGCCCGAGCGATTACCTTGGGCGACTCGGCGATATACAGGCCACCAGCGGGCTCGAGAACACGCCGGAGGGCAACATCGGTCAAACGTGAGTAGTCGGCGAGGCCAGCGCTGGATAGGTCGGTAATGCGGGTGATCTGCACGAGAAGGTGCCCTTCGACAAGGTGAGTGAAGCCAAGCCTGACAGGTGATCTGTCAAATATGAAAGTAGACGAGTTTAGAATTGAGGTGTGAGCAATAACTGACTGCTTACTCTTGCTGAGAGGAGTCCAATGCCCGCAGACCCGGGTCTGCCCAGCCAGACGACACCGGTAGAAGTGACCAGTGTCATCCCCACTGCCGATCTTCCCTCGGCGGGAGACTTTGATTTTGAGACCGCAGTGGATGCCGTCGCCGATTTGCTCCGCGGTAAGCGTGCTGCCGTACTCACGGGCGCCGGTCTCAGCACTGATTCTGGCATTCCGGACTACCGCGGCGCGGGCGCCCCCACACGCACGCCAATGACTTTTCAAACGTTCATCAGCGACGAACGATCTCGCAAACGATACTGGGCGGGAAGCCACCTCGGATGGAGCGTTTTTCACCGGGCCCTGCCCAATATGGGACACCGCTCGCTCATGCAGCTTGAACGCGCGGAATCCGTTGCTGGCGTTATTACCCAGAACGTCGATGGCCTGCATACTCGCGCTGGTACCCGCCATGTTGTTGAATTGCACGGGTCCCTGGACCGAGTTATTTGTCTAGCCTGCGGTCAAGCTTTTGGCCGGGATAGCATTGCCGCTCGGCTCGAAGCGGACAATGCTGTACTGCGCGATCCGGAGAATATCACGATCGCTCCCGACGGAGATGCCGACGTGGGGAACATTGATGATTTCATCGTTCCGGCGTGCACGGTTTGCGGTGGAATGCTGAAACCGAACGTTGTGTTCTTCGGTGAACTGGTTCCGGCAGAGATATTTGTCGAGGCATCCGCTCTGATTCACGGTGCTGATGCCCTTATCGTTGCCGGGTCTTCGTTGGTCGTGAACTCAGGCATCCGGTTAGTTGAACAGGCTCGCCGCCGTAAGCTCCCCATCATTGTCATTAATCGTGGCCCTACCAAGGGGGATTCTCGGGCTGTGCACAAACTTGACGCTGGTACATCAGAAACCCTTGCAGCGCTGGCGCAACGGTTGCTGAACTGACTGATCTGAACAAGGTCGTCGGCGACTAAGCGGCCCGCTTCTGCTCCCCCGGTGTGCTGCCACACTGCATTTTCCGATACTCCCCGTCACGCTCCCGCATCGCCCGGTTTCTGGGTGTCACGCGCACTTAGACGGCCCCGGTTGGGCGAGGATAAAGCCGAACTAGGGCGCGCAGTGGCCCTACGTACGTGCGCGCCTTGGCCTGATTCAGGCAGATTTCACGGCGTCGGCACCGGAGGAATTTTTTCCAGCACTTCAAGAAGTGTGAGGGCCGAAGACGCCCACGTAAACCTCTCAGCCTGTCTGACCGATAACTGGGATCGGGCTGACCACTCACCAGGCCTGTCCAGGGCACGCACGGCGTCAGCGAGGTCATCAGCGTCGCGCGCGTCAAAGTAAGAAGCTGCTCTTCCACCAATCTCGCGAAAAATGGGAATGTCGCTGACCACGACGGGTATGCCGAGGCTCATCGCCTCGACCAGAGGAATTCCGAAACCTTCGTCGAGAGATGCGGTGATGAGTGCCGTCGCTGAACGTAGTAGCTGATGGTATTCCTGGTCGGTGACGCCGTTGTGAAAGACGAGCCGGGCTTGCGGAGCCAGCCGAGCCAGTCGACTGCGTTCGCTCGGGGAAATACGGCTGAGCAGGTGTAACTCGTGTTCTGGCAGGGCGGCCAGTGCCCGAACGAGCGTGTCGACATTTTTATACGGCATGAACGAGCCCATATATATCAAACGAGAAGTTGCCGGACCGCTATAACTAACGGGCTTCCCCACCACGGTGTCGGCTGCGTTAGGCACAACGGTGATAGGTCGTCTGGTGAGATGGTGTTTGAGGAGCAGGGAGCCCGTGGTTTCGCTCACGGTCACGATGCCATCAGCGCCGTTCAACAGCAAGCGTTGGGGCCACCACGACAGATGGTACAGGCGCCACAGCAGCCTGAGGAGAGGGGCGAGGTCACGCGGAGGCGTACGGTTGCTATAATAGATAAGGTCATGCACGGTGAGGAATAACCGATATTTACGGCCCCAGGAACCCATAGTTTGCATGGGGCTGAACACGACGTCTGGTTTTAGACGATTCACTGATAATGCGATAAGCGGTTCCAGCATGCTCGTTGGGGCACGTACAAGCTGCCAGGGCAGTGTGGGCAACAGTGCCAGTTGCCGGTGGTCGCTGATAAGCATGATGAGCGGATGAAGGCGCCCCAATTCTGTAACCAGGCCCGCGGTATACCGACTGATGCCGTCGTGATGATCGAACCGAACGTATCTGCAGTCGACAACAATTCTCATACCGGCCGCTCCTCAGCGAGAAATTCTCGGATCAGTATCGCTGCCGGCTTCGGTTTTTCATAATGAATGAGGTGGCCGACGTTAGTGATGACCTCAAGAGACGCGTTCGGAAAGAGCGTCTGGAGTTGATACTGCGCACTGAGCGACGTTATATCGTCTTTATCCGCCGCAATCAGCAAGGTCGGTTGAGCCATCCGCCGTGCGAATTCACTCACATCGTGACTGACCGATGCTGTGAACGCATTCATCACGACCTGACGGTTGGCAAAGGCGCTGAAGTAACGGTCGTGTTGGTTGTGGATCCAGCGTCGCAGGAGCGGATCATGAGTCTTGGCCATGCTGACACTCATGATGCGCACAATGGCACGATTTTGTAAGAGCGCATATCCCCAACTCTCTGGCAATGTCGCTGCGGCCCAGTAATAGAAGACAGCCAGTCGAGTCAGAGCACCACGCGGCCCCGATAGGGCCGGCGCTGCGATCGGGTTCATCAGGATCACTCGGTCGGCCGGTAATTTATCGGCTGCAGCGGCAGCGACCACTATCGATCCGAAAGAATGTCCGAGGACGACCAACCGCCCAGCAGGAGTGAGCACCTCAACAAATTTTTGAAGCCACAGCGCGTAGCGGGCTAAAGAGTGCACTCCGTCGTGAAATGGCGCTGACTGCCCAAAACCGGGCAGGTCGGGGGCCACGATACGTAGATCGGGCACGGCACCATCACCTCCGAGCAGTTCGGCGACCACCAGTTGGAGCCCGTGGTGATCCCCACGAAACCCGTGAACGAGCACCAGAGTCGTTGCGGCGGTCGTACTCCCGTATTCCCAATACCTCGTTGGAGTGTGTTGGTGGTCGGCGCCAGGAACGGCTGCGGTACGTTCGCGCACCGGGATACTCGATAGGAGCACGTCGTACGGAGAAGAAACGATCATTACCACTAGTTTAGGTGTGAGAACTGCGCAAGGCTGGACGTGGGCGGGGGCAATCCATCTAGACTCTAGCCACAAATTCATCAAGCAATCCCGTTATCGGGACGGAAGGAAAGCCGTGAGCTTTACCGCACCCATTCAGTTGCCCGGTTTGGCCCTCGATCCGCGGTGGTACCGCCGTGCCGTGTTTTATGAGGTGATGGTCCGGTCCTTTGTTGACAGCAACGGAGACGGATCGGGCGATCTGTCGGGTTTGATCTCAAAACTCGACTATCTGCAGTGGCTCGGAATCGACGCCCTCTGGATCCCGCCGTTTTTCAACTCTCCCCTCAAAGATGGTGGCTACGACGTAGCCGATTACCGAACTATTCTTCCAGAATTTGGCACTTTAGAAGAATTTAAAGATCTCGTGACAAAAGCGCACGAGCGCAATATGCGCATCGTGATCGACTTTCCGCTCAACCACACCTCAGATCAACACGAGTGGTTCCAACAGTCCCGCGAAGACCCCGATGGGCCATTCGGCGACTTCTACGTATGGAGTGACACCGACGAGCGATATCCCAACATTCGAATTATCTTCACCGACACTGAAGAGTCGAACTGGGCCTTCGATCCGGTCCGTCGGCAGTTCTTCTTTCACCGCTTCTTTTCGCATCAACCCGATCTCAACTTTGAGAACCCGGCAGTGCAGGAAGCCATTTTCGACGTCATTCGCTTCTGGCTCGATCTGGGAGTTGACGGGTTTCGACTGGATGCTATTCCGTACCTGTTCGAAAGCGACGACGGCAATGGTGAAGGCGAGCCACCCACCCACGAATTCGTCAAGCGCCTACGCGCCATGGTTGATCGAGATTACCCCGGACGGATCATGATTGCAGAAGCCAATCAGTGGCCCCGTGAAGTTGCTGCGTTTTTCGGCACGGACGACGAGCCGGAGTGCCACATGGCCTTCGATTTTCCCGTGATGCCGCGTATTTTTTATACGCTTCGCTCCCAGCAGGCAAACGAGCTCATTCGCGTGCTCTCAGAAACAACCGATATACCCGACGGTGCGGGGTGGGGAGTCTTCTTGCGCAATCATGATGAACTCACCCTGGAAATGGTGAGCGAGGAATACCGCCAAGCGATGTATGGCTGGTATGCCTACGATCCACGCATGCGCGCCAATATTGGAATTCGTCGTCGTCTGGCACCGCTACTGGACAATTCCCGAGCCGAATTGGAGTTGGCCCACGCCCTGCTTTTCGCCCTGCCAGGGAGCCCGTTCCTCTACTACGGCGACGAGATTGGTATGGGCGATAATATTTGGCTACCCGATCGTGACAGTTCTCGCACACCGATGCAGTGGACGCCAGATCGAAATGCCGGGTTCTCCGATGCTGACCCGGGAAAGTTGTTTCTCCCCGTCGTTCAGTCCCTGGTCTATAACTTCACGCAGACCAACGTGGAGTCACAACTCGCCCAGTCGAATTCGCTGCTGCACTGGATACGAAATGTAATCCATGTGCGGAAGGCGCATCCAACCTTCGGGCTGGGCGACATCCGTGTTCTGACCACCAACCATGATTCAGTTTTGGTTTTCACCAGGTCTTATGCCGGTTCGGGTTCACGGTTAGGAGACCAGCCAGAAACCATCATGTGCGTGTTCAGCTTCTCGCATAACCCGGTTGCGTTCACCATCGACGATATGGAAATGGCTGGAACTCGCCTCTACGATCTATTCGGCGGTGCTGTCTTTCCGAGCTTCAGCGAGGAAGGTTCACTTACCCTCAGCCTTGGTGCCCAGAGTTTCTACTGGTTGCACTGCGGCTGAACCAGTCAAGGCCGGCCCCTGTCTGTCAGTGGTCGGCCTTAGGGTGGAGACATGAGCAATTGGAGCGATCAACTCGCCGTCTTCGACCTTGAAACTACTGGCATCGACGTGGAAAACTGTCGCATCGTGTCGGCCACTGTCGCCGTGCTGGACTCCGACGGCAAGGCCGTGGAACGCATTGATTGGCTGGTCGATCCGGGTGTCGATATTCCGGAGGGGGCCACCAGCGTGCATGGAATCAGCACTCAGCACGCGGTAGATCAGGGCAGAGACGCAGCCGAAGCCGTTGCCGAAATCGTCACCGCCCTTCGAGGGCATCTCAGTGACGGTCTGGCCATCGTGGCGTATAACGCACCCTATGACTTCACACTGCTTGATCGTGAGGCTTTACGCTACGGCGTCTTGCCGCTGCGCTCCCCCCGTCCCGTTATTGATCCACTTGTCATCGACAAAGCCGTCGATAAGTACCGCAAGGGTAAGCGCACCCTGGAGGCCACCAGCGCCTTCTACGGTGTCACTCTCAGCGATGCCCATGATTCCGGTGCTGACGCGATAGCGGCTGGCCGGGTGGCGCAGGCCATTCACCGGGCGCACGAGCGCACCCTGCCCTCGACGCTAGACGAACTGCACGAGCTGCAGATCGCGTGGTATCGCCAACAGGCTGAAAGTTTTCAAGAATATATGCGGCGAGGACGCGATCCGGAATTTCTCGCTGATACTGTCTGGCCACAGCGCTAGGCAAGACCTGGCTTCTTCGCGCTCTGGTTCAAACCACTTTGTGGACCATGAGCGCTGAGACCTCAGCGGTGAACACTTAGTTGTGCACACTCAACGATGAACACTCAGCGGTGAACACCTAGTTGTGCACAGGTCCTCTGGTCCAGCCGATGCCCACAACGACCACAGACGACCAGGATGAACTGGTCGCCTGTGGGCACGTGCTGAAGCTGGTGCTATTTACCGAAGCCCTTGTAGCGCGAGTTGAACTTCTCAACGCGGCCGGCAGCATCCATGATGCGCTGCTTCCCGGTGTAGAACGGGTGTGATTCGGAGGAAATTTCCACGTCGATGACCGGGTACGTCGTTCCGTCTTCCCACTCGATGGTCTTCTTACTGGAGACCGTTGAACGAGTCAAGAAAGTAGCGCCGGAGGCCAGGTCGCGAAACACGACGGCAGCATACTCAGGGTGAATGTCAGACTTCATGTGGAATTCCTTTTGCACTTCTGGTGAACAGACTTGTAACTGGTCACAGTGCTGTTTGATTGTGGGGCTTGCCGCCCAAGACGGCAAGGTGGCTGGCCAAACGGCCAACTTTACTTTAGCAGAGCGCGCGACGGTTTGGATGCTGGCAAAACTCGTTACACGGCCCGTGCTGAGTATCGTCCGTCGTTCTCGCTGAGTTCTACTGCAAGGCCAAAGGTTTCGCTCAGGGATGCCGACGTCAGGGCCGTGCGGATGGGGCCCGCCGAAACGATTTTTCCTCCGGAAACAAGTAAAACGTGGGTGAAACCTAATGGAATCTCTTCAACATGGTGCGTAACCATTATGATCGCTGGCGAGTTGGGTTCTTGCGCAAAACCGCTCAAAAGTTGCAGAAGAGACTCTCGGGCGCCGAGGTCGAGGCTCGCAGCGGGCTCGTCGAGGAGCAGAATTTCTGGGTCGGTCATAACCGACCGGGCAATTTGAACCCGCTTTTGTTCACCGTCACTCAGCGTTCCAAATTTGCGGTCCGCGAGGTGCGAAAGGTTCCATTCCTGCAATACTCGCTGCGCACGACGCTCATCAATTGCCTCGTATTCTTCCTTCCACCGGCCTGTGACCGAATACGCCGCCGTCATGACGACGTCGAGAACCTTCTCGTTCGCGGGAACCTTGCGGGCCATTGCTGTCGAAGCGAACCCGATTCGCGGCCGCAGTTCAAAGACATCCGTTGCGCCAAGCGGCTCATCAAGAACTTCAGCTTGTCCACTTGAGGGGTGCATGAAGGCGGCGGCTATCTGCAGCAGTGTGGTCTTACCCGCACCGTTTGGTCCGAGGATCACCCACCGTTGATCGTCGTCGACGCTCCAGTTCACTGAGTCGAGAATGGCGGTGCCACCGCGAATGACAGAGACGTCGGTGAATTGCAAAACGTTGACCATACAGCCATGTTATCGGGCAGCGCCGGGTCTCTACGACGCCCGATCGTTCACGGTCGAGGCATGGCAGCTCTGCTCATCTCCCCCATCATGGCGCTCGGCTCAAACGCAGGGTCAGAGCACGGACTCATAGATCTGCCTGGTGCGCGTGGCGATCTGGCTCCAACCGAATTCCTGTTCGGCGCGCACCCTGCCAGCACGACCCATTTCAGCAGCGCGTGCCGGATCGTTCACCACTTCAGCGAGCACGCGCGCAAGATCGGCAACAAACTGTTCGGGGTGGAGCGGGGTGCCCGTGCCGTCGGTGAGTTGCTCGATCGGCACCAAACGTCCAGTATGGCCGTCCGCAACGACCTCGGGAATCCCCCCGGTGGCGGTGCCAACGACGGCTAGACCACAGGCCATGGCTTCAAGGTTGACGATACCGAGAGGTTCGTAAATTGAGGGGCACACGAATGCAGTTCCCTGGGTGAGTACCGCCGCGAGTTCCGGCTGAGCCAAAAGGCGATTTATCCAAATAACACCAGAGCGCTCCCGTTGAAGCGCCTCGACCCCCTCGCTTACCTCCGCCAAAATACCGGGTGTGTCTGGCGCTCCGGCACACAATATGAGTTGCACCTCCGGCGGCAATAATGCAGCGGCGCGCAGGAGGTAGGGCAGGCCTTTTTGCCGTGTTATCCGACCAACGAAAACGACCGATGGCCGGTCGGGATCGATGCCCAAGCTTCGCACGAAATGATCATCAGTTCGCGGCTTCCAGCGTTCCAGGTCGATTCCGTTGTACACCGTGTGCACTCGACTTTCATCGAGCGCGGGGTAGCTGCGCAAAATGTCACGGCGCATACCGTCGCTGACGGCGATAACAGCATCCGCTGCCTCAAAAGCAGTTTTCTCTATCCAACTCGATACTCGATAACCACCACCGAGTTGCTCGGCTTTCCATGGGCGCAATGGCTCAAGACTGTGAGCGGTGACGACGTGCGGCACGCCGTGGAGCATTTGGGCAAGCATGCCCGCCGAGTTGGCGTACCACGTGTGGGAGTGCACCAGATCCGCTCCTGCGGCGTCCTGGGCCATCTGCAGATCGACACCGAGAGTGCTCAGAGTGGCGTTGGCCTCAACCAACTGCGCCGGCACCTCGTAAGAAAAAGTATCGTGCTCCAAGCGGGGCGCACCGAAGCATCGCACCGAGACATCAATATTTTCACGAAGCGCGCGCACAAGCTCCGTGACGTGCACGCCCGCTCCCCCGTAGATTTCCGGGGGATATTCCTTGGTCATCAGATCCACTCGCATGCAGCAAAGGTAGCGCAGGAGGACGGGGCGCACACCCTCGGTGCTAGTCGACTCGGCTGGTTGGCCCTACTCTGTACACATGAAGGCCAAGAAAATCTTTGGAATCGTACTCGCCGGTGGCGAGGGAAAACGGCTGATGCCGCTGACCGAGGACCGGGCCAAGCCCGCTGTTCCCTTTGGTGGGCATTATCGATTAGTAGATTTTGCCCTGTCCAACCTCATAAACTCAGGTGTCACCCAGATCGTGGTTCTGACCCAATACAAATCGCACAGCCTCGACCGCCATGTCTCTCAGACCTGGCATGTCACCGGCGGCTTGTTCAACTCCTACATTGCCTCGGTTCCTGCGCAGCAACGTCTAGGAAAGCGCTGGTTTAGCGGCTCTGCCGATGCGATCCTGCAGAGCCTGAACCTCATTCACGACGAAAAACCAGACATTGTTGTCGTGGTCGGCGCCGACCACGTGTACCGCATGGACTTCAGCCAAATGATTGAAGCCCACATTGCGTCCGGGCTTTCCGCAACGGTAGCGGCGATTCGCCAACCCATCGGTTTGGCCGATCAATTCGGAGTTATTGAAGTAGATGCCGCCACCCCAGACAAAATATCGGATTTTCGGGAAAAGCCGACAGACGCCGTTGGGCTCGCCGATGCCCCCCATGAAGTTTTCGCCTCTATGGGCAATTACGTCTTCAACGCCGATGCTCTTATCGAGGCGGTGCTGCGTGATGGTGAACGCCCCGATTCGAGTCATGACATGGGCGGGGATATAATTCCCGACTTCGTGGCGCGCGGCGATGCTGGCGTATACGACCTGCAACGCAACGAGGTGCCTGGTTCTACCGATCGTGACAAGTACTACTGGCGCGATGTGGGAACGATTGACTCGTTCTTCGAGGCCCATCAGGATTTGATCTCCGCGCTCCCCGTCTTCAACCTCTACAACCAGGAATGGCCAATTTTCAGCATGCAGCTGAACTCACCGCCGGCGAAGTTCGTTCGCGATGGCCACGGAGCGCTTGGCACCATGATCGATTCGATTGTTTCTCTGGGCTGCGTCATTTCCGGTGCACACATCGAACGCAGTGTGCTCGGGCCCTGGACATCGATTGGCTCGGCCTGCGAGGTCATTGACTCGATCGTGTTCGACCGAGTGCAGATCAGACCGGGCGCCATTGTGCGCCGCGCGATTTTGGATAAGGAAGTGATCGTCGAAGACGGTGCCACGGTCGGTGTCGATCGAGACAGGGACCTGGCCCGGGGTTTCAGTGTGACCGAATCCGGCATCACCGTTGTGGGCAAGGGCGTGGTCGTTTCTCCGTGATTGTCGCCACCGCGCCTCGTTTTTTAGTTGTACTCGACGTTGACTCCACCCTGATTCAAGACGAGGTTATTGATTTGCTGGCCGATGCTGCCGACTCACGGGAACTCGTGTCCGATGTGACGGAACGAGCCATGAACGGCGAGATCGACTTCAGTGAGAGTTTGCAGGAGCGGGTTCGAACCCTTGCGGGTCTGCCAGAATCCGTTTTTGCAGAAGTTGGGGAGCGCATCCGCCCCACCGATGGCGTCAACGAGCTCATCGTCGGTGTGCACGCCATCGGTGGTGTGGTTGGAGTAGTTTCCGGTGGATTTCATGAATTACTCGACCCGCTCGCGCACAAATTGGATTTAGACCATTGGCGAGCCAACCGACTGGAAGTTGATTCCGGCCGGTTGACCGGCCGAGTAACTGGACCGATTATTGACGCCGAGGCCAAGGCAATCGCGCTTCGCGAATGGGCCAAGCAGTATTCCCTCGGCCTCTCCCAGACCATTGCAATCGGCGACGGCGCGAATGATCTGCGCATGATGGCGGTAGCTGGTCTTTCCGTGGCGTTTAATGCGAAACCTCAGGTCAAGCGTGCGGCCGATCTCGTCATGGACAACTGCGATCTCAGCCAGGTTCTACCGCTTCTTGGCCTTCGCGGCTGAAGCAGGAACCACCAAGAATCCCTGCCTCTAGTGGCCCATGCCCAGACCACCATCAACGGGAATGACGGCACCAGAAATATATGCGGCATCGTCGCTGGCCAGCCATGTGACAACGCGGGCAACCTCTGACGGGGCTCCGAAGCGTCCCGCCGGGATGCTGCGTTTGTAGTCCGCCTGCTGAGATTCGGCCAGTGCTGCCGTCATATCGGTTTCGATGAAACCGGGAGCAACAACGTTGGCTGTGATGCCACGCGCTCCGAGCTCGCGGGTGACCGAACGGGCCAGACCCACCAGGCCGCTCTTGGACGCTGAGTAGTTCACTTGCCCGGCGGAACCATAGAGGCCGACAACACTGGAGATAAGCACGATACGCCCGAACCGAGCCTTCAGC
>Ga0307486_1001496_pt1 | contig 17864 bp, 18 predicted proteins | sample CBIW02metaG_FD_203663 | JGI IMG/M metagenome (GOLD analysis project Ga0307486, IMG submission 203663) | Sea-ice brine microbial communities from Beaufort Sea near Barrow, Alaska, United States - CBIW 0.2 | ecosystem: Environmental > Aquatic > Marine > Coastal | place: USA: Alaska | collected... | reverse complement strand
TAATAACATACTTAATTGGTTGTTAATCAGCAAAAAAGATACAAAAAAAGGAGCAAAAACACTACGTTTTTTACTCCTTTTCAATCCTTTTTATTTAAATTTTTGGGGGACTTTTTCAGTGCCCTCCAATCAAGGCAGGTTTTTTTAATATTATTTTAATGAGAAAGCTGGTTATTCCGTTCTAACCTTGATTTCTTTTCTCGCTGGTTTCAACGTTTGTACATTAATAGCTTCACCATACAAATCAAAATCCTCAGCTTCATTAATTTTTACATCGTAAAACTCACCGGTCTTAAGATAGGTTGTGGTTGCGTCTATCAAGACTTCATTATCAACATCGGGAGAATCAAATTCTGTACGACCAATGAAATAGTTTCCTTCTTTTCGATCTATTACCACTTTAAAGGTTTTTCCAATTTTTTGTTGGTTCAGTTCCCAGGAAATCTGAGATTGCATCTCCATAATTTGATTAGCGCGTTCCTGTTTTATTTCCTGAGGCACATTGTCTTCGAGGTTATATGCGTGCGTATTTTCCTCGTGAGAATAAGTAAAACAACCTAATCGTTCAAAACGCATTTCCCTTACCCATTCCTTCAATTCCTGAAAATGCTCCTCAGTTTCACCTGGATATCCAACAATTAAAGTAGTTCTTATAGTCATCTCAGGTACTCTTATCCTGAAATCCTGAAGCAATTTGGTAGTTTTTTCATGGGTTGTTCCACGTCTCATCGATTTCAAAAGATCATCAGAGATATGTTGCAACGGAATATCAATATAATTACAAACTTTAGGTTCGCGCTTCATCACGTCCAACACATCCATAGGAAAACCGGTAGGAAACGCATAATGTAAACGTATCCATTCAATACCTTCGACCTTCACAAGATTTTCAAGCAATTCGGCAAGATTCCGCTTTTTATAAATGTCAAGTCCGTAATAAGTCAAATCCTGAGCGATCAGGATTAATTCTTTAACTCCGCTTGCAGCGAGGTTTTTAGCTTCCTTAACCAGATTTTCAATAGGAGTAGATTTATGTTTACCGCGCATCAATGGAATTGCACAAAAGGAACAAGGCCTGTCACAACCTTCGGCAATTTTCAGATAAGCATAATTCTGTGGAGTCGTCAATAAACGTTCGCCAATTAATTCGTGTTTATAATCGGCCTCAAGTGCTTTCAGTAAACCGGGAAGTTCTGTTGTTCCAAAGTATTGATCCACATCAGGAATCTCATTTTGAAGATCCGGTTTATAGCGTTCACTTAAACATCCGGTTACAAAAACCTTATCAACTTCGCCCTTTTGCTTTTTCGCAACGTATTCCAGGATCGTATTAACCGACTCTTCCTTTGCATTATCTATAAATCCGCAGGTATTGATCACAACAATATTTCCATCCTCTTCGTGAACTACATCTTTTTTGTTGGCTTTCAATTGACCCATCAAAACCTCACTGTCATACACGTTCTTGCTGCAACCCAAAGTTACTACATTGATCCTGTTCTTCTTTATCGACTTCGTCCTCATAAACTTAATTTCACTTTTTGAACTTTCTAACTAAACCTGACAGTTTTTAAAATCTGTAGTCTATCGAAAGCGGCTGCAAAGATACAATCTATTATTTGAATAGCAGAAACTGTTTTAAAGGGTTAAGGATCTTATACTTAAATTTTAATCGAAAATCCAATTTTGGATTTTCCACAACTTCTTCAGCTGAAATATCCTGTAAATGAAAAAGAATATAATCATTGTTCTTCTTCCCTTAACTTCATCCGAATCGACTGTAGGCAAACTCGAATCAGGGAAGTGACATTGCCTGGAAATTAAAAGGTCAAGATAAACTTCGGGTGAGTTTTAAGAAGGCTTCTTGAAGCTGCTGGGTAATTTCCCCGGTGCTGGGCCTGCTGAATATCTCCTTTTCATTTAAAAGGATAGATTTTACCGATAAGATTTGTGTAGTGGTGCCGGTTAGGAAAACTTCATCAACCTCTTTTAATTCATCTATATGCAAGGCTTTCTCACTTATCTCAAGATCCATCTCCCGACACATTCCCAGAATTACTTTCCGGGTGATTCCGGAAAGAATATGAGGTCCTTCAGGGTGTGTATATATCCTGTGTTCTTTTAAGAAAAATATTGAAGAGTGAGATCCTTCAGTAAAAAATCCATCCCGAACCAATAAATTTTCATCCAGGCCTAATCTATGAGACTCATTATTTGCCTTAATATTGGCCAATAAGGAAATTGATTTTATATCACAGCGGTGCCATCTCAAATCTTCAGAAACCAAAACCGAGGCCTGTTTATTTTCAAACCCATTAAGCACCACTGGAAAGGCATACAATAAAACCGTCGATTGTATTTGTTCGGGGGAAAAATGAGTGCGGGGTGCAACACCTCTGGTTATCTGAATATAAACAGCGCAATCATTTTGAAAGAAACCTGAACGGGAAACAGCCTCTAACATTATCTCCTGCAAAGAAAACGCGTCAAACTCAATTTGGATCTCGTTCAAACAATATTGCAACCTAGCAAGGTGATCTTTCAGCCTAAATGGTTTTCCATCATAAAAAGGAGTAACTTCATAAATCCCGTCTCCCAACAAGAATCCCCTGTCAAAAACTGAAACAAAAGCATTTTCAGGATTTATCCATTCCCCGTTAAGAAAGACCTCCTTAGGAAATGTTTTTTTCGGTTGAAGTTTTAGATTAGCAGCGTTCAAATTTATTTTTAATTCAAATATTCATGTAAATTCACCACCCATTCAGCTTCATAATAACGAATTAGACTAATCAACAAAATACCAGCGATTGCGTATATCCATGAGTAATGATTGCGTTTTAACATCATTCCCCCAATTATGACAAAGATCAGAAAAGGAATCGCCAGAATGAGATTTGGGAGTACCCAAATGTTATCAAAAAGGACCGCAATTACTTTCATTACAATGTAGAAGACACTGTAAAAAAGTATAATCCTGCTTAGTAGCATCTTTAAGTTTCCTATTGGCATCCTTAATTAGTGTAGTTTGTTGGAGATTTTCTTTTTTGGGTTGCCTTCTCATAAGCAAAAGCCCACGCGAAAAGTTCTGCTTCATTGTTTGGTTTTGCTATAAAAGTTAGTCCTTCTGGAGCATTTGTTTCAGCATAGCCCATAGGTACAGTAAGTGCAGGATATTTTGCGACTGCAGCAAATCCGGCGTGATAATTATTTATGGAGAGAATTCCATCCAGATCGTGTTCTTTCATCGGAACTTTAAAAAACTGTTTCCCATTTTTACTCAAAGTATCCTTGATTGCCATAAATTCCTCATCAGTGGCTGAATCAGTAAGGATTCCATAAAATAATTTTTGTCCGTAAGGAGCACGCGAAATGGAATCCTGATTATTATAAACTACGATATCTCCTACTGATTTAAATCCAACATCGCCTCCGTAATTTTTAAAGTATTCCGAAAGATCCTTTTTCATATCCAAATTCAGTAACCTTGTAAAATTAGGAAGTTGAATATCTTCCGCTTCAAATTCTATGATCACCGCGCCGGCCGACTTCAGATCTTTTAGCGCAGCGACATATAGAGGATCTTTCATTAATTTCTTTATAACACCAAAACGTTTTCCTTTTAATGAGGCGTCACCGAGGGAACTATAAAAGTCCTTTGTGTTATTATTATTTGCTGCTGAAGCAGGATCTTTCAAATCTTTACCGGTCATCGCCGAAAAAAGAATGGCATTGTCTATCACCGTTTTTGTGATTGGCCCCGGAGTGTCCAAAGTACTTGAAATGGGCACAATTCCTCCACGGCTTAAAATGCCAATGGTAGGTTTTAGGCCCACAGTTGAATTCTGACTGGATGGAGATAATATGGAACCTGAAGTTTCTGTGCCAATTGCTGCTGTAACAAAATTTGCAGCAACCGCAACCGCACTTCCCGAACTTGAACCTCCGGTGTCAAGGATCTTTCTACCGTAAGGATTTAAGGTTTGTCCTCCAATGGCCGAATAACCGCTGGGGCAACCCTCGCAAAAGAAATATGCCCATTCACTCAAATTGGCCTTCCCTAATATCAAGGCTCCATTTTCCTTTAATTTTTCGACGATAAAAGCATCATCAGTTTGATTGTTTTGTAGCGCTATTGAACCTGCCGTGGTTGGCATGTTATTGGTATCGATGTTATCCTTCAATAAAACCGGGATTCCAAAAATGGGATGTTTTTTACCACCTGAATTTAAAGCATTGTCCCTTTGGCGTGCTTCTTTCAGAATATTTGGATTTAGGGAAATAACCGAATTAAGGCTCAAATCGTTTTCCCTGTCGTATTTTTCGATCCTAAAAAGATAAAAAAGCACCAATTCTTCATAGGAAAACTGCCCGTTTTGAATCATTTTTTGTAACGACGGAATATTTTGATCGAAGATCATTGGAAAAAGTTCCTTGTAACGAGCATCAGAAAAAGCGGCTAAATTTGCATCAAATGGTGCCCAAAGTGAATCTTTACTTATGAATTGGGAATCCAAAACTTTGTATTCAGTTTCTTTTGAAACCTTTGTTGTGTCCTGAACTGTCTTAACTGAAGAAATATCCTGCTGAATGTCTTTGCAGGAAATGTTTAATAAAACTAATATTAAGAGGATGATTTTTTTCATAAATGGACGATTATATCAGCCAATTATTCCGACGTGAAAAATACGACTACAGACTGGCGAATTTTTATCAAAAGTTCAAATACCGTATTTATTTTTTAAAGAAGGAATCGACAAATTCGTATTTATTGAACACTTGCAGATCTTCCAAGCCTTCCCCTACCCCAATATATTTTACCGGGATTTGAAACTGATCGCTGATTCCAATGACTACACCGCCTTTGGCTGTTCCATCCAGCTTTGTAACTGCCAGCGAAGTTACATCTGTTGCGGCAGTAAATTGTTTTGCCTGCTCAAAGGCATTTTGACCTGTGGAACCATCCAAAACCAGGAGAACTTCGTGAGGCGCATTGGGAATTACCTTTTGCATCACCATTTTCACTTTGGTGAGCTCGTTCATTAAATTTACTTTATTGTGCAACCTGCCCGCAGTATCAATTATCACTACGTCAACACTTTGCTTTACGGCACTTTGAACGGCATCAAAAGCGACTGATGCTGGGTCACTTCCCATTTTTTGTTTAACTATAGGCACTTGTGTCCGATCCGCCCACACCTGAAGCTGATCTATGGCTGCGGCCCTAAAGGTATCACCTGCCCCAAGCAGAACCTTTTTTCCATCCTTTTTAAATTGATTGGCAAGTTTACCAATTGTGGTAGTTTTTCCAACACCATTTACTCCTACAACCATAATTACATAAGGCTTTTGGTCTTTCGGTAAATCAAAACCATTCGCCTCTCCGGAATTGCTTTCAGATAACAATCCGGCAATTTCTTGCCTTAAAATTTCATTGAGTTCTCCCGTTCCTAAATATTTATCCTTTTCAACACGTTCTTCAATTCGCTTTATAATTTTTATGGTGGTTGCTACACCCACATCGCTGCTTATCAAAACTTCCTCCAATTGATCCAATACCGCTTCATCCACCGTAGATTTCCCGGCAACGGCTTTGCTCATTTTAGATAAAAAAGTGTTTTTAGATTTCTCTAACCCCTTGTCCAGGCTATCTTTTTTTTCTTTGGAAAAAATCTTTTTAAATAAACTCATTTTTTGGAAGGTTTTAACTTTTCGAATAACGTAGAACAAAATTATTTATTCCGAATTATCTCACTGTAAATATACACAAAAAGAAAAAGCCGTCCCGATGGCTCGGGACGGCTTTATAAATATTTTGAAACAATTTACTTTTTGCTTAAAAAGCTATTTACCTGTTCAGGAATCATAATACTTTCAACAAATGTATATGCGCCTGTTTTAGGTGATTTCACCATTTTAATGGCTTTGGTCAATCTCTTGGACCCTGTTTGTAAAGATCCTACTGTTTTTTTTGCCATGATTTTTCTTATTTAATTTCTTTATGAACCGTCATTTTCTTGAGAATAGGGTTAAATTTCTTTAACTCCAATCTATCTGGCGTGTTCTTTTTATTTTTTGTTGAAATATATCTTGAAGTACCCGGTTTTCCGGAGGCTTTATGCTCTGTACACTCTAAGATTACCTGAATTCTACTACCTTTTTTAGCCATATTACTGTGTCTTAATGGTTAGGATTATTTATTTAAAAATCCTTTTTCTCTTGCATCTTTCATGACAGCAGAGATCCCTTTTTTATTGATGTTTTTTAGTGCAGAAGCGCAAACTTTTAAAGTTACCCATCTGTCTTCTTCAGGAATATAAAAACGTTTTTTCAATAAATTAATATTAAATTTACGTTTAGTTTTATTCATAGCGTGAGAAACATTGTTCCCTACCATTGCTCTTTTACCCGTAAGCTCACAAACTCTTGACATTGCGTTATTCTTTATTTCGTTATTTCAAAACAGGCTGCAAATTTATGTTTATTTTACATAACTGCCAACATAATTTCAAATTTATTTTAGGATTTTTCCAGCCTTTATAAACTCTAACTACTTCCTATAAATATTCTTAGGCCATAGTTATCTGTAAACAAATTATTTGGCTATTTAAGTTCTTTTAAAATAATCTTAAAAGCCTCATTTACCGACTTCTCTATTATTTGCTCCCTGTTGCCTCCAAACTCAAATTTTTTCGAAAACGTCCTGGCAGGAGTCGCCAAACCTATAAAAACAGTTCCTAAATCGGCATCGCTGTCTCCTTTGGAGGGACCAGCATTTCCGGTTGTCGAAAGAGCATAGTCAGATTTAAATATTTTTTTTGCGTTTTCGGCCATTTTTTCTGCAACTTCAGCGCTAACTACACTATGCTTCTTAATTATTCCGGCAGGGACCTTTAAAATATCCTCCTTAGAATGTGTAGCATAACTAACCACTCCACCTTTAAAACAATTGGAAATACCCGGAATTTTAGTAAATCTTGCAGCAATTTCTCCTCCTGTACAACTCTCGGCAAGACTAATAGATTGTTTTTTCGATATGAGAAGCTTACCAATACTTAAGGAAATATCCTCATCCTCCCCCAATCCATTCGGAAGTAAATCTTCCAGTAAAGGATGAATTTTTTCGAATTCTCGGTCTATGGAAATTTTAAGCAGCTCCTTATCGACACCCTTTCCGGAGAGTCTTAACCGAACAGTTCCAAAACCGGGTAAATAAGCCAATTTGATAGCTTTTGGCAAATTGTTTTCCCAAATCTCAATGCGCTGCGCGATTGCGCTTTCACCTAATCCATAAGTGCGAATGGTTTTATGATAAATGAAAGGCCTTTTAAATTCTTTCACAAGTTTGGGAATGATCTCAAGTTCCATCAGGGCTATCATTTCAAAAGGAACACCGGGCATTGCGATAAAAACTGTTTTACCCTTTTTCAACCAGAGTCCGGGCGCGGTGCCATATTTATTGTTTAAAACAATGGCTTTTGAAGGAACCATCGCCTGTTGTCTGTTTAAATCGGAAATTGGTGTGATTTTATTTTTTTTGAACAGATTCTCAATGTGCAGTAATACTTCCTCATTTTTGATCATTACATCATCAAAATATGAGCACAAGGCAGGTTTAGTTTTATCGTCTTTAGTAGGTCCCAATCCACCGGTAATAAATACAATATCTGCCCTTTGAGAAGCCCCCTTAAGAGTCGTTAAAATATGGGAATGCTCGTCTTCAATAGAAGTGATCTGATGAACGGAAATACCAATTTTATTTAATTCCTGTGCAATATGAGCCGAATTGGTATCTACTATCTGACCAATTAAAATTTCATCACCAATCGTAATAATTTCAGCTGTCATTACAATTCAAAATCCACTTTTAATTCCTGTTCTGCCAACCCAACTTTGGATGCTATTTTTTCTCCTGCCTCTTTTGCAAGATCAGAATTTGCTTTTGCTTTTGACCAGGCTTCAATAATCAAGACCTGATCCATAAGCTCCATTCCAAAGAGTTGCAAATTTGGTTTCATTTTGTGTGCGAATTGATACGCCACTGCAGAATTTTCGTTCTCAATAGCTTCAGTCATCAATTTTACATCTGTGGGGATTTCCTCCAAAAATGTTTCCACAATAACTTTCACAAATTCCTCGTCACCACTGGCCATTTCTTTTACACTCTCCAAATTGTAGTTTTTATTCATCATTTTACTTGAATTGAAAAAATTTGTTCATCTTCTATAAATCCGGTCAATCTATCATTTATCTCAACCTTACCAACTCCTTCTGGAGTACCTGTAAAAATAATATCGCCGATTTTTAGAGTGAAATATTTGGAAATATAGGCAATTATTTCATCTATTTTCCACAACATATTGCCTGTATTTCCCTGTTGTACAAACACTGTGTTTTTTTGTAGACTAAATTTAAGATTATTTAAATCCTCAATGGAATTTTTATCCAACCATTTCTCACCAATTACGGCGGAGCCGTCAAATCCTTTGGCTTTTTCCCAGGGCAAGCCTTTTTCTTTTAATTTTTTCTGAAGATCTCTGGCAGTGAAATCAATTCCCAAACCGATTTCATCATAATATTTGTGGGCAAATTTCTCCTGAATATGTTTTCCCACTTTGTTTATTTTTACCAAAACTTCAACTTCATAATGTACATCATTGGAAAAATCAGGTATGAAAAAGGGCTGTTTTTTCAATAAAACTGAAGTGTCCGGTTTTAAGAAAATAACAGGATCAGAAGGCCTTTCATTTTTTAATTCTGCAATATGAGCACTGTAATTCCTACCAATGCAGATTATTTTCATAAGAGGAAAATTATTTATGATTGTTATATCAATAACAGATTGAACAATTTATTAAATCAATAATGGTGTTGAGAATCATGTTTTCAATTCTCTCAATTCAATTCAAAATTTTGATTTATTTTACTTTAGTATTGAGTTTTCTCAACTTAATGGCTGTAAGAACTCTTTTGGTATAAAGCGGAAAATCGGCATTTTGCATCCACCCAAAATATCCAGGTTCTTCTTCAAAGACCTTCGCTACTTGTTTCCCCTTGTATTTACCAAAAGCGAATATTTCAACCTTATTTTTATCATAGCTTATGAAACCCGCGAAATCGGCAAATTTCTTGTGAGAGCTGTAATTTGCAAGCCAGGACATATCATTTTCCAAATCCCCATATTTATCCAACTGCGACTTTAAAACTTCATAAGTTGCCATAGTATCTGCTTCTGCTGAATGCGCACTTTCAAGATCCTTTCCGCAATAAAACTGAAATGCAGCGGTAAGTGTGCGTTGTTCCATTTTATGGAAAATAGTTTGCACATCTACAGAAACCACATTTTTCATCTCAAAATCAATGTTTGCCCGTAGCAATTCTTCAACCAATAGCGGTATATCAAACCTGTTAGAATTATAACCACCCAGGTCACAACCTTTAATCATTTCATGGATAGGGATGGCTAATTCATTAAAAGTGGGTTCACCAGCGACTTTTTCGTTAGAAATTCCATGAATGGCAATTACCTCTTTCGGAATGTTCATTTCGGGGTTTACCAACCAGGTTTTACTCTCTTTATTTCCGTTGGGGTATACTTTTAAAATTGAAATTTCTACAATTCGATCCTTGGAAACATTGATTCCTGTGGTTTCCAAATCGAAGAAACAAATGGGTTTTTTGAGTTTTAACTCCATAAATTCAAGCTTATTTTATGTAAAGATAACATTATTTGATAGTTCTGTCAGGGAAGAATTTAAGGATTTTATAAGAATTTACCATTTATTCACATAGGTAAAAACCGAAATATCTGAAATTTTAAATAAATTTAAATCAGAGAGTTATGCATTTTTTATTCACTCAAAAAAATAAAACTGAGGTAAGTTCAATATGATCGGTTAATTGATTTAAAAAAAATATTAACTTCAATTGCACAACAAAAAAAAAAACGAATCCATAGTTAATATGAATTCGTGGTTACACAAAAGATTTATATATTTTCTTAAATTTCCCTGTTTTTATCGAATGCCTCAAGGTATTGGGCAACCCGTTGCACAAACTGTCCTCCCAAAGCACCATTTACAACCCTGTGATCATAACTGTGTGATAAGAACATTTTATTGCGAATTCCAATAAAATCACCTTCCGGGGTTTCAATCACGGCTGGCACTTTTCTAATTGCTCCTAAGGCCAAAATACCAACTTGTGGCTGATTGATTATGGGAGTTCCCATGATGCTCCCAAAGGTTCCTACATTGGTCACAGTATAAGTTCCACCCTGAATATCGTCTGGCCTTAATTTGTTTTGACGAGCCCTGTTAGCAAGATCATTTACAGCTTTTGCCATTCCTACCAAATTCAATCTGTCAGCATTTTTAATAACCGGCACAATTAAATTTCCATCCGGAAGTGCTGCAGCCATCCCTATATTGATATTCTTGCGTTTGATGATCTTATCTCCGTCAACCGAGACATTTACCATTGGAAAATCTTTAATTGCTTTTGCGATAGCTTCCATAAAGATGGGTGTAAAAGTTAACTTTTCACCTTCCCTTCTTTCAAAGGAGGCTTTATATTTATTCCTCCAGTTCCAAATATTTGTAACATCCACCTCAATAAAAGATTGAACGTGGGCAGAAGTAAGATTGCTTTGAACCATATGATGGGCAATCATTTTTCCCATTCGGCTCATTTCAATAATCTCATCCTCTCCGTTTACACTTACAGGCGATTGTGGTGCTTGCTGTAAAGGCACAGATTTTGGAGTTTGAGGTGAAGAATTCAGAGGTTGTGATGGTCTCTTTTTTACATAGGCCAGAATATCATTTTTGGTAACTCTGCCTTCTTTTCCAGAACCTTCAAGTTTTTCAAGTTCGCCTATAGAAATACCTTCTTCTTTTGCAATGTTTTTTACCAAAGGGGAATAGAACCTTATGGAATCTGAAAAATCCTTGGGAGTGTTTACTGCCTCTTGTTTTGCATCAGAAACGGTTTTTTCAACCTCATCAACCATAGGTTCCGCAGGCTTTTCCACTATGCTGTGGTCGGTAAGCTCATCCTCATCTTTTCCATCAATTTCAATAATAGCAATGGCTTGTCCAACTTGAACTACATCATCCACATTAAAAAGTTTTTCAATCAATATACCATCAACTTCACTGGGAATTTCGCTGTCAACCTTATCGGTTGCTATTTCCAGAACAGCTTCATCAGATTCTATGGTATCTCCAACCTCCTTTAACCAATTCGTAATCGTCGCTTCCGCAACGCTTTCACCCATTTTGGGCAACGTAAGTTCAAACTTTGCCATATTCTTATTTCAAAGATGTTTTCAATAATATATTTTGCGAATTTAATCAATTTATCGCTTTATAAACATAAAATAGTCAAAAAAAATATTTTATCAAATTTATGTTGAAGCAAATGTTAATAATCCCAACTCGGGTAAAATTACAATTTCAATCGCTGAAAAGAAAAAGAAAAGTAAGGTTTTAAGTAAATTAAAATTGATCTCAACCTATAAATAAAAGCTGTCGTCAGTATTAACTTTTAAGATTTTAGTATTCTGATAGGTTACATTCAAATTAATAAAGTTTCAGACTTATTTTGTGGACGTTAACTTTTCCTATAATCGAAAATTCAATTTTTTAAAGAATTCTCAAAAGGAACCCTATTGACGATACTTCTTCCCAGGGTGACCTCATCTGTATATTCCAATTCATCTCCTACAGAAATACCCCGGGCAATAGTAGATGTTTTTATCGAAGTTCCTTCTAACTGTTTAAAAATATAAAAATTAGTGGTATCCCCTTCCAAAGTACTGCTCAGAGCAAATATTATTTCCTCCACCTCTCCTGCTTTCACTTTGTCTATAAGGGATTTAATTGTTAGTTGGGATGGCCCAATCCCGTCCATCGGACTAATTTTTCCGCCCAATACGTGATATAAACCCCGGTATTGACCAGTATTTTCAATAGCCATTACATCTCGGATATCTTCCACCACACAAACAATTTCCCTAATCCGGTTTGGATTGGAGCAAATCTCGCATACTTCTGAATCACTGATGTTATGACAATTTGAACACAATTTAATCTTGGTGCGCAAATTTACCAATGCAGTTGCCAATTGCTGGGTTTGTGGCTCGGGCTGCTTTAAGAGATGAAGCACCAGTCTTAATGCAGTACGCTTTCCAATTCCCGGTAACTGAGACATTTCGGCTACTGCCTGTTCCAATAATTTTGATGAAAAATCCATTATACAAAATTACGTTTTTTTAGAATATTTTCCATAAAATTAAGCCGTTGAGTGTTCTTAGATGTTAAAGGCATTATTTGTAATTTGCCGCCGAAATTCAACTTATGCAACCAACCTATATACTCCTTCTCATAGCTGCCTATTTTTTAGCTTTGATCCTGATTTCATACTTTACAGGTAAAAACGCCAATAATGATGCGTTTTTTAAAGCAAACCGACAGTCACCCTGGTATATAGTCGCTTTTGGGATGATTGGTGCATCTTTAAGCGGGGTTACTTTTATCTCTGTTCCGGGTTGGGTTGAAGCCAGCCAGTTTAGCTATATGCAGGTGGTTTTAGGATATATCCTGGGTTACCTCGTAATTGGAACCGTATTGCTCCCCCTGTATTATAAAATGAATTTGACTTCCATTTACACGTATCTGGAAAAACGGTTTGGAACCTATTCATATAAAACAGGCGCTTCCTTTTTCCTTTTATCCCGGGTTGTAGGTTCGAGTTTCAGATTATTTTTGGTAGCAAATGTTTTACAAATCATCTTATTTGATGCTCTTGGTATCCCGTTTTGGGCAACTGTAATTATGACCATTAGCCTAATCTGGCTATATACATTTAAATCAGGAATAAAGACAATTGTATATACAGATACACTGCAAACCTTATGTATGCTCATTGCAGTTGGAGCAAGTATTTATTATATATCGGATGATCTGGGCATTCAAGGCGGCGATTTAATTTCACATATTTCGAACAGTGAATTTTCGAAAATATTCTTTTTCGACGACTTTAAAAGTGCTGATTATTTTTGGAAACAGTTCTTCTCAGGAGCATTTATTGCAATTGTAATGACAGGTCTTGACCAGGATATGATGCAAAAAAATCTGACTTGCAGAAATTTAAAGGATGCACAAAAAAACATGTTTTGGTTTACAATCGTTCTCACATTTGCCAATTTACTGTTCTTAACATTGGGGGTTTTGTTAACTGAATATGCAAGCCAAAATGGAATTTCCGCCTCAAAAGATGATCTATTCCCGGTAATCGCAACTCAAAGCGGATTAGGCATTGGAATCGCTGGGTTTTTTGTTTTGGGACTTATCGCAGCAGCATATAGCAGTGCCGATAGTGCACTTACGGCACTTACGACCTCTTTTAGCATTGATATAATGGATATCGAAAAAAGATATACCCGCGAGAAACAGGAATTAGTGAGAAAACTCATCCACATTGGAATTTCCATCTTGTTAATAATGGTAATTATCAGCTTTAAATATATTATTAAAGACGAAAGTGTTATTGCTAAGTTGTTTGTTTTTGCTGGATATACCTACGGACCACTGTTAGGAATGTACAGCTTTGGAATGTTCACTAAATGGCAAATAAAAGACAATTGGGCACCTATTATTGCTATACTTTCTCCCATTCTGTGCTACCTGATAAGTAGCAATAGTGAGATTTGGTTTGGTTTTGAATTCGGATTCTTTATTATAATTCTAAACGGCCTACTAACATTTTTAGGATTAGTATTGATTCGTACCAAGCAAAACTAAAGTACAGGCGTCCTCAAATTCGATCTTGTTTTTTTGAAGAATTTCATAAAATTCACGATTTTCGGTTCCGGGATTAAATATCACCCGATTAGGTTTTAATGAAATGATATATTCATAATATTCCTTCTGCCTTTGCGGATTTAAATATAAGGTAACCGTATCTATATCTTCAAAATTTTCCTTTTCCGTAGAAATGGAAACCCCTGCGACTTTTCCCTTTTTCAACCCAATCGCAACAATTGGGTGGTGATAAGAAACCAACCTGTTAATCGCCAGGTTTGAATATCTTGAAGGATTTAATGAAGCTCCTATAACCAATGTTTTCTTTTTCATATGCCTATTTTTTAAAGTTGATCTCCATCTCTCCCCTTGACTTCCAATTATTTTTGTCTTTATTCTTGTTTCTTAGCTCTTTTGATTTCTGATCGCAAAAAAGCCAAGAACCTGCCTATGCCGGCAGGCAGGTGCACTAATATTTTTGCTTCTTCTCTCTCGTGGGAATCTCTACCTTAGTACTTTTAACTTTTAACTTTTAACTTTTAACTTTTATTATCTTGTCTCTTGTCTCTATAATCTCCTGTCTAACTTCTCAGATCTACCCTTAAACTACCACTCCATTATAACACTTCCCCAAGTAAATCCGCTACCAAACGCAGCGAGAACAACCGTATCACCATCTTTTATTTTTCCTTGTTCCCAAGCCTCAGTTAATGCAATTGGAATGGAAGCTGCGGTAGTATTTCCATACTTCTGAATATTATTGAACACGTGATTATCATCTAATTTTAATTGTTGCTGAATAAATTGTGATATTCTCAGGTTTGCCTGATGTGGAATCAACATTTTTATATCATTTGTCTCCAAACCGTTAGCTTTAAGGCCCTCCATAATTACTTCGGTAAAGCGTGTAATGGCGTGTTTAAATACAAAAGGCCCATTCATATAGGGATAATAAGGAATATCATCCCCCTGCGGATTATCGGCAATTATTTGCGGCACCCAATACTCTGTACTTGGTCCTTTTTGTGAAAGTTCCATCACATGCTTACCTTCAGAATGTAAATGTGTGGAAAGAATTCCTTGCCCAATATGGTCACTTCTGGTTAATACCGCGGCTCCAGCTCCATCTCCAAAAATAACTGAGATAGATCGACCCCGATCAGAGAAATCCAAACCTCCGCTGTGATTCTCGCTCCCAATTACCAAAACGTTCTTATACATCCCTGTCTTAATAAATTGATCGGCAACAGAAATCGCATAAACAAACCCGCTACATTGATCGCGAACATCTATTGCAGGACAGGTATTAGTGATACCCAACATTTCCTGGACCATCACGCCACAACCAGGAAAGTACAAATCAGGACTCAAGGTGGCAAAAACGATTAAATCTATATTATCCTTTGAAATTTTAGCTCGTTTAAGCGCAATTTTAGCTGCTTTAAACCCCATAACTGATGTGGAATTTCCATCTCCTTTCTTGATATGCCTTCGCTCTTTAATCCCTGTTCTCTCTTGAATCCAAGCATCATTCGTATCCATCAGTTTTGAAAGATCATCGTTGGTCACTACATTTTCGGGCACATAACAACCGAGCCCTGCAATTTTAGATTGATACATAAATTATAATTTAAAGAATTGAAATTAATTCTATAAAGGCATCCTTTAGCAATTATTTCACTGCAATATAATAAAGATTAAGCCTCATTTTGATATTTATATGATTTTTCAATCTCTTAAATTATATGAAATTTTTAAAGTTTTATTTTAAGCACTTCTATATTGTGGTTCAAAATATAAAACAGAAAAGCACAACTCCTAGATGTTGTGCTTTTCACCCCCAACCAAATAAAAAAATCTTAAATATATTTCTTGAAATTGTTTATTTCAACCTTAGCTTTTAAATCATGCAAGAGATTATAAAGGCCAAAAAATGTTCTGTTTATATAAAGAAAATGTTTGCTTCCCCTATTCCCGTTCATTTTGCGCAGATCGGTGTCTTTGCTATATTTCTCGCCGAGATCTGTAATTTCAGACCAGAAAGATTCATCTGAAAAATCAAAGGTTTCATCGTGAAATGGACTCGTAAATAGGCTCAACATTTGATAAAACATGTCAGAGAAGAACTTTATTTCCTTCGGCGAATCATCTTCCCGAAGGATCTCCAATTCGATTAATTTCTGGTTGAAAAATTCAGGATCGTCGATGTTTTTCTTATTGGCCAATTCAAAATAGGGAACGTAAAAATTATCGGGAACCTGCTTAATACAACCAAAATCAATGGCTATTAAATTTGAATCCTGATCAACCAAAAAATTTCCAGGATGAGGATCGGCGTGAACTTCTTTTAGAACGTGCATTTGGTACATATAAAAATCCCACAAAGTCTGTCCTATTATATTCGCTTTTTCCTGATTATTATTTCTTTTGGCGAATTCACTCAAATGTTCTCCATCCATCCAATCCATAGTAATAATACGTTCATTGGACAGATATTCATAATATTCGGGAAATAATAAGTTTGGCAAATGCGAACAGGCTTGAGAAATTGTCTTACTTTGTTTGACCTCCAGTATATAATCCGTTTCTTCCATCAATTTCCCCTCAACCTCCTCAAAATATTTTTCTAAATCTTTTCCTTTTAAATTGAACATCCTGATCGCAAATGGTTTAACCATTGCCAAGTCAGAACTGATACTGTCTGCAACTCCCGGATATTGGATTTTCACAGCAAGTTTTTTCCCGTTTTTAGTAGCCTTATGCACCTGTCCAATGCTGGCGGCATTAACCGACTGAGTTGCAAACGTATCATAAATTTCCTCGGGATAAAGCCCGTTGTATTTCTTAAATGTTCTTCTCACTAAAGGAGCCGATAATGGCGGAACGCTGAATTGTGCCAGTGAAAATTTCTCAACATAAGCCCCCGGCAACAAGCTTTTTTCCATGGAAAGCATTTGCGCAACTTTTAAGGCACTTCCTTTCAGGCTTTTTAAGCCGTCATAAATATCGCTCGCATTGCTCACATCCAACTCATCGCGAGTCAAATCAGAATTAAACGCCTTTTTGCTATAATACTTTATATAATTCCCACCGACTTTAACCCCGGTTTGAACCATTTTACCCGTACGCCCAATTTTTCCTGTAGGTATTTTATCTATTGTTTTCATATAATTTTTGAAGGAACGTTATTTCAAACCTAACAGGTTTTTTTCGACCCATTTTCTCTAAGGGAATTTTAACTATTATTTTATTTATAGTTTTAAATTGAATCTCATAATTTTTACACAAACCCTAAGGTTTTTTTGTGGAGACTTGTTTAAATCTTACCCCATTTTTTCTTTCCACATAAATTTACCGAAGTCCAATAAGCTTTCTAAAGGAGTACTATCGAATAGATCAAAAACAGTGTTGACAGATTTTTCAATGACAATATCAGTACTTTCAAATTTTGCTGAATTGTCGTCCATCCAGAATTTCAGGATAAATAAAAGTTGAAGCCAGGCAGCTTCAGAAAAAATAGTTTCCGATTGTTTTAAAATTTGAACTGATTTATTTTCATTTCCTTCCCGTATCAATTGAACTGCGAAACCTTTCATTCTTCTTCTCAATCCCTTTAGTTGTTCAAGATTTTTGAGCATTTCGGGTTCCTCAGTAAGAGTAAATAAGAAGTAACTCCGATTGGCTGTTAACATTTCAAAAAAAGTATAGTAAAAGGTGAGCAATTTCTCACGGGTTGTGAAATTCTCGAATTCAGGGCTTTTTTCGATCAAATTTATGCTATTATCAAATAACTGATTCCAAACTCCCTTTCGCAGTCCATCAAAGCTTCCGAAGAAAGTGTAAAATTTTTCTTCTGTAATATTATTTTCCCTACAAAACTTAAAAACACTTCTCGGTATTTTCTCCTGCTCCAGAACATATTCCATATATAGGCTTATCTGTCAAGTTTCACAAGGTTGTTAATGGAAGTTGATTAAAACTAGATTGTAAACTTAGAATTTTATTTTTAAATTCCTCGGGGGTTATTTTAAATAATTCTGGTTCTATTTCGTACCATCTTTC
>Ga0307486_1001493_pt1 | contig 17912 bp, 15 predicted proteins | sample CBIW02metaG_FD_203663 | JGI IMG/M metagenome (GOLD analysis project Ga0307486, IMG submission 203663) | Sea-ice brine microbial communities from Beaufort Sea near Barrow, Alaska, United States - CBIW 0.2 | ecosystem: Environmental > Aquatic > Marine > Coastal | place: USA: Alaska | collected... | reverse complement strand
GAACTGTCCGCAATCTCGCCGCACCTCAACGAGGGAGTGCTCGAGGTGCTGACCGTCGAGGGCTCGCTCGCGGCCCGTGATGGCGTGGGCGGTACCGCACCCGAGCGGGTTATCGAACAGGGCAAGTTCGCACGCGCGCGCGTCAAGCACTTCCGCCCCTGGACCAAGCCGGCAACTGAGTAGCCAGGCGGCGGCGCCCAGTCTGCGGGCAGGGTGCCGCGCTAACCCGTTTCCTATGTGCGTCGAATAGCCCAATTCCGGAAGTTCCAGTACGCCATGTTGGTGGAGCGGCCCAAACACGCTTCGCCCCGCCCCCCGATGACGCGACTAACTACGCCGCGTACCGATCTCTGCCGTACGCCGCGAGCACCGCGAGGATGATGACGCCATAGACCAGGTTCTGAATGTCAGCACCGAGGTTGAACACCGCAACGAGAGTTGCGACCTGCCCCAACACCAGCGCACCGACAAAGGTGCCAGTCATTGAACCGCGACCGCCGAACATCGAGGCGCCACCGACGATGACCGCCGCGACAGATCCCAGCAGGTAGCTATTTCCCATGGTTGTTTCGGCTTGTGAAAAGTAGCCGACGATGACGATCCCGGTAAATGCCGCGAGGAGTCCGGAGAGCGCGTAGCCCGTGATTCGGATGCGCGCAACAGGCTGTCCGGCAAGTCGCGCCGCCTTCTCTCTTGAACCGACCAAGAACAGAGATCGGCCCCATCCCGTGTAGCTCAGGACTGCCTGAAGGACGACCATCAGAATCAACACGGTCGGCAATACTGCGGCGACGGAGACGCCGAAAATCTCCAGCCGATCGGAGGTGAATGACTTCACGAAGTCCGGCACCACCGTCAACTCGGAAAGCGGAAAATTCAGGAGTAGAAGGCCGAAGAGCAGGCCGTTCATTGCGATCGTTGTGACAATCGGAGTGAGGCCGATCTTCGCAACGATGATCCCGTTCGCCAAGCCGATCACGACGCCGGCACCGAGGGCCAGCACGAAAGCGATCACCGGACCGAAGGACGCGTTCCAGGTGAGGAAGCCGAGAGCCGCAAACGCGATCGTGCTGGGGACGGACAGATCGATGCCGCCCTGGATCACTGCGACCGTCTGTCCGAATGACGCCGCCGCGAGGATTGCGGCGAAGGTCGCGGTGCTGATCAGGCCTGGAAGCGTGAACAGAGACGGGCGAAGGAGGCCGCCAACGATGAAGAGCACAACGAAGATCAGGAGTCCCCAGCCCGCACGTGGCATCCGCGAGGCTATTTTTGCAAACACGCTTCGTTGGTCCTTGGCAACTGGCGGTGCTTCGAGCTGGCCGTTGACAGCGGAGGGTGCGCCACTCATGCTGGCCCCCTTCGTAGAGCCGATTGTCTTATCCCAAATTGAATGAGTCTTGGTATGACCACTACTGCGAGGATGATCAACGCGCTGATCACGTACTGCCAGTACGAGTTGATTCCCGCGAAGAAGAGCAGGCTGCCGACCATTCCGAGTACGGCTGCTGACAGGATCGTGCCGAGGATGCTGCCTCGGCCGCCTATGAAAGCCGCACCGGACAGCGCCACGACTGCGATCGAGCTGAGCAAGTAGGAGTCGCCGCTTCGGGGGTCACCGGTGAGAGTCGAGCCCGCCAGCATGATCGCACCGAACGAGACCACTGCGCCTGAGACCATGAACGTGACGAGGATTGTCAGCCGTGGCTTGAGGCCGGCTGACTGCACCGCGGCACGGCCGGAACCTACGCCGTACACCTGACGGCCGAACGCGGTGCGCTGGAGGAACATCCACAGTCCGACGGCGATGAGTGTCAGCCAGACAAGCGAAACCGGCACGAACGGCAGTAACTCACCACTCGTCACTTTGTAAATGCCGTCGGTGAGCGCGCCCCCGGGCCGGTCGAGGATCAGTCGGGCCAGCGCGGCGTAGATGAAGGCAGTTGCCAACGTCACGGCAATCGCGGGCAAGTTCGCGTACGCGACGAGACTGCCGTTAATAGCGCCGCAGACAATCCCAGTGGCGACGCACAGGATGAGTGCTCCTGGCGTGGAGAGCCCCGCGATTTGCGTGGCGAAAACCACGTTGCACAAACCGGTGATAGCGCCGATCGAGATATCGATCCCCCCGGTGAGAACGATCAGGAGTTGTCCAAGTGCGATGAGCGCGAGTGGAACGATCAGGTTGGCGGCTGACTGAAGTTGGAACCGTGTCAAGAGCCCAGGGTTGATGGCCAGGTAGACGGCGAAGAAGATCACAAAAGCCAGAATTGGTGCGAGTGCGCCGTCATACCTCAATCGCTTGAATCCACTGGCCAGCCGGCCCGGAGGTGGCGTGGCGGTGATGGTCGCAGTGGTTGTCGCGCTCATGCTGTTCCCACCGCGGCTCCAACGATTGCGTCAGGAGTGATTTCGGAGCCTTCCAATACGCGGGCGACTCGGCCGCGGTCGAGTACGGCGACTCGGTGGCAAAGGTTCACGAGTTCCTCCAGTTCAGTTGAGAACCACACGATGGCCACGCCTGATTCGGCGAGCTCGAGCATGGCTTGGTACAGCTCCTGCTTGGCGCGCACATCGATGCCACGCGTGGGGTCGTGGAGGAGCAGTATCGAGCGGTCACGGTCGATCCATCGGCCGAAGACGATCTTCTGCTGGTTACCTCCCGACAGGTCGCCCACCGGCTCGTTGGCGCCACGGGTGCGAACGCTGAGCTTGTTAAGCACGCCGTCGATCCAGGAACCTTCACTGCGCAATTGCAGTGGCCCACCGGGGGAGAGTGACTTCAGCCAGGGGGCCAGAAGGTTCTCGCCGACGCTCAGCGTGAGGGCGAGCCCTTCGGTCTTGCGGTCTTCGGGAACGAAGCCGACACCTCGGCGCACCGCACGTGGCGGGGTGAGGTGTCTCGCGGGCTTGCCGTCAATCTGCCAGAGATCCGCGACTGCGGGAGCGGCACCGTAGAGGCAGCGCAACAGCTCGGTTTGGCCCTGTCCCTGCAGCCCGCCGATTCCGACGATTTCTCCGTGACGCGCGGTGAGGTCAATGCTGGAGAGTCCTTCCGCGCGCAGACCTTTGACCTCGAGAGCTAACTTCTCGTCGGCCTTCGGCACTGGAGGCTTCTCGGGGAAGTGACGGCGTGCGGTGCGCCCCGCCATTTGTGACACGAGGTCGTCTTCGGACCACGACCCACGAGTGAAGTCGGCGACGGAAGCTCCGTCGCGTAGGACTGTGCCGCGATCGGCAATCTCAGAGATCTCTCCGAGTCGGTGCGATACGTAGATAACTCCGACCCCGTCGGCGGTGAGGTCTCGAATGCGGGCAAACAGCCATTCCACCCCGATGGGGTTGAGCGCCGAGGAGGCCTCGTCAAGGATGAGAAGCCGCGGATTGGCAGAGATTGCGCGCACGATTTCAACCATCTGACGGTCGGCGAGTCCCAGGTCGCCAACAACTGTGGATGGGTTCAGATGCGTGACGTCGAGTGCGGAGAGGATGCGGTCGGACTCATCGCGGGCCTTGTTTTGCGAGAACATGCCTCGACCGCGCCGGTCGGGGAGGATGAGGTTCTCGGAGATGGTCCAGTCGGGGACGAGCGCCAACTCTTGGAACGCGCACGCCACCCCACGCCGGCGAGCCTCCGAAATGGAAGTCGCGGCAAAGGGCTCGCCCTCGAAGGTGATCGTGCCCGATGAAACTCCGGTGGCTCCCGCAAGGATCCGGGACACGGTGCTCTTGCCGGCGCCATTTTCGCCAACGAGTGCGAGCACCTCGCCCTTGAGGCAGGTAAAGCTAGCGCCGTCGAGCGCGTGAACCGCGCCGTATTGCTTCGTGAGATCGGATGCCACCAAGAGTGGCTCCGACCGGAGCGCCGCGTCGGGCGCGACGCTCCGGAGGGGGTCATTTTTCACAGCGTCTCCTCGACGTTGATCTGCAATTAGCTCTGGTAGAACGCGAGGACCTCGTCGACTGTCAGATCGAGACCGGGGAAGTTGTATCCGAGCTGGAAGTTGTCCGCCTGGTCAGGCAAGCAGAAGTCAGCGGCGTTGTCGTTGGTGATCTCCAGGGGCGGGAATAGCTGCTCCTGGGGAACGTCGTTGCCTTCCAGCAAGGCGACTGCCTGCTCGAGTCCCTTTGCGTAGATCGCGGGCTGACCGAACACCATATTTCCGGTGAGACCTGCATCCGCGTCGTTGACGAGCGTGCACGCCTCGCCGTTGTATCCCGAGCCGCCGACGACCGGCACGAACGGGATGCCCGCGTCTGCGAATGCGGCGGGGATTCCTTGTCCACCAGTGAGGAACGAGTAGACGCCACCGACATCGGGGTTGGACTGGAGGATCTGAGCCATGGCCTTCTGAGCGTCGGCCTCGTTCCACCCATTGGTGCCCTGAGCCACGATGTTTGCGCCGCCAGAAGTTAGGACCTCCTCAACGGCGGGCATCGACCCGTCATTGAGCGGTACGCCGGCGAGGCCCTCGAGCACCGCGACGTCCTTGTTGTCACCAAGCTGAGCAACGAGCCACTCGGCGCCTGTTGTTCCCGCATTCGCCCAGTCCGTCGACACGGTGTACACGTATTCGTTGTCATAGGGTCCGCCGTTGGCGAAGACGGGGATGCCCGCGGCCTTGGCTTGTGTGACGGCGGCATTTGCGCCGGTTGAGGACGCAGGATCGAACAGGATCGCGTCGACGCCGTCGGCGATGAGGTTCTGGATCGCCGCGTTCTGCTGGGCGGCGTCGTTGTCATTAGTTCGGATGATCTTGAGCTCGACCTTGTCCTTGTACTCGGGTCGTGCCGCCAGCGCCTGGAGCGAGGCGAGTCCCATCTCGCGCCATGCCTGACCGCCGAGCGGTTGTTCGAATCCGATGACGAACTTCTCGGACGCGTTGCCGCTGCTCTCAGCGCTGCTGCTACTAGTTCCGCTGCTTTCACTGTCGGTGCTCGCGTCGTTGTCTGCGGGCGTGGAGCTACAGCCGCTGAGTAGCGTGGCTGTGACTGCGACGGCGGCTAGGGCGCCTGCCGTGGTCCTCTTTCGGGTGCGTGATGACTGCATTACTTCTCCTTTGAAAAATGCGTCCGGCCGAACTTTTTCGGCCGCTTTGCCGCCAAGTTGGCGCTTAGTATTCGTCGCCAAATGTGCTGTTGACGAATGCTGTAAGGGACACTACCGTAATTTTGACAGCGTTGCCAGCAGCGCTAGCAAAATGAGTTATGATCGTGATGAAGAACAATCGTTCCGGCCGATCCTGATCGCAATGACGCGAAGAAAAGGACTTGATCACTATGAGTTCAACCGAGCAGAATAGGCTCGTCCCCGACGTAGAGGTCCGAGAGTCGGGATACCGTATCGGCGCCATCGGCGCCGGCATGATCATGGCCGAAGTGCAACTCGATGCGTACCGCCAGGCTGGATTCGACGTGGTGGCCATCGCGTCACGAACTGAGTCCAAAGCGGCCGCGCTCGCCGAGCGCTACGGCATCCCGACGGTACACGCCACGCCCCTCGAGCTCATCGCAGACGAGAACGTCGACATCGTCGACATCGCCTTTCCTCCGGATCAGCAGCCAGCGCTTATTCGGGCCGCGCTCGCCGCCGACCACGTGAAGGGGATCCTCGCCCAGAAGCCGCTCGCGCTCACGCTCGAAGAGGCAACTGCGCTGCGTGACGAAGCGGCTGCGGCGGGCAAGATCCTCTCGGTCAACCAGAACATGCGCTTTGATCAGTCGATCCGGGTGCTGAGCCAGATTCTTGCGGGTGGCGAGCTCGGGGATGTGGTGTTCGCCAACATCAACATGCACGCCATCCCGCACTGGCAGACGTTCCTTGAGGACTATGACCGGTTGACGCTCGCGAACATGAGCGTTCACCACCTTGACGCGCTCCGCTTCCTCTTCGGCGAGCCCGAAGAGATCTACACGGTGACCCGCCCCGACCCGCGCACCGAGTTTGCGCACGAGGACGGCATCGTCGTTTCCACGCTGCGTTTTCCAGGAGAAGTCCTGGCAGTGTCCATCGAGGACGTCTGGTCGGGCCCCCGCGAGGAGGGTTACGACTCCGATGAATTGATCGCGTGGCGCGTCGAGGGAACGAAGGGTGTCGCGAAGGGCACCATCGGCTGGGCCACAGGCGAGCCGTCCACGCTGACCTACGCCTCGACGCTGACTACCGACGGCCAGTGGGTCACCCCCAAGTGGGACACCCACTGGTTCCCGCATGCCTTTATCGGCGTGATGGAGCAACTGCAGTACGCCCTCGCCTCGGGAACCGCGCCGGAGCTCACGGTTGCCGACAACGTCCGTACGATTGCCCTCATCGAAGCCGGCTACCTCTCGATTCGCGAGAACCGCCCCGTGCGCATCGATGAAATCCCTGTGTAATACCAGCCCATTCACAACCCAACCATTGCAAAGGAGCAATATCCATGATTCAAGTCGGCATCTTCACGGGATACTTTCCCTACGACCTCGACACCACGGCACGCAAGATTCGTGACCTTGGTTTCAACACCGTTCAGCTCGACCTGCACTTCTCGGACATCGACCTGAGCGCGGGCCAGATCACCGCGGAAAAGGCGAAGCGCGTGCGCGACACCTTCCGTGCGAACGACCTTCCCATCTGCGCCATCTCGGGCTACACCAACATCGTGCACCCCGACCTCGACGAGCGAAAGCACCGGGTCGACTACCTCAAGGAGATCATTCGTAACGCGCGCAGCTTCGGCACGCCCTACGTGATCTCGGAGTCCGGCACGTTCAACGCTGACAGCGACTGGGTCCACGACGACAAGAACAAGACGGCCGAGGGCTACGACGCTGCCCGCGAGGTGCTGGCCGATCTCGCTCAGACCGCCCACGACCACGGTGCGACGTTCCTCCTCGAGACGTACGTCAACAACGTCATCGGTTCGCTCGAAGAGACCGAGCGCGTCTTCAAGGACCTCAGCGGCCCCGGCATTGAACTGCTGATGGACCCGACGAACTACCTCGAGATGCACAACATCGACAACCAGCGCGAGGTGCTCGGGGACGTCTTCGACAGGCTCGCCAGCCGCGTTCGAATCGCGCACGCCAAGGACGTCAAGCGGTCAGGTGACGACAAGAGCGAGAAGCACGCCGACATCGGCGACAAGGATGCTCTCGAGTCGCACACCTTCCGTGGGGTCGGCGAAATCGAGCTCCCCGCGGCCGGACTCGGCGAGCTTGACTACGAGTTCTACGTGACGCGACTTGCGGAGCAGAGCCCCAACATCCCTCTCATCATCGAACACCTCGACGAGAGCGACGTGCCGCGTGCGAAGAAGTTCATCGACGACATCCTCACGAAGGTAGGCGTCTGAGATGACGCAGGACCCATCGGCACCCGGCCGCTCAGCCCTCGTCACGGGGGCAGGTGGTGCGCTCGGTCGTGCCATCTCGCTTCGTCTGGGTGCCGATGGGTTCGCCGTCGGACTGCTGGGACGCGAGAGCACGCAGTTGCGCGAGACTGCGCAGCTGCTCGAGGATCAATCGATCTGTAATCTCGTCCTGCCCGTCGACCTTCGCGATTCTGATGCGATTGACGCGGCGCTCAGCGAGACCGAGAGCAATCTCGGCCCGCTGGGCGCGCTCGTCAACAACGCGGCCATGTATCCCGCGACCCCGATCTTCGATATCTCGCTCGACGAGTACGAGGACGTCGTTCGCGTCAATCAGACCGCCTACTTCCTGGCTGCGCAAGGAGCGGGTCGACGCATGGTCGCTCGCAACGCTGGCGCGATTGTCAACATCGGCTCGATCACCTTCCATGGTGGTTGGGCCAACCTGGCGAGTTACGTCTCGACCAAGGGCGCGTCAGTGGGGCTCACCCGCGCGCTCGCCCGTGAACTTGGGCCCTTTGACGTTCGCGTCAATGGAGTATCGCCCGGGGCGTTTCCGACGAAGGCTGAGGAGATCCACGAGAACCCAGCCGAGTACAACCAGTTCGTCCTCGATCGTCAATCGATCAAGAGGCGTGGCTCTAACGCTGAACTGGCCGCCGTGGTCTCCTTCCTGGTAGGCCCAGATTCCGAGTTCGTGACCGGTCAGACGATCAACGTCGACGGCGGATGGATCATGGAGTGAACCCGATGTCTTCTCAGAACACCCCTCCCACGACCGCGGACCTGCGTCGCCGAACGGGCGACCTCGCGGCCTTCGCTGGCGTGCAGGAAGTCGTGCTCAAGAACGGACGCGAGGAGGGCGTGCGCGCGCTCCATATCCGAAACGCCGTCGGGCTGGAGGTCGAAGTCCTCATCGACCGCGCCTTCGACTTGGGATCTGCGCGTTACAAAGGCGAGCCCTTCGGATGGCGCAGCGGAAACGGATTCCGTCATCCTGGTTTGCACGAGACGGACGCCGAGGATGGGCTGTCGTGGCTCCGCGCCCTGGACGGACTCCTGGTCACAGGTGGGCTCGACCACGCGCTCTTCGGTGGCGAGTTCGACGCCACTCATTTCTCGTACCCGCCCAAGAAAACTGTCCAACACGGTTTGCACGGCCGGCTTACCGCCATCCCTGCGCGTCTGCTGCAGGTGCAAGAAGACTGGCAAGAGAACGGAGGCGTGCTCAGGGTCGTGGGCGAGGTCGTTCAGGCGACCTCATTCGGGGAACACCTGCGGTTGACCCGCACCGTAGAGGTCGACGTTTTCGGCACCTCGATCCGCGTCCATGACGTCGTCGACAACCTCGGCTACGAACCGACTCCTCACATGTTTTTGTATCACCTCAACATCGGCTACCCCTATGTCGACAAAGGCACCAAGCTCATCGGATCGATTGAGGGCCACGCGTGGGCGTCGGACTCGACCAAGGAACAGGGCGTCCCGTACGACGTACTGTCCGAGCCCATCGAGGGTTTCGTCGAGCAGGTTTGGGAACACACCCTCACTGAGGCCCCCGATGGTCGTCACCGAGTCGCGCTGCATGCGGCCGGCGGCGAGAAGGGCGTGGAAGTGTCCTGGGATGCTGCGACTCAGCCTTGCTTCTTCGAGTGGCAGAACCTCAGGGCGGGCCAGTACGCCGTCGGCCTCGAGCCGTCGAGCAACCACGTCAACGGTGAGGCCGCGGCACGCGAAGACGGCAGCCTGGCGTGGCTTGGCCATGGCGAGAGCCGCGAGTACCAAATGACGGTCGAGATCCTCGATGGTGCGGATGCCGTGAAGAGCTCTCTTTCCCGTATCCGCAACGTCGGCGACCAGCCCGATGCCTAGAACCCGCGAACCCTCGCACTGCATACTCCGAACAGAAAGTTTGAAATGACCGACACCACCCCCGCTACCCCGGGCATCCTCTCTGGCTATCGCGTGCTCGACTGCTCGATCGCGATGGCTGGGCCGTTCGCCGGTCAGCGCCTTGGTGATCTGGGCGCCGATGTCATCAAGGTAGAGCCGACCGGTGGCGAGTGGCAGCGTCATGCCGCCGCAGGAGGGGCGAAGGGCAACAAGATCAACGTCTCGTTCCTCTCGCTTAACCGCAACAAGCGTTCCCTCGCGGTCGACCTCAAGTCGCCCGATGGGCGCGAGGTGCTCTACAAGCTCGTCGCCGAGTCCGACGTGTTTCTTCAGAACTATCGCCCCGGCGTAGCCGCTCGCCTTGGTGTCGACTACGCGTCGCTCAAAGAGATCAATCCTGCACTCGTCTATGTCTCGATTTCGGGCTACGGCGAGGACGGACCGTACCGCGACCGGCCGGGCCAGGACCTCCTGCTCCAAGCCCTGAGTGGCGCGATGCTCTCCGCGGGAGCGAAGGGTGCGCCCCCGCAGGCCGCCGGCCAGTACATCGTCGATGCGGTCACCGCCTCCACCGCCTTTGAGGCAGTCCTCGCGGCGCTGCTTCACCGCGAGCGCACTGGCGAGGGCCAGCAGGTCACGGTGAACATGCTGGACGTGATTACGACCCTGCAGATGCAGGAGATTTCGGTGTTCACCATGGGCGGCATTCCGCAGGAGCGCAGCGAAGAGCCGCACGCCCACGTCTACATCCGCTCTCCATATGGGACGTTCGCCACCTCCGACGGCTACCTCGCGCTGGCAATGCCCCACATGCCGACCCTCGGCGAGTTGATCGACGAACCATCCTTCGCCGACATGGACGGGGAGATCGACGGCTGGAGCCGCCGCGACGAAATTTTCGCCAAGGTTGCCGGGAAGCTAAAGGGCCGCACCACCGACGAGTGGCTTGCGTTGATGCAGCCGCTTGGCTTCTGGGTCGCCCCGGTCTACTCGTACGCAGACCTCGTCGCCGATGAGCAGATCGCCCACAACGGCACGTTCGTCGAGTACGAGCACCCCACGGAGGGTCTCGTCAAGACGCCCGGGTTCCCGTACAAGTTCTCGAAGACTCCCGCCCGCATCGATCGTGGTGCGCCCCTGACGGGGGAGCACACGCGCGAAATCCTTGCGGGGCTCGACTTGCCCGCAACGACCGTCGACGAACTGATCGCGGCAGGTGTGGTCGTCGACGCATCCGGGGAGTGACGATGGCCGAACGCTACGTCGGCCTTACGTGGGATCACCCTCGTGGGCGACTGGCACTTGAGGCGGCAGCGCCGCGCCTCGCCGCGGATGGCATCGACCTTGAATGGCAGGTGCATTCGCTGGAGGGATTCGAGTCAGCCCCGATTGAGCAGCTTGCCCAGCGGTACGACTTGATCGTCCTCGACCACCCACATCTTGGCGATGCGTTGGCCAGCAGATGCCTCCGTCCCATGGAGGAAGTGATGGGGACTGCGTTCCTCGCTGATGTCGCGGAACGCGCAGTAGGACCCTCGCTGTCGTCGTATCGCCTCCAGGATCAGACGTGGGCTCTGCCGCTGGATGCCGCCACCCAGGTGAGCGCATGCCGCGCGGATCTCGTCGAGACGGCACCCGTGACGTGGGACGATGCCATCTCACTTTCGCGTCGCGCTCCGGTTGCGCTGTCGCTTTCAGGTCCACACGCGTACCTCACTTTTGCGTCCATTTGCCAGAGCCTGGGCTCACCGCTCGCCACCGGCGTCGCCGATGAGGTCGTCGATTCTGAGACCGGCGCTACAGCTCTCGCCATCCTCGCGTATCTCGCTGACCGCGCACCCATAGGCGCAGATACGCAGAATCCGATTCAGCTCCTCGAGCGGATGACGACGGGGGACGATATCGCCTACATCCCCCTCGTCTACGGATACGTCGGCTACGGCGACCTGCGCCGCGACCGACCGGTCACCTTCGGTGCGGGCCCGCTCGGTCCGGACGGCGGCCACGGGTCGACCATCGGTGGCACTGGCATCGCAGTGACTCGACGCGCCGAGGTCACCGAACCGTTGCGCCGCCACCTGGCCTGGCTCCTTGAGGACCAGACGCAGTCCACCTTCATCCCGCAGCACCAAGGGCAGCCTGCCATGCGAGCCGCATGGGAGAGCGACGACGTCAACGCCCCCTACGGCGATTTCTACCGCCGCACTCGAGCGGCGATCGACGACGCGTGGATCCGCCCGCGTTTCGCCGGTTTCACTCCCGTGCAGTCACAGATGTCACAGGTGGTGCGCGAGGGCTTGAGCCTCCGTAAGCCCGCCCAGGCAGTACTCGCAGAACTTACGCGCATCCAAAATGGAGTCGCGTCCAAGTCAACCACCGAGGAGATTGCCTCATGATCACCAGCCAAATCGACGCGGTACAGGCCGAATCCGATGGCCACGTGCTCGTCATTACCCTGAACCGGCCGGAAAAGCTCAACGCGGTCACGCCGGAGATGTCGAAGGAACTCACGCGGCTCGCGCACGCGATCAACGACGACGACGACGTTCGCGTGGTCATTATCACTGGATCGGGTGAGCGTGCCTTCTGCGCCGGATCCGACATCCGGACGCTCGACGACTACGCGACACCGTGGGACTTTCGCAACCGAATCGACTACTGCGATGCCCTGCGCGAGGTGCGTAAGCCCATCATCGCCGCCATCAACGGTTACGCCTTCGGCGGTGGGGTTGAGACGGCCATGATGTGCGACATCAGGCTGGCGTCCGAGAACGCGAAGTTGGCGGCAGCCGAGATCAAGCTCGGGTGGATCGGTGGTGGAGGAATGAGCGCTTTCCTCGCCCATTCGGCTGGCGCGAGCAACGCCGCCTTGATGCTGCTGACCGGCGACCCGATCGATGCCTCCACGGCGAAGGACTGGGGACTCGTCACAGATGTGTATCCACTGGACGCGCTCATGGATCGCGCACGTGAACTCGCACAGACCATTGCGTCGCGTCCACCGATCGCCGCACAGACGGCCAAGGCTAACCTGCGAGCGTCCTTCACGATGCCGTTCGACGACGCGATGAGGTACGAGCGCGACCTGCAGACCATTTGCTTCGCGACGGACGACGCCAACGAGGGCCGCGCCGCATTCGCGGAGAAGCGCCAAGGCCAGTTCCTCGGCCACTGACAGACTGGAGCCTAAAATGTCTATCGCTACCCCGTGGTTTCCACCACTCGCCGATGCCCTCCCCACCGATGCGGGCGCCGCGCTCCTAGTTGGGCGCGTTTGGCAACCGACCGAGGGCGGCCCTACGCCGGTCGTGGTTGATGGTGACGTCGTGCGTTCACTCGCGGGGGAGTTCTCGACGGTCAGTGCGCTCGCTGAGAGCCCGGATCCCGCGGGCGCAGCGCGCGCTTGCGCCGGTGAGGTGCTCGGAACCACCGAGGACATCTACGCGAACACGGCGTTCGATAGCCGCGACACGACCCGAACGTGGCTGCTCGCGCCCCACGATCTCCAGGCGGTGAAGGCCGCAGGCGTGACCTTCGCAGTCTCGATGATCGAGCGCGTCATCGAGGAGCGAGCGCGAGGCGACCTGAACGCCGCGGCGGAGTTGCGCGAGGTCATCACCGCGCGCATCGGCGGCGACCTGCGTGGCATCGTCCCTGGGTCCGACCATGCGGCAGAATTGAAGGCCTTCTTTATGAAGGAAGGGCTGTGGTCGCAGTATCTCGAGGTAGGGATTGGGCCCGATGCCGAGATCTTCACCAAGGCGATGCCGTTGTCCTCGCGTGGGACAGGCGAAGAGATCGGCATCCTTTCCACGTCGACCTGGAACAACCCCGAGCCGGAAGTAGCGCTCGTGGTCTCGTCGGCGGGCAAGGTGGTCGGCGCAACCCTGGCAAACGACGTCAATCTGCGCGACATCGAGGGACGCAGCGCCTTGCTTCTGCCCAAGGCGAAGGACAACAACGCGTCCTGCGCCACCGGACCCTTCATCCGGCTCTTCGACAGCAGCTTTGACATCGACGGCGTGCGCGAGATGGCCATCGACGTCGATGTCGCCGGCGCCGACGGATTTGCGATGCACGCGGCATCGGACATGCGGCAGATCAGCCGCGACCCGCTCGACTTGGTCAACCAGCTGATTGGTCCACACCACCAATACCCTGATGGGGCAGTTCTCATGTTGGGCACGCTCTTCGCGCCGATCGAGGACCGCGACGCGCCTGGTATGGGATTCACCCATCGGCTGGATGACGTCGTTACGATTAAGTCAGCGGCTCTGGGCGCGCTGGTCAACGTGGTCCGGCACAGCGAAGAGTGTGAGCCGTGGACGTTCGGAGCGAGCGCCCTCATGAAGAACCTCGCCGCGAGGAGTTTGTTGTGACCGAACCAGACACGAATGCCCCAGTCCGCATCTCGCGACGCAACACGGGCACGGTGACGCTCGACCAGGTGGCGGCGCTTTCCGGCTTCTCTCCGTCCACCGTATCCCGCGCGGTACGAAACCCGGACCAGGTGTCCGAGGCCACGTACGCGGCGGTGATGCGCGCCGTCGAGGAAACCAATTACGTGCCCAACCAGGCGGCCAGCAACCTGGCTTCGAACCGCAGCGGTACGGTGGCGGCCGTCATTCCCGCGATGACCTACTCTGTCTTCGCGGACACCGTCCACGGACTCGAGGAAGTCCTGTCAGAAGCAGGCATTCAGACCTTCCTCGGCACTACTGGGTACGACGAGGACCGCGAAGAGCGGGTTCTCCGGGCCCTCCTGGGCCGGCGTCCAGACGGGATCATCGTTGTCGGAGCCTCGCACACCTCGGGTACGCGCGAAATGTTGCGCCGGTCACGCATTCCCGTCGTTGAGACCTGGGACTGGACGGAAGACCCGATCGACTCACTCGTCGGATTCTCCAATGGCGCTGCTTTTGCGGCCATCGTCGAGTACGTAGTGCGTGCTGGCTACAAGCACCCCACCTTCGGCGGCTGGCTCACCGGTGCCGACTCGCGTGCGCGCGCCCGACGCGACGTCTTCAGCGACACGATTGCCCGGCTACTGCCGGACGAGCCGATACGCACTCTCGACACCGGAACCCGCGGAATCAGCGTCGCGGCCGGCGGCTGGCTACTCGATCAGACGATGGCGCAGTATCCGGAAACCGATGTGCTGGTGTGCGCGAGCGACATCTTCGCCACCGGTGCAGTGCTCGCCGCGCAGGCGCGGGGGCTTGACGTGCCCGGAGACATCGCCGTCACTGGCTTCGGTGACTTCGAGTTGAGCCAGTATCTGCGCCCCGCCCTGACCACAATCCAAACTGCTAACGAAGCAATTGGACGCAAGGCCGGCGAACACATCCTTGAGCGAGTAAACAACCCCGACGCGGAGTCGGTCTCGCTTGACCTGGGCTTCACGCTCGTAACGCGCGACAGCGCCTAATTCGTTCACCACAACCAACCTTCGGAGGAACCATGTCCACCACCCTGCCAACCACAGACCCCCGCACCGGTCAGCGATCCGACACGGGCATCGAGACTACGACCGACGAGAACGTGGATGCCCTGGTCGAGACCGCCGTGGGCGCCTTCGCCGAACTCGCGCAGCGCAGCCGTACCTGGCGCGCGGAGATGCTCGACACCATCGCCGACGTTCTCGAGGAACACCGCGAGAAGCTCGTGGACACCGCTGCGGGCGAGACCGGACTGGCAATGCCCCGCCTGAACGGTGAGCTCACGCGCACGGTGTTCCAGTTCAGGATGTTCGCGGACTCCGTGCGCGAAGGCGGATACCTCGAGGCCGCTATTGATCACGCAGGTGACACGCCCATGGGCCCCCAGCCGGATGTACGGCGGATGCTCATGCCCATCGGTCCGGTCGCCGTTTTTGGCTCCAGCAACTTCCCGTTCGCGTTCTCGGTTCCCGGCGGCGATACCGCATCGGCGCTCGCCGCGGGAAACCCCGTCGTGGCCAAGGCGCACAGCGCACACCCGCTGACCTCGAAGGCGAGCTTCGAGACGATGCGCGAGGGCGTGCAGCGTGCCGGCGGACCCGACGCCACGATCAGCGTGGTCTACGGGCAGGTCGCAGGATCGCGACTCGTCGCCCACCCGGGCATCGCCGCGGTCGGATTTACCGGATCGCTGGGGGCGGCGAAGCACCTGCGCGCGACCATCGACAAGCGCGAGCGGCCAATTCCCTTCTACGGGGAACTCCAGAGTGTCAACCCGCTGATCGTCGCAACACACGCGCTTGCTGCGCGCAGCGAGGAGATCGCCGCTGGGCTCGCCGTCTCGGTCACCGGGTCTGCCGGGCAGCTGTGCACCAAGCCCGGCATTGCGTTCGTCCCTTCGGGCGCTGGCGCCGATGCATTTGCTGACCAGGTAGTCGAGGCCATGGCTGCGTCGACTCCCGGCGTGCTCCTCAATAACCGCGTGCTTGACTCGTTCCAAAGTGCGGAACGCGAACTTGAGGGAGCGGCGTCGGTTAAGTCTCTTCTTGGCGCGCGTAGCGAAGGGATCCTCGTCGGTCAGGGATTTGCCGTGGAGGCCCGGGTGCTGCGAGTTCATGCCAGCGAGCTGACGCCCGCGCACACGGTGGAGGCCTTTGGGCCGCTCGTGCTGCTCGTCGACTACGACGACAACGCTCAGCTTCTCAGCGCGCTTGAGGAGGTACCCGACTCGCTCACCGCAACCTTGCACGTCGAGGACGAGGACTTGGCCACGCTGTCTGGAGTATTGCCGCAGATCGCCGCGACCGTGGGACGGTTGGTCTTCAACGGGTTCCCCACCGGTGTCCGGGTGTCGTGGGCACAGCATCACGGCGGCCCGTGGCCCGCCACCAACTCGTTCCACACGTCTGTCGGTATGACGGCGATCCGGCGGTTCCTGCGGCCCCTGGCGTGGCAGGCCGCGCCCACTCAGTTGCTTCCCGAAGAGCTCTGCGACACCTACAAGGCCGTGCCGCGTCGCGTCGACGGAGTACTTGAGCTAGCCGACCCCGCAGCGTTGTAGGAGGCCGGCACGGGGGCGGCGGCTAGCCAGCCCCGCCCCGTGCGCCTCGGGTACCGCTACTTCGCGGGTTTCCGAGCGACGTGTGGCTCTGCCCTTCGATGGCTCCCCGTGGCGCCGCATCGCTGGCAGTATGGAGAACATGCCAAACTCCCTGCTGACCTCGTGCACGGCACGGATGCCCCAGATGCTGAGCGACGTCGAGCGCATCATTCGGTTCGAGTCGCCGTCCGATGACCACCAAGCCGTAGCAAGAAGTGCCGAGCTTGTCGCGGACGTCCTCGGTGCTCCGCTCGCTGCGGCCGGCATCACCACCGTCGTGGACACGATCGTGGTCGATGGCGTCAATCATCTGCGTTGGCGCATCGGCTCCGGCCCCCGCCGTGTGCTGCTGCTCGGCCACCACGACACCGTCTGGCCGCACGGGACTCTCGACACGATCCCTTTCAGTGCCCATGACGGGATCCTGCGCGGCCCCGGCTGCTTCGACATGGCGATCGGCCTGGTCCAGGCCGTTCACGCCACGGCGGTCCTCGCGGGACTTCACGGCGCCGATGCCGTCAACGGCATCACGATTCTGGTCACCGGCGACGAGGAGGTGGGCTCGCTGACCTCGCGCACACTTCTTGAGGACGAGGCGCGGGACTGCGACGCGGTGTTCGTCCTCGAGGCGTCCGGTCCTGGGGGCTCGCTCAAGACCGAGCGCAAGGGCACCTCGATGTACACCGTGCACGCGAATGGCAGGGCCTCTCACGCGGGCCTCGACCCGGAGTCGGGAATCAACGCCGGGGTGGAACTCGCCCACCAAATCCCCGCGATCACAGCACTTGCCGCCCCGGACCTCGGCACCACCGTGACGCCCACCAGCGGCCGCATCGGCACCACGACCAACACCGTCCCCGCGCAGGCGAGCGTCGACGTCGACGTGCGCGGCCGCACCGCCGCCGAACTCGAGCGCGTGGACGCTCAGATCCGTGAGCTGAAGCCCGCGCTCGACGACGCGACCATCACGGTTACGGGCGGCATCAACCGCCCGCCGCTGGAACTTGCCAGCGCGGAGGGCCTGTTCGCGCGCGCGGCCCGATTGGCGCCCGATGCTGGCATCGCCGACCTCCGCGGCGTCGCCGTAGGCGGCGCCTCGGACGGTAACTTTACGGCCGGCATCGGCGTCCCTACCCTGGACGGCTTAGGCGGCGTGGGCGGGGGAGCGCACGCGCAGTCCGAGCATGTCGAGCTCACACACGTCCCCCACCGCACGGCACTGTTGGCGCTACTGATCGAGGACGTCATGCGCGGCGGCCGGCAATGACGGACGCGCGCGAGACGGCCACGGCCGAGCAGGCGTGGGCGGACTACCGCACGCTGGCCGAGCAGGTGGGCGTCGAGGTTCACACCGTGACGGGTGAGGAACCGTGGGTGGCCACGACGCTACTCGAGCAAATTTGGGGCACCAAGCCCGTCGAGGCCGCGCTGTTGGTGTCGCTCGCCCACTCGGGCGGCTACGCCACGGTCGCAGTGGACGTGGCCGGCGACGATGGGCAGGTGCTGGGCGCGGCTGCGGGGTACTTCTCCCAGCCGCTCGGCAAGGTCCTTCACTCGCACGTCGCGGGGGTGCTGCCGGGACTGGGCCGCCCCGGCATTGGCCGCGTGATGAAGCTGCACCAACGCGCA
>Ga0307486_1001492_pt1 | contig 17919 bp, 20 predicted proteins | sample CBIW02metaG_FD_203663 | JGI IMG/M metagenome (GOLD analysis project Ga0307486, IMG submission 203663) | Sea-ice brine microbial communities from Beaufort Sea near Barrow, Alaska, United States - CBIW 0.2 | ecosystem: Environmental > Aquatic > Marine > Coastal | place: USA: Alaska | collected... | reverse complement strand
CTTCGCGAGTTCGCTGACGCCCAAGCATCCACCACGCCACCGAGCGATGTCGACCCGAGTGTTGTCGAACGGCTCAGCTGGAATGTTCGGCGGCTCACTGAAGGCAGCCAGATCAGTTCACCGAAGGAAAAACTCTGAGTCTGATTGCCTCGACCGTAGGTTGCTGTGGCGGCGAATCGCAACCACCTCCCGCACACCGTTAGGCTCATCGGGTGCGACTTGTCATAGCCCGATGCTCCGTTGATTACGCCGGTCGTCTTAGCGCCCACCTTCCCCTCGCAACGCGGCTGTTGCTGCTGAAGTCTGACGGCAGTGTGCTCGTTCACTCCGATGCTCTCTCCTATAAACCTCTCAACTGGATGAGCCCACCGTGCGTGCTCTCCACCCTTGAACCTGAGACTGAGCAGTCGGATGCCGGTGTCTCCGAGATTTGGAAGGTCGCCCACACGAAGTCGGCCGACATGCTCATCGTCTCGATTCACGAAATCCTGCACGATTCAAGCCACGAGCTGGGCGTCGACCCCGGACTGCAAAAGGATGGCGTCGAGGCTCACCTGCAGAAGCTGTTGGCCGAACATATCGACATCTTGGGTGACGGTTACCGCCTTGTGCGCCGCGAATACATGACCGCCATTGGGCCAGTAGATATTCTTGCGACCGACGAGAAAGGCGCGAGTGTCGCCGTCGAGATCAAGCGTCGAGGCGATATTGATGGTGTTGAGCAGTTGACCCGCTACCTCGAGTTAATGAACCGCGACCCGCTGCTTGCACCAGTCGCTGGCGTGTTTGCGGCCCAGGAAATCAAACCACAGGCGCGCACTCTGGCGAAGGACCGCGGCATCCGTTGTGTGCTGTTGGATTATGACGAGTTGCGTGGTCTCGACGACCCCAGCATGCGATTGTTCTAGATTCTTCGCTCGCCGCTTAGGCTTGAGACAAATGGCTAACAACTGGACCTGCATTCTTATTGACCTCGACGGCACAATTGCTGATTCTGCGCCCGGAATTACGACCTCGCTCGCTTTCATGTTTGAAGAGATGGGGTACCCTGTTCCCTCGCAAGAAGAGCTCGTAGCCTATGTTGGCCCACCGATGCTTGACTCCTTCCGTGACCGCGCCGGGTTCACCTCGGTCGAGTCCGCCCAGGCGCTGTCGATCTACCGCCGCCACTACATTGACGGTAACAACGCCCACGGCAGCGACATTTTCCCCGGTATGGCCGAGGTGCTGAGGACGCTGCATGCGAGCGGGATCCCGCTGTCGCTTGCCACCTCCAAGCCCGAGTTTCCGGCATCCGTAATTCTGGATCACGCCAACCTCACCCAGTACTTTCGGGTGTTGTCAGGTGCCTCAATCGATGAGATTCGCAGCGCCAAAAAAGATATTGTCGCTGAAGCGCTCACACGCCTGACAATGATCGGTGCAGATGTGAGCAACCCGGTGATGATTGGCGACCGCGACTACGACATCAAGGGAGCCGCCGAACACGACATCCCCACCATTTATGTTGACTGGGGTTATGGCAACCCTGGCGAATCCGAGGGTTCGCTTGCGGTTGTGTCGACGGCCGAAGAACTGCTGCCGCTGTTGCTTCCTCACTAACCGGTTGGTTTCGCCCGCGGGCGCGATCTGTCTAGCCGCGTTCTCAGCGATCGAGACCGCATTTCGAGCAGTTCTTAGCGAGCTTCCCCTAGCGGGCGAGGCTCTCTACGATGCGGCCGTAAACCCACGGCAGCCGCGCGGCGAGCGGCACGATGGCGGGGCGCAGCGGTGAGTGGGCTGCTGCCACAAGCCCGGTGGTGAGTATGCGAAAGTCACGGGTGATGCGCCGCCATTCGCGCTCATAGCGTTCTGGTTCGCCCGCAACGATGCACTCGATTGCGGCCCGCGCCTCGGCAAGTCCCAACCGGAGGCCCTCGCCGGTGATCGCGTCAACATACCCGGCAGCGTCGCCGACGAGCAACACTCGGCCCGCGCGCTGACCGCGAGTATTTTGCAAGAGTGGGCCAGCACCGCGCGCGCTCGAAGCTGATTCGGCTCCGCGTAGTCGTTCGGCGAGCGCCGGAACACTCGTCAGCGCTTCCTCAAACGAGAAACCTCGCCGCCCCAGCACGGCAACACCCACCTCGTTGTCGCCAACCGGCGTCACATACACCTCAACATTGGGAGCCCAGTGCACCTCCACCAGATCAGTCCACGGGGCAACCGCAAAATGCTGCCGGATGCCGAACCGCCGAGAATCATTTCGCCTCACCCGGCGAGGGCGCGTGGCCAGGCCGACCAGCTCACGCACTGTGGAGAGCAGACCATCACAGCCGAGCATCCACCGCCCCTCAATGGTGCGGCCGTCTACTAGCTGCGCGGATACCGCGCCGGCCAGCTCGCCGTCTCCTTGCTTCACGGCCTCAACCTTGCCGTGAGTAAATCGCACCCCGAGTGCTGCAGCGCGGGAGGCGAGCGCCCGATGCAGTTCGGTGCGGCGAACGCCGAGGGCAGTGTTCCCGGAGAAACGGTGTTCGGCGCTGCGTGTACCGTTCTGGTAGCTGATGCCGGCGATGGTTCGTCCGTGGGGGTGCACGCCGAGGGCGGCGAGTTCAGCAACAGCGCCGGGCATGACACCTTCGCCGCAGGCTTTGTCGATGGTACCGGCACGGGGTTCGATGACGAGGGCGGTGAGGCCATGCATCCGCGCATTAATTGCAGCAGCGAGGCCGATTGGCCCGCCACCGACGACAATCACGTCGACAATCTCGCCAGACTCACTCATGGCGTCAATTCGCGCAGCGCACGGTTTTCGGTCGGAATGCGGAACGCCAGCAGCAGCACCGCATTGAGCACGGTGAATACGATCGCGGTCACCCAGGCGGTGTGCACGAGAGGTAGCGCAATGCCCTCAATGGCAACAACGAGGTAGTTGGGGTGCGGCAGCCACGTCAGTCGGTAGGGTCCGCGGTTCTGCACGCGTCCAGCGCCAGGGATGACGATCACGCGGGTGTTCCACTGGGTGCCGAGCGAGCTGATGATCCAGTAGCGTGCCGCTTGGCTGAGTAGGGTGATGATGAGCATCGGGATTCCGAGCCACAGCAGGAATGGCCGATCAGCGATGAGCACTTCGGCGACGCACGCAACCAGCAGGCCGGTGTGCAGGGCGACCATAAACGGAAAGTGCTTCAGCCCATACTCACGACCACCACGCTCGAAAGCGGCGGCGGCGTTGCGCTTCGAGATGCGCAGTTCATACAGGCGTTCCATGCCGGTGCCAAGAACAAGGGCAATGTAGGCGATCACGCTCATGCTGGCCACTCCAAAAGAACGAATTCGGCGCTCACGCCGGGGCCAAGAGCAAACGCGAGGGCGTGGCTTCCGGGCGCCGGTGCGGGGTCGGCGTTCATGGCATCCGCGAGCACATGCAGTACGGCTGCCGACGAGAGGTTTCCGACCCGGGCGAGGCAGTCCCAGCTGCTCTGCAAATCTGTGCGCTCTAAACCGAGCGAGCTTTCGAAGGCTTCCAGCACCCGTGGGCCACCCGGATGCGCCAGCCAGGTGTCGACATCCGCAATCGCTAGTTCATTCCGCCCCAGAAAATCGCCGACCTCGAGGGGGAAGCTGTTCTGAATCACGTCGGCAACGCCCGCGGTGAGTACAATTTCGAAGCCGGTGCCGCCCACATTCCAGCCGATCACGTCGTGACTGTTGGCGATGAAGGTGCTGCGGGTGTCGACGATGCGCGGTCCGGGTTCGCTGCGGTTCTCCCCCACCATCACGACGGCTGCCGCTCCGTCACCGAAGAGTCCGGTGGCCACAAAGTTGCCCATAGTTTGGTCGCCGCGTTGCAGAGTGAGCGAGCACAGTTCAACACTCAACAAGATGCCGACCTCATCTGGATGCCCAACCAAGTAGTCATGCACACGGGCCAAGCCAGCGGCCCCCGCCACACAGCCCAAGCCGAATGACGGAACTCGTTTCACGTCGGGGCGCAGCCCCAGCCGAGGAATCAGCAGCGCGTCTACTGAGGGTGCCGAAACCCCGGTGACGGAAGTGAAGAAGACGAAGTCAACATCGCTGGGCGTGAGTCCGGCATCCGCGAGCGCCGTCGTTAATGCACGGTCAAGCAGGTCGGTGGCAACGCGAATGAACTCGTTATTGCTTTCGCGAAAGCTGCCCAGGTCGCGGTAGCGTTCGAGCGGCAGAGCAGTGTGTCGGCGTTGGATGCCGCTGGCGCCATGCATCCGCTCAATGACAGCGTGATGTGAGGGGGTGGCTGACAGCAGCGGCGCAAGCTCGGCAGTGATTTCCGCTTGGGTATAACTGTGGTCCGGCACAACCGGAGCCACTGCCGCGATTCTGCTCATGCTGCGACTCTGCTCATTCAGCGAAACTATCACGCGTCGGTGCCAGAAACCCGAGGTCACGCACCGAGGTTGCGGCCCTCGTTGCGGCGGTAGGCACGCCACGCGCGCCACGCTCCGGTTGACCACAGAGCCCAGAGAACGAGCACCGGCTGGAAGGGCATCCGAATCCACCGCTTGAGGTCGGTGTCGAGTCCGAGGGAGTCAACGTGATTCACGAGCTGGGAGATGTTGCCGGGGAAAATCGCGATGAAGAATGCCGCAGCAGCCCAGCCCACGTACGACCGGTACTTCCTGGCAAAGATGAGCGCACTGCCGAGGACGATCTCTACGACACCGGAGGCGATCACGACGAAATCCTTGTCGAACGGTTGCCAATCCGGCACCTGAGCTTGGAACGCTTCACGCGAGACGGTGAGATGACTTATCCCGGCGAATACGAGCGAGGCGCCCAGCGCGATGCGTCCCACCCGGCGACCGATGCGGCGTGCGCGGGAAAGCTCGTTACCGCTCGATGGCTCAGTGCCGAACGTTGGCGCAGTGGATGCGGCCGGCTGTGCACGGTCTGGTGTCTGATCCATCCGCCCATTGTGGTGGGTCGGGCTTGGCATCTGCCGAGTATGCGGTCGCAGAGGGCCGATTAACGCCTCGCGACCCCGACCAGAAATGGCAGGGGCCGTGAGGGATGCGCGTTATTGCTGCACGTACGTGGTCTACGGTACGAGCACTGCGCGGCCGGTGATGCGGCCGGCTTCGAGGTCGTCGAAGGCTTTCTGGTAGTCGACGAGGGGATACTCGGTCACTTCGACACCGAGCTTGCCCTGCTGGGCGAGTGCGATCACCTCGAGCTGGTCGGCACGGGTTCCGCCGTAGGACATCTGGATGTCGATGCCCCACGGCATGGCCTGACCCGATCCAACTGAGTAGGTGAATTCTCCGCCACCCAGCCCAACGAAGCGCACAGCGCCGCCGGGAGCGATCACGGCCATAGCCAAGTCGACCGTGGGTTGCACTCCCACGAAGTCGAAGACTGCGTCTACCCCATATTGGTCGGTTTCATCGAGGATGAGTTGTGCAGCGTCCTTGTTGCTCTTCAGCACGAGATCGGCACCGAGCTTGGTGGCAAGTTTGAGCTTGCTGTCATCGCTATCGAGCGCGATGATGCGTGCCCCGGTGGTCGCTTTGAGAATCTGTAGGCCGAGGTGACCGAGCCCACCGATTCCGATAACGACGACGGTTGAGCCTGCGGTTAGGCGCGAGCGGGCTGAGTTGATGGCGTGCATCGGTGTGACACCGGCATCAGAAAGCGGGGCGGCTTGTATGGGATCGAGGTCACCGATTTTATCGACGTGACGGGCTTTCGCGACCAGGTACTCGGCCATGGCGCCATCTGGACCCAGACCTGGTGTGGTCGGAAACTGGAGTCGGCTTCCATTGACTTGGCATTCGTTGTCGCGGCCATTGATGCAGGCGCGGCAGCTACCGCAGGCCCACACAACGCTGACGAGCACAGCGTCACCCTTGTCGTATCCTTCGACTGCGGTGCCCGACTTTTCGATCCATCCGGCACCTTCGTGGCCAACCGTGTTGCCAAGGAAAGGCCATTCGTCGCCCATGTGCAGAACGTGCAGGTCGGAGTGGCAGAGGCCAGCTCCGGCGATCTTGATCAAAACTTCGTCCGGACCGATTTCTGGCACTTGAACGTCTTTCAGTTCCATTGTTCCCGCGCTGCACGCAGAGCTGAGGGAATCGCTCAGCCAGTTCGGTGACCTGTTGGGGGTAGCCACTGACGATACCGAACACGTGTTTGCGGAACCCACCCGAGTATTCATGAGACACGTGCGCGATCACGCAACTCTCTACCGGACGGCAGTGAGTGGAGGGCTCAGCGGGCGGCTTCGTGCGGTCTTGGTCGATTCAGCGAGCGCCATGCTGGCGGAACATCTGCTTCGTCGTCCAGAAATTGTGCCGTTAGGGATTGCGCCCCACGACGGTACGGCGCAATCTATGGCTATCGCGTACGCGGCCGGCGGAACCGTCGCCGCCGCAGAAGCCTGGCTCGCCGCTGGTGATCTCGATGACATTGAGCGAGCGGTGCATGTGATGTTGTCGGCAAGCCCACAGTGGTGGGGCTACCGACAGTAACGCGCAGCCGGTGTCACACTGGGGGTATGACTGAACCCACCGAGTCGTCCGCTTCGTCGCCATCCGCCGCGTCGCCAGCAGCACCCTCACCCGATCTGGGCGTAACCTCGCCAACGGCTGCCCGCCAGCACCCCTCCATCCTTCGCCACTGGAACGCCACCGCGATCACTTTCGCTGTACTCGCAATCGCGGGTCTAGTTGGTACTTGGGCCTTCAACGTGCTCGCGATCGTGCAGCTGCGCGACTTTCTGGGCGACTGGTTCGGCAGCGGCCCCGCCGTCAGTTCGCTGGGCGTCGACCTCTTCGTCGTGGCGATAGCGGGCTGCATCCTGCTCATCATCGAAGCTCGCAGGCTCGGGATGAAGCGGGCCTGGCTCTACATCGTGCTCTCCGGCATCACGGCTTTCGCATTCACCTTCCCGCTGTTCCTCGCGATGCGTGAGCGCAGGTTGGTGGAGTTGGGGCGCGTGGGGCCGCGCTGACTGGGCGCCGCATCGACCCGCGCATTAGCGTCCCACGGAGAAAGTAGTGGGCAAGTACTCCGAAGCCTCGGTCTCTCTCCGGCTGCGGTGCGCCAGGCATGCGCCGCACAGCACTCGGAGCAACTCACAGCCCTGGGAGTCTCCAGCGGAGCACCCCCTGCGGGGCCAATCGTTTTTCATAAAACTGCCGGTTATGAGCGGAGCAAGCGTGCTGTCGAGGTGCTGAAACGCGCCGTTGACAAGAAAAATAGGGGTGGCGCTTCGGCTGTGTTTCGAGAGCTCACCGCCGAGCCGAGTGGGCTGATCGTGAACCTGCTCGAACGCTTGGGAACGTCCTCGTCTGAAGTTTGCACCCAACTGGATGCTGTTGACGGCCTGCTCCAGCACTCACCGAGCGGCTCCTCCGATGAGCTTTCCAGCTTTACGGAGGTCTTCGTTCCTGCGCCACCGCACGAGGTGTGGGCATTGCTTGCAGATCCAGACATGATGACGCGGTGGGAGCCAAGTGTGGGCACCGTTGCACTGACCGGCGACCCCGCCGAAAGCCCGACCTCGGTGGGGAGCACGTGGGTGATCCATGCGCGCGAGACCTACACCGACGGCAAACCGATACGTGTAAAAGGGGGGCCCGGTGCCAGCATGTGACGCTGCTGCACTTCGATGAAGGATCCCGTATTTCGTGGCGTTTCAGTTTCGCCGACGATGCCCGCATCCGTCCCAGGCGTAGTGAGATCGCTTTGATACCTGTAGTGGGCGACACCCAACTTGCTATTACGTTTGCGTGGAAACGCAGTACAGGTTGGCGGCGATCGTTCGGGGTGCTGCTGCGGCCGATGCAGAGGTCTCTCCTCTGGATGAACCTGTTCACCATCAGCGGCGGCATTAGTCGAGCATTTCGCTGAGCTTCACTTCCGATCGATCGCACTATGGCCGCGGCAAGCATCACGGTTTCCGGCAAAGCGTTTCTGGCTAGCAGCGGGTCACTTCATTATTCCGATCACGACGATAGTTGTGTGGGGGCGATTGCCGACGTTGCTTCGCTGTGGCGTCACACCAAACAGTGGGAAGATTGCCCAATGAAGATCCTCTCCATCCAGTCAGCAGTCGCGTTCGGCCATGTCGGCAATTCCGCCGCAGTGTTCCCGCTGCAGCGCATCGGCGTTGAGGTGCTGCCCGTCTATACGGTCAACTTCTCGAACCACACCGGTTACAGCGCCTGGCGCGGCCCCATGATCGACCCCAGCGACGTGTCCGAAGTCATTGCGGGAATCGAAGATCGGGGAGTGTTCCCCCAGATCGACGTTGTGCTGTCGGGCTATCAGGGTGGCGAAGGAATCGGCGATGTCATCATCGATACCGTCGCCCGGGTCAAGGCTGCCAACCCGAACGCCATCTACGCCTGCGACCCCGTGATGGGCAATGCGACATCCGGATGCTTCGTCGCCCCCGCAATTCCGATTTTGCTCCGCGAGCGCGTGGTGCCCGTCGCTGACATCATCACCCCCAACCAGTTCGAGCTCGGCTTCCTCAACAACACCGAGCCAGACACCATCGAGTCGACCCTGGCATCCGCAGATCTTGCCCGAGCGATGGGACCTCGCACGATTCTGGTGACGAGCGTCGAGCGCCCCGACCGCGAAGACAACACCATCGAAATGATGGTCGTGACGGATGCCGGAGCGTGGATTGTGCAGACGCCATTACTGCCGCTGAAAGCCAACGGTTCCGGTGACGTCACGGCAGCACTATTCACCGCACACTTCACGCGCACCGGTGATGCTGCTGACGCACTCGCCCGCACCACGTCAAGCGTGTTTGACCTGCTCACCACAACTTTGGAGTCGGGCGAGCGCGAACTGCAACTCGTTGAGTCGCAAGAGTTCTATGCCGAACCGCGGATGCAGTTCACCGTTCGCCAGGTGCGCTAAAGACGACGATTCCGGAACTGTTCGGGTGCGCGAAGATGCCATCGTCGTAGAACTTGACAATCGTGTACTCATGCCCAGCCTGATCGAACCGCAGGGGTGATGGCCCATGGCTTGGGCCCATTACTGCAACGCGCAAACATCGTCGGCGGCACCAGCACCGTCCCGTTAGGCAACAGCGACGACATTGCCACCCAGAGTGGAATCAAAACCTGGGCAGACGGGTCACCGTGGGTAGGCAATATCGCCACGTCATTCCCGACCTCACGAATCCACGACACAGGCAATGGGGCTCGAAGCGCGCCACCGCGGTGTGGCAGTTGCAATCCAAAGGCCAGATCGGCAGCATCGAGGTGGGCAAATATGCGAACCTCATAATCATCGATCAGGACCCACACACCGTCAATGCCACAGAAATCGCCAACACCCAAGTTATCGCCACCTACTTCGCCGACCAACTCGTCTACAAAAGAGCTAACTACGCGAGCTGGTCCAAACGGCTCACCGTTCTACCCATCGCGCGATAATGGATAACCAACAGGCCAAGCAACACCGCACCACCGGTAACTCCGTTGCCCAACATAAACAGCTCAAGCTGCGGCAACAGAAACCAGCCGACGCACCACTGCGCCGCAATCGCAGCACCAAAAACGATAAGGCCAGCGATCGACGCCGACGCCGTAAGGCGAATCAGAACAGCCTGAGCCGCAGCCCACGGCAGCCACATTGCCGCCAGTAGCGGCAGCAAATACGCCGCGTCTGAGTACGAACCGGGGTAAAGAAACGAAATCACCCACGGGCCCAACAACCAACACCCAACCAACATGACCGCACCGAACCCCACAGTGATTGCCAAAGTGACATTAACGCCGAACCGTGTCATCGACACATCATCACGACGTCCCACAAAACGCGGCAACAAGTAGAGCGAAAGAGTGGCAGGCACAATAAGCACCGTTTTGACGATAACGCCCGCTGCCGCATAAGAGCCCGCCGCACTCGGGTCACCAAAGGCGCGCACCAAAACAACATCCGCGTTCGTCATCCACGCAAAGCCGACCGTCAGCAGAAGGACGACGATCGTGTCGCGCCCAAACAAGCTGCCAGCACCGCTCGAAATCTTCCGCGCCTGAATGCCAGACCCCACCGCACTCAACACCGCCACCAGAAAAACCATCGACAGCACACCGGCGACTCCCGCGCTCAACGCGATGATGATAGCGACAAGACCCAGCTGCACCAGCTGCGCACCCGTAGTCCACCACACAACCGCCGTTGTGCGGCCAGCGCCCTGAAGCAGACCCTGCGCTCGGGCGAAGTAGAAAAAGGGCAGAGCGACCGCCGCCGTAAAGTACACCGCCGCAACCTCCGCAGACAGAAGGTCCGCAATCAGAGGAGCCCCCACGACGAGAGCAACCGCAGTTCCCACCCCCAGCATCGCGGTCTCCAGAAACGAGGCGTCCCAAAAGATGCCGCGCCCCACCAGGCCCGGTGGGGCTGCCGCGGCACTCACCGCCACAGAATTGCGGGTGGCGGCACTACCGACAGCCACAACATTCAGAATCGCGAGGAACGCCGCCAACAAACCGAACTGCTCCGGGGTGAGTCCATTGATAGCAACCAATTGAAATCCGGCCGTCGCAACAATACCCAGCACGCTAACGAACACCACCACAGCCACAGAGCTGCCATGCTGACGAAAGAGTTGAGAACCAAAAGCCATCCGGGGTGCCCTAATCTCAGGCGAAGCCACGCGCGATGAGATCGCCAACAATGACATCCGATGGCGACACACCCGGTTTGCTCATCGGCCTCCGATAGTTCGCATAGTGCGAAACGAAATCGACCAACCGCTCCACTTTCCACTCAGAGAGCACGATGTTCTCGCCGATCCCTTCATGCTGTTCCGTCGCTTTTCGATGAATCAATGTCGGAACGCCGAGCAGCGCCGTTTCGGCCTGAATGCCGCCCGAGTCGGTAACCACAAACGCGGCCGACTTCAACAATCCGATAAACTCCGGATGATCAAGCTTCGGCTGTGGGTCGAACTTCCCGTCACCGACCTCCCGAACAGCATCCGCAAGTGCACCCTCCGAGTAGGCATCCATCATCAGCCGCAATGGCACCGGACTGTTCGCTGCGAGGGCCGCCACCGTTTCTTTCACAAGAGGTAGATTCGAAATGAACTCAAAACGGTGCAAAAGTACGATCCCAAACGGCTCGCTCGAATCTGAGGCGGCATGCCCCTGATCGATGACCGCATCAAGAACCGTGTTCCCGTGGGTCGGCACAACATTGCGTGCGCCATTGAGGTGACGAATTGCCTCCTCAGACGGAGGATAGTGAATGGACGCTAGCTTTCCGACGATGCGCCGATCCAGCTCTTCGGGGAATGGGTGACGCCAGTCTCCTGAACGCAGTCCCGCCTCAATGTGCGCGGATTCGACACCCAGTTTGCGCGCCAGCCAAGCCCCCACCACGGTGGTCAGGGTGTCGCCGTGCACCACGATGACAGTGTTGGGGGGGAGCTCTAACCTAAGTTTTTTCACTTCTCTGCGCATCCAGCGACGGATCTCCCAGAGCCAACCGAACACATCACGTACAGACGTCAGCGGTCTTCCCTTATTTCCATTCGCAATGATCCGATCTGGCTCAGGTAACCCCAGAACGGGAAGAATGGCCGCGAGCGAGTCGGTGTGCTGCATCGTGACCCACTGTTCGTAGCGAATACCTTGAGCCTCGAGTCTACGGATCACCGGCGCGACCTTGATCGCTTCCGCCGTTGTTCCATACAGAAAGATGATCATAACCGACCTGCCGAAGTTTGACTCGGAGAAAATGCTCGACGATGCAGAAGGAGTCCGCGGGTTAAACCCGCCCAGAACACAATCCCGAATGGCAGAAAAAATACCAGGAACGAGAGAACTGCCGACCAACGGCACCGATTGACGAGCGCAGCAACCATAAACGCGCCTACCAGGCTGAGGGCTAGAGCCAGCAACCCGATGACGCACAGCCACGCGCCGAACGCGACACCGACAACAAGGGCGATCAGCGCGGCGGGTGGGGCAACCACCAGCGCCACAAGGACCACGTTGCGACGAGTCGACGTACCCGCATAGCTGTCGACGAAGAGGGTTCCTCGCTCGAAAGCATGAGACAAAAATGGACGCAACTTCACGCGTGGCTCGTAGTCTGCCCGAAACCCCGGATCAAGCCGAAGGGGGCCCTGCTGAACGAGGTGACGAAGAACACGGGTATCATCCGAGACCAGCTTCTGGCCGGCATCAGGCCACGAGGAAAGACACGCCTGCTCAAATCGTGTGCGGTCGACCAGCAGGCAGCCGGTTCCTTTCGGATACCGGTCAAAGTTGTCTGATGTCAGCATTGACGGCTGCGGGTCGCGCAGGTATCGGCCCCAAAAAACGTGGGTAGGTGCTTCCCAAAAACGGCCCAGCAGGGATGTGGTGCAAGTCTCGACATGCGCAATCCAAGTTTGATCATCCGCAGCATCAGTCGAGAAAATATAGTTCAGGGCATCCGTGGCAAGAACTACTCGGGAGTCAACAAAAAGTAGACGGCCGAATTTCGCCTCGTGAATACCTGCCCAGCGGGCAAGAAACCGACCCATATTCTTTTGCGAAATTACCCGAAGACTGGTGGCAAGTTCTCCCGACAGCGCGGCGAGCACCTCGCTTGTCCCATCATCAGAGCCGTCATCAACGACAACAATCTCGGACTCCTCCGCGGGACGGAGTGCCTCATCGATGCGACGCAACGTTCTGGGTAAGCAGGCTGCAGAGTTGAAGGTGGGGACAATCACTGAAATGCCGCCCACTGGCTGACTATTTCGGCGCATTCTCTACTTTCGGTTCGCGTGGCGTTGGTTGCGTATGGTGATGGCCGCGCCTCAGCCTAGGACACGTGCCGCCAACATGCGGCAATTCCGATTCGTCATTGCCGCACTGTCGACGTGCAGGACTGTTGGTTGTTCACGGCAATTGACATCATAGGCGCGGGCCCTTGGGCGAGACTGCTTTAGGATGATCGCGGTGATCGTTTCAAGGGGGAGATAGTTCGTGCGAAGAAGATCCCGTATTTGGCTGGTCATTTTGGCCCCGATTGCCCTCTGGATTTCGCTCATGTCGTGGGCGTTCGCCTCCCCAGTCGGCTCTAGTCCTGATGACGTTTATCACATGGCAAGCATCTGGTGTGGCGGCGGTGTCAAAGATGGAATCTGCGAGGCGGGCGACCGACTCCAAGACAGGCGGGTGCCAGAGACGCTCGTATCGGCATCAGGATGTTTCTCCTATCAGCCGGAGCAGAGCGCTGCTTGCGAGCCTCCACCCTCCACCGATCTGGTCAACACTAAAAGAGGAAACTTCACCGGATCTTATCCGCCGGTCTACTACACAACACTGAGTATTTTTGCAGGCCCGAATGTCGAAACGTCAATCATGGCGATGCGCACTTTCAACGCAACTCTTTTCGTGGGAATCCTGACTCTCGTTTTCGCACTATCGCCAGCACGGTTGAAAACACCATTGGTATGGGCTGTAACGGCAACCATCGTGCCACTGGGCATGTTCATCGTCGCGAGTGTCAATCCCAGTTCATGGGCTGTACTCGCTGGGGCCACTCTGTGGGTTGTGCTGACCGCATTTTATGGTGAAACTCGCAAGAACCGGAGGATCCTCCTTGCCGTCATGGCGATTCTGCTCACCATAATGGGCTCCGGTGCCCGCGCCGATTCGGCGATATATTCGGGCGTCGCAGTGCTCGTAGCCGCGGCATTATCGTTCGAGAAGACTCGACGGTTTGCTGTGTCAAGCATCCTTGGTGTCGTCGTGATCGTCACTGCCCTCTTTTTCTTTTTCACCGCAGGGCAGTCGGCATTGCTTGAGCCTGCAGAGCTCACCGGGACGATTAGTCTGACGGCTTTGGTTTTCGGAAACCTGGTGCTCCTACCTGAACTTTGGGTTGGCGTCTTTGGAACATACGGCCTGGGCTGGCTGGACACGTTTATGCCCGGATCTGTTTGGGTACCACTGGTTACAGTATTTGCGGCACTCTCTTTCTGGGGCATGCAAGTGTGGGGCCTTCGCAAAGCGCTCGCCGCATCAATCGTCGCGTTCAGTCTCATCATCGTGCCGATGTACGTCTTCGTGCACGATCAGGTGATGGTTGGCGGCTACGTTCAACCCCGCTACATTTACCCGCTCCTGATCATGTTTCTCGGGGTTCTGTTGGTCAGGTTGGGCAACCCGTCACTCGGGCTTCGGCCCGTGCAAACCCTGACATTGGTATTTCTCGTCAGTGTGGCCAACACCATCGCACTTCATGTGAACATCCGGCGCTACGTGACGGGTATCGATGTTTCTTCGCCGAACCTCGATGCTGGCGCAGAGTGGTGGTGGTCACTACCGGTCGGACCCATCTGGATTTGGATTCTCGGATCAGTGTCGTTCGTCGTCTTTGCGTTCTTGGTTCCCACAGTCCTCAGCCCTGTCACGAGGCTTCGCACCAAACAGTCGAGCCTTTTTCGCGACACCAGGACACTTGATTAGTAGAATCGGGGGCATGCTAAGGCGCTCGGATCAAATACTCGTCATCATGCCTGCGTACAACGAAGAGGCGTCCGTGGCTGAGGTTGTGCGTGAAGTGCGGGTGGCTATGCCAGAAGCAGTATGTCTTGTCGTGGATGACGGTTCCCAAGATGGGACGTCGCAACTGGCCTCCCTGGCCGGGGCTATCGTGCTCGAACTCCCGTTCAACGTCGGTGTCGGTGGGGCCGTGAGACTTGGTCTTCGATATGCCAGAGATAACGGCTTCTCCCGGGTCGTTCAGTTGGATGCCGACGGCCAGCATGACCCCCGCAGCATTGAGGGCCTGGTCCACGAACTCCATCAGGCGGATCTCGTCATCGGAGCTCGGTTTGCTGGAGTCGGGGAGTATCAGGTAAGTGGTCCTCGACGGTGGGCGATGAAACTGTTGGCTCTGATTGTGAGCAGGGTTGCCTCCAGCACGCTAACAGATACAACTTCAGGTTTTAAGGCGCTGGGTCCACGGTCCATCGAGATTCTGGCGGAGCACTATCCGGCGGAGTACCTTGGCGACACTGTCGAGGCTCTCGTTATAGTGGCTCGATCGGGGTGCCGTATCGTCCAGGTCCCTGTCGAGATGCGCGTCCGTCAGGGTGGTGTTCCCTCGCAAGGTCCGTTCACCTCGATGATCCACCTTAGTCGACTGTTCGTGGCATTAGTTTTCGCCCTGCTGAGACCTTCGTCCGTATATGCCGTCGGAGGTAGTCAATGAGCGTTGTCTTATATGTGTTCGGGATTCTGTCGGCACTTGCTGTGCTAGTAGTTGTCTTCGAGGGTCTACGAAGCCAACGGCTTCGTGAACGTCACGCACTCTGGTGGGGCATCGGCGGGACGGCTGCCCTCATCATCAGTATTTTCCCGGAGAGCCTGGTTGGTGCGGCTGAGTTCCTCGGTGTTGGTGTCGCAACAAATCTGGTGTTCTTTGTCAGCATCGCCTTACTCTTTATGGTGTGCATCCAAATGAGTGTCGAACTCACGCAGTCAGAGAAACGTTCACGACGGTTAGCCGAGTCGGCAGCCCTGTTGGACGAACGGGTGCGCCGGCTTGAAAAGCAGAGGGACTCGGAAATCGGACCACTCCACATCTCTCCGTAGTCGATAGACCGAACATCTGCGGGGGTGCTCCTGTGTCCTTTTGGCGGCTCCGTTCGCGTCGGGTTCGCCAGCCAACAAGTTTCTGTCCCCGCTATCGGGGGGGGCCGACTGAGCAGGTGGTTCCCATCTTAGGTTCACATGATCTTGCGATCGAACCAAAAGAAAAACGGCTGAACCCCCGAAACCGGGGGTTCACCCGTTCACGATGTCCTGAGACATCACACTGTGCGCGAGGGGGGACTTGAACCCCCACGTCCTTTCGAACACACGGACCTGAACCGTGCGCGTCTACCAATTCCGCCACTCACGCGTGGGTTGAGTTAACACTCAGCTGAGTGAGATTATCACAGCGGCCACGCCGTCAACGACTCGACTTCGCGATGCAATTCACTTAGGATTCACAGGTTAGTCATATACCGTCGGATTTTGCCCGTGTGCCAAAACTGCGGGCTCAACCAGACTTGATCCACAACTGCTGAACCCGAGCAGTGCACAGACCACACCCCTGGGGGTTACCGCGTGAAACGAATGCTGACACTCAGCGCAATCATGGCAGTTGTCGTGAGCGTAACTGTTCCAGCCGCAGCACACATGGAACCAGCTTCTGGTGGCCTACTTTCCACTGCTTCCGCCGTTTCCGCATCCGCAACTACCGTGCAGGCAGCTGCAGTCGGAGCAGCTGAGGCAGAAACTACGCTACCCAGCCAGTCATTCGCTTCATCCGGCGATGCCACGATCAGCCCCGCAGCCCGCGACGCGATCTCGGTGGAGAAGCTTGTTGTTGAGCCCCCCGCCCCCGTCTACGCGCCCTCTGGCCCCTCCGGTTCCTTTGCCGGAACCTATGGAGGCGCGTTCGCCGGCTTCCTCGCAGTGTGGCCAGCAAACTTCCCCGTCAACGACGGCTTCGGCTACCGCGGATCAGAATTCCACGGCGGAATTGACATCATGACCGGCAGTGGAGCAACCCTCGTTGCCGCATCACCCGGTGTCGTCACCCAAGTCACCTACAGTGGCGGCTGGGGCCAGTACATCAAGATCGATCACGGCAGCGGAGTATCCACCCTCTACGCCCACATGATTGAAGGCTCGCAGATGGTCTCACCCGGTCAAACAGTGGCCGCAGGAACCCCCATCGGATTGAGCGGAAGCACCGGCTACGTCACCGTCGCCCACCTCCACTTCGAGACCTACATCAACGGCACACGCGTTGACCCGATGGGCCTTCTGCCCTAACTGCTCGGCGTCGGTAACAAGTTAGCCACCCCCAGCAGCTAACATCGACTTACCACAACGAGCGATCACGAGGAGAGCTTTGGGTCTTCTGGACAACTTTGAGCGAGGTCTCGAACGTGCCGTCAACGGCGCATTCGCTAAGACCTTCAAAAGTGGCCTGCAACCCGTCGAAATTACCAGCGCCCTCCGCCGCGAACTCGACACGCAGGCAGCAGTCGTCTCACGCGACCGCATTCTCGTGCCCAACAACTTCACCGTTCGCCTCAGCCACCCCGACTACCAACGGATGTCCAGCCTCGGATCAACACTCATCTCCGAGCTGGCCGAACTCGTGCAACGCCACGCCACCGCCCAGCACTACTCCTTCTCTGGCGGCATCGCCATCGTGCTCGCCCCCGACGGCACCCTCAGCCAAGGAATGATCGAAATTGATTCGGTGAGCGTCAAAGGCACCGTCGCCTGGACACCCGTGCTCGACATTGGCGGCACCCGGCATCCACTCATCCACGCCCGCACCATCATTGGCCGTGGCAGCGAAGCCGACATCACCGTCGATGACAACGGCATCTCCCGCAAACACGTCGAAATCCTCTGGGACGGTTCCAGGGCCGAAGTTAACGACCTCAACTCCACAAATGGCTCACAATTGAACGGATCTCCTGTATCTCGCGCACCACTCGCAGCAGAATCCGTGATAGATATCGGTCGAACCCGTATCGTGTTCCGTGTGCTTGCCCAATCCGCAGATGTCGACCAGCCCGCTGATCGCCGCAATGACCAGGGGTTCACCCTATGAGTGAACTAACCCTGCTATTGTTGCGCGTCGCATTCCTCGCCATCATGTGGGGCTTCGTCTTCGCCGTCGTCTACGCCCTACGCTCCGACCTCTTCGGAGAAAAGGTGCGCCGGATGCCCGTGCACAACACTGCACAGGGTGCAGCGCCCTCGGCACAGCCGACCGCACCCGTGCCTCCGGCACCAGCCGCCGGCACCTCACTGGATGCCACGCGTCTCATGATTGTTTCTGGTACCAAGGAGGGGCTCGAGATTTCTCTGCCCGATGAGCAGTTGACGATTGGTCGTTCAA
>Ga0307486_1001491_pt1 | contig 17919 bp, 18 predicted proteins | sample CBIW02metaG_FD_203663 | JGI IMG/M metagenome (GOLD analysis project Ga0307486, IMG submission 203663) | Sea-ice brine microbial communities from Beaufort Sea near Barrow, Alaska, United States - CBIW 0.2 | ecosystem: Environmental > Aquatic > Marine > Coastal | place: USA: Alaska | collected... | reverse complement strand
AAATGATAATTTTGATAAATACTTTAAAATACAACTCGTTTAGGTTACAGTTAAATTCGTAGTAGAACTATTAATTTTTAGAAGGATTAAAATTGATTACCCACAGTATTTCATATAGAGCCTTAATAATTAACTTTTCGGATAATAATCTCTCAACAGAATCTTCCTAAAAATTAGAGTAATGAAAATAGCATAAGTCAACGCCATTACCATCAATCCAAGTAAGGAGAACACAAACAATGTTTTTGCAGATAATGCGCTTTCAGTGTCTGACTTTATTTCTCTAATGATTTCATCAGTTGTCATAACACGAAATTCAGGATTATGAATACGTAAAGTGTCAACATAAGCTTCATCTTGTGCCTCAGCATAGATGCTATCCATTCTTTCTGTCACTCTGTTATCAATAAATGATGGATTGATTGTATCATAGTAAAAAAACATGAACACCGAAACGATCAAAACATAAGGAGCACCAGCAGACAAAGCATTCTTTATATCTGACAATGGTGTTCCTACACCAAAACCTTGTTTCTTTTTTTCAAAGTACAAACCAAAACTGATGGCCAATAGCATAAACAAGTTATTGATCAGTCCAGGTTTTACAACATCTTCTTGAAAAACGTTGATTGACAAAAGAATAAACTTTAATAATATCCAAGCTCCTGAAAACAGAAGAGCCATCTTAATTGCTGGTCTCATAGACTAGGTATTGTGCATTGAAACTAAAAATTCCTCGTTGCTTTTTGTATCTTTCATATTGTTCCTCATGAATTCCATTGCTTCAATAGGATTCATGTCTGCAATTACTTTACGGAGCAACCAAACACGTTGAAGTGTTTCTTTGTCCATTAATAAATCTTCCCGTCTTGTTCCAGAAGTTAAGATATCAATTGCTGGATAAATACGTCTGTTTGCGATTTTTCTGTCTAATTGAAGTTCCATATTTCCTGTTCCTTTGAACTCTTCGAAAATAACCTCATCCATTTTAGATCCAGTATCAGTCAGTGCAGTTGCTATTATTGAAAGTGAACCTCCATTTTCAATTTTACGGGCAGCACCAAAGAAACGTTTTGGTTTTTGTAATGCATTTGCATCCACACCACCTGAAAGTACTTTTCCAGAAGCCGGAGAAACAGTATTGTAAGCACGCGCTAGACGTGTAATAGAATCTAATAATATACAAACATCATGGCCACATTCAACCATTCGTTTTGCTTTTTCTAACACCATGTTAGCCACTTTTACGTGTTGTTCTGCTGGCTCATCAAACGTAGAAGCAATGACTTCTGCATTTACACTTCTTGCCATGTCAGTAACCTCCTCTGGACGTTCATCAATTAATAAAATAATTAAATAAGTCTCTGGGTGATTTGCAGCAATTGCATTGGCCACATCTTTTAATAAAACAGTTTTACCTGTTTTTGGCTGTGCTACAATCATTCCACGCTGACCTTTTCCAATAGGTGCAAATAAATCCATAATACGTGTCGACATTGTTTCTTGTCTGTGACCCGTTAATTTGAATTTTTCATCTGGGAATAAAGGTGTTAAATATTGGAAAGGAACACGGTCACGAATAAATGCTGGATCACGTCCATTAATAGAATCTACACGTACAAGAGGGAAATATTTTTCTCCTTCTTTTGGTGGACGAATAGTTCCATAAACCGTATCTCCTGTTTTAAGTCCAAATAATTTAATTTGGCTGTGACTTACATAAATATCATCCGGAGAAGATAAATAGTTGTAATCTGAAGAACGTAGGAATCCAAATCCATCTTGCATTACTTCCAACACACCTTCTGCAGCAACAATTCCAGAAAGATCATATTTCTTTTCCTTTGTTTTTTGCTGATCATTTTTACGATTTGCGTTTGGATTCTCGTTTTTTGGTGCTTTAGAATTGTCATTCTTTGGCGGACGAGGAGTATTTGGTTTTGAATCTCCAGGAACTTTTCGTGATGGTTTTGAATCATCACCATTGGCTTTTATAAAACCTTTGTTGTCCTGAACTTTATTGTCTGGAGTTTTGTTCTCCTGAGTTTTGTTATCAGGAGTTTTATTATTTTTATTGTCTTTTAAATTTTTATTGGCATTCCTTTTTTCCCTAATTTCTTTTAATTGTTTAGGGTCAGTTTGTTCTCTTTTAATAATTTTCTTTTCTGGAGAAATTGGTTTGACTGATTCTTTATCCGTTTGATCAATAATAGCGTCGCTTGGAACGATATCAATTGAAACAACATTCTTTTCTTGCTCTATTTCATTCTTATCTGAAGAATCAAACAAATCAACTGCTTTTGCCTTTTGTTTTTTATTTGCTGACTTATCAACAGCTTCCTTTTTTGAAGGTTTAGGAATTGTTTTTTCAACTTCTTCGTTTGTGGTTGCAGGAGCAGATTGTCCGTCACTTGTAATTAAATCAATTAATTCTGATTTTCTAAATGACTCAACTTTCTTAATACCTATTGCTTTTGCGATAACGCGTAATTCAGGGAGTTTCTTCCCAGCTAATTCGTCTTTTTCCATTTACTTGTATGAAATAATATTGTAAGAGATAACCAAAAGGTTGTTATATTTTCTTAAAGAGATTACCGCAGAGTTGCGATGATACAATAATACAAATATTCTTTAATAATATCCAACTAAAATTATAAAAATGTTAGAATCCTCTTTTTTTAATCCTGAATAATTCGCTATTCAAAACATTTGAACCAATTCCATTTGTGTAATTTCAACATGATTTTTATTAAAATTTTATTGATCCAATTCATAGGAATTTGAAGCTTCCTGCTTGTTAGATGGGAATATTCTAAGAAAAAAAATAGCTACCCTTATAAAGAGTAGCTATTTTTACAATCAATTTAGAATATATTATCTCAGTATATTAACTGAACCTTTAAATTCATGTTTATTGTCATTTTCGAAGTCATACGCACGGATTATCCACATGTAAGTACCTTCTTGAACAATTTTACCTCCATACGTTCCATCCCATTCTCCGTTTGGATCAAGAGATTCAAAAACTGTTTCTCCCCATCTGTTAAAGATTTGAAGTTGGAAATTCCTTACATCAATACCAAGAATATGAGCTTTCCATGTATCATTTAAACCATCACCATCAGGAGTAAAAGTATTAGGTGAGAAGATACTCACCACATTTTCTACCCTTATTAATTTTTCTAAACTATCAGTACATCCATAAGAGTTTTCAACTACAAGAATTAACGGGTAGTTTTGAATTTCATTTGGATACTGAAAGCTTGGGTTCTGAATAGATGAATAGTCCGGCTCTGCTCCTTCTGCAAACCACTCGAAACCAATAACATCATTATCTGTCTGACTAAATGCTCCCACTTTCGCCTCATAAAATGAAACTGGATTAGGATTCACATAGAAATCAGCTTCTGGATAAGGATAACCTTCAATCAGTTTATCATAAGATTTAAAATATCTACATCCTCTATCTGTTACAATTTCTATGTCTACATCATAAACACCCAATCCAAATTCATGAGTTGTTGGGCTTCCTCCGGATGTTGTATCAATCACTCCATCGCTATAGGTCCAAATTGTATAATCTATAACCTCAGTTGTATTTGTACTGTTGGTAAAAGCAACTTCTAATGGATAACATTCTCCAGTTTTATCTGGCATCAATGTAGGATCTACCTCCCCAGGATATGACACAACTAAACAAGCTGTATCTTGAGGTGAACCACATTGCTCGCTTAAAATTAAACAGTATTCTGTATAAGCTGAGTTTGGTGTAACGGTAACAAGATTTCCTACAGCTACAGTTTGATTGTTAGCAACCCATGTATATATATAAGGACTGCTTCCACCTGAACCTTGAGCAAATAAATTAACGGGATCATCAATACATATTATTGTGTCCTTAGAAACATTTGAAATTGATAAAGGATTTGGCTGACCAATGTTTATACTTTCCGTAATCACACATCCATTGTCATCTGTAATAGTTACAGTTGTTGTACCGAAAGATAAATCATTAGCTATTGCAGTTGTAGATGCTGAGCCTGTCCAACTGAATGTATAAGGAACAGCACCTTGTGTAACTCCTAATTCTACAATACCATCGTTTCCACTATTACATGTTACATCGACGCTATTGTTAACCTGAACTGTTAATTTTGGAATTTCTACTACTGTAATTACAACAGTATCAGAACAATTTTCTACAGCATCTTCAATAATCAACTTTACATCAAGATTACCACCAGCTGGGAAAGTATATGCAGCATTTACTGATCTTATTGTATCCAATCCATTCTGGAAAATCCATTGTGAATTAACATAATTTCCTGTGGTCGTATTGGTGAATGTAATTTCTTCTCCTGCACAAGGTGCAAAATAAGTAAAGTCAGCCTGTGGAGTTTGACTTATTACCACTTGAATGGTAGAATCAGCCACACAACCATCATCTGATGTTGCTTGCAAATTCACATCATAAGTTCCTGGTGCGGAATACAAGTGGGTTGGGTTTTCATCTGTCGATAAAGTTGCTTGACCAACAAAATTCCATAACCAAGTATCATTATTACTTCCTGGTGGCGGAGTTGTAAGATTTACAAACTGTGTTGAATAACCGCTGCATGTAGGATCAAATGAAAAGTCTACATTTGGACCATCAAATATTTGAACCATAATTGTTGTATCGTGTTCACAACCTTTATTATCCTCTACCCAATAAGTAACAGGATAAATACCTCCATATTGAAAATTGGTTAAAATTGATACTCCAGTGGTATCCACTAAACCATCACCATCAAAGTCCCATTCATTGGAGATAATCGGACCATCACCCAATGTTACATTATCAGTAAATGTTAAATCATAGCCTTGACAGACTGATGTAAAATTAAAGTCTGCTACTGGATTCGAAGGCGTATCTATATTAATAGTATCCCTTGCAATACAGTTCGGATAGGCTTGATCTACAACTTCTAACCAATACTGACCAGATGAAACAATAGTCTGGGTAGCTGAATTATTCGCTGGTAAATTTGGACTCCATTCATAACTATAAGCTCCCGAACTTCCAGATTCAACACCAACAATATCCATATCTCCCTGTCCACAGTTCAAAACTGTATCAGGACCTAAATCTATTTCAATAGAAGAATTCATTGTAATTGTTGCAGTACAAGTATCATCTATACCATTAGTAAACATAACAGTGTAATCTTGCGCACTGCTGGTTTGACATGTGCTAATAAAAGCAGAATCTTCGATCCCATCCTCAAACCAGTCATAATAATATGCATCACAACTAATGGCTGAAATATTAACATTGTCGATCCCCCAATGGTCATTAAATGTGGCTGTTGCATTAGGCTGTGTCCATCGAAAAATTGTAGTTGTTGTTTGAGCCGCAAGAGGTATTGAAAAACAGTAATTAGCCCACTGGTAGTAAGGACCTGTTTTATTGCTAGTGGGCTGAAAATAATTCATTTCAACCCATGTAGCCCCACTATTTATTGAATAATGCAAAAATACACCCTCATCAATTTCATCAGGATCTTCACAATCAGAACTACCGTCATCACCAGCAAAGTCTAAATCAAAACATATTTCACCACCACAACTTACATCAAAAGCGTTTGTAGTTAAAGTACGAGGAAAAGCAACATCTCCAAACCATGCAGAAGGTGTTCCATCTAACGATGGACCACATGGGTTGGTAAACATAGGAGTAGAAGATGATGACCATCCAGGTCCTATAGCACCACCATTAAAATCTTCAGATAATTGAACTGAATCAGATTCTCCAACGGCTGTCAATGTAAAGCAATCTCCACACTCAACAGAAGTTGTTGGAGTGACAATCGTAACAGTACATTGTGCAATGCTCCAATGAGCAAAAAACAGTACAACGATAAATGATATAAAATTTTTCATAATAGTTTTTATTGATAGTTAATAGTAGCAGATTTAATTGTGTACGTAGATTCTGAAGAGCGTTTACTGCTATTCCCAACCAAAAATTGTTTAAACAAGGTTAAGTTTTTATGATTTACCAAATCACCAACAATCGACTCTCCCGGAGCTAATAGAATTAGGCTATTTTCATCTCTTTTGGCTGAAGATAGTTGTTCGCCAGTATCAGTTACGTATTTAAAAACAGGAATAAACGATACTTGATTTTGAGAAGTATTGGTTATTTTAAACGCATAGTATTCATGAAAATAATCATTCACTGGATCTTTATGTTGTTCCACTGAGAATTGAACTTTAATTTTTGAATCAGCATACAAATTTTCTTGAGCAAAAAGCATCAAAGAAAAAATGAGGGTAAATAGAGTAAGAAGTAGTTTTTTCATGAGTTAATGTATAATGCGTTAGTAATTTATAATAAAAAAATTGTTTTGTAAAATCTTCTAATTCTAGTCAGTAAAACAATCTCAATATTAAAACGAAAAAAGGTCTGGATGGGTTGCCATGTAACATGAATTTCTCCAATATTATGCACAGCTGGAAAAGCAAAATAGGAACTAAAAATCAATCACTTAAACAGAAGCGCAAACATATTCTGATTTTCAAACAGATAGAATACTTAATCGATCTAAAAGTTGGTTTTATAAAATATCGCAAACAAACACAAAGGTTTAATAAAAGAGGATCTACTCCAAGACACCCAGATATTGAATAGATTATTTTAAAAACAAGGGGAAGACTTCACCTTTAAGACAATTCTCATCAGAAAAAGAGAAAACATTAAAGTTGAAATTTAGAAAATCGAAATAATCCAAGTATATCAACAGGGTGGTAATAGCGATTAAAAAAAACATTTATAAAACAAAAAAGCTAGCCTATTTCTAGACTAGCTTTTGGGTGGAAGACCGGATTCGAACCGGCGACCCTTGGTACCACAAACCAATGCTCTAACCAACTGAGCTACAACCACCATTTAAACTTTTCTTGTTCTGACCATCCTTAGATTACAGGAAATCAAAACACACTTAAATATTATTGATGCTTAATGCTTACTTTTAAAGTAAAATCAAACCTAAAATTTCTTTCTAAAAACTGAACCGTTGTTCAAATCGGTTGCAAATATAATTATAATAAAGTTATCTATCTCCTCATCAAAGCACTTTTTTTTTATAAATTATCTACGAATGAATAACTCAACTGTAAATCAAAGTTTTGCATGTATTAATCGATAGTTTAATCATTGAAGATTTGATTGAATTGTATATAAACTGTTAATAACATCCTAGAAAAGGCTATTATTACTAGCATACATACTGTATATTTGTAAAAAATCGATGAGATGATAAAAATTGGATTGATAGGTGCTGGACATTTAGGAAAAATACATTTACGTTTAATTAAAGAGCTTTCTGAGGTTTATGAATTGGTTGGGATTTTCGACAACAATCCTGAACAAGCTAAATTAGTTAGTGAAGAGTATGATTGTAAAGCATTCTCTTCTGTTGAAGCATTAATTGATGAAGTAGATTGTGTAGATATTGTAACGCCTACAACTGCGCATTTTGAAACAGCATCGATAGCCATTAAGCGTTCAACTCACGTTTTTATAGAAAAACCTGTAACACAAACCACCTACGAAGCGCGTGCTTTATTAGCCCTAGCTGAAGAAGCAAAAGTTAAAGTTCAAGTTGGACATGTTGAAAGATTCAATCCTGCATTTAGAGCAGCTATTCCATATTTTGACCAACCAATGTTTATAGAAACACATCGTTTGGCGCAATTTAACCCACGCGGAACAGATGTTCCTGTTATTTTAGATTTAATGATTCACGATATTGATGCGATCTTAAGTGTTGTCAATTCAACTGTAAGAAAAATATCTGCTTCTGGAGTTGCTGTTGTTTCTGACACTCCAGACATTGCCAATGCACGAATAGAATTTGACAATGGTTGTGTTGCGAATTTAACAGCTTCCAGAATTTCATTGAAAAACATGCGTAAATCTCGTTTCTTCCAAAAAGACGCTTATATAAGTGTAGATTTTTTAGAAAAAGAAATGGAAGTTGTTCAAATGGAAACTTTAGAAGGGGAAGCAGGTCCTTATGACATGGTAATGGAAATGGGGAATGGAAAACCATCTAAAAAAATCATTTTCGACAAACCGGAAATTGAACCAATAAACGCTATTAAGGAAGAACTTCGTACTTTTGCAGAATGTATTAAAAATGACACAACGCCAATCGTTTCTTTGGAGGATGGAATGCTCGCTTTACATGTAGCAGAACAGATTCTAGATAAGTTAAAAATGAATGGTTCTATGCTTGACAAATAATATTCCATAATATTTTACGTTCTCTTTTAAAATCATTCTACATGAAGCGCATTTCTATATTGTTTATTTTATCTCTCGTTATTCTTTCTTGTAAAAAGGATCAACCTGAAGTGGCATGGTTAAAAATCGATAAATGGATTCTAAATTCTAATCCAAATGCAGAAATTCCGCAAGGGGAAATGTCGCATGATTTGTCACAGGTTTTTGTAAACATGGACGGAAAAAGTCTAGGTGTTTATCAATTGCCTGCTAAAATTCCAATTATTGGGGATGGAACACATGATTTTGTAATTCTTCCCGGAGTAATTAACAATGGAATTAGCGCAACAAAAAAAAGATATCCGTTTGTAGAACCCTATAAAGGTTCAATTACGTTGGTTAAAAATGATACTGTTTCATTTACCCCAACGACGCAGTATTATAGCTCAGTTAAATTTTTGATTGAAGACTTTGAAAGTCCAAGTATGCAAATGGATGTCGCAACAGAATCTACTGCTACATTAGGCAGAAACAATGATCCAGCGTTTTTAAAATGGGGAAATAAATATGGTGAAATTATACTTAGTGATTCAGCATCAAACATCTCAATCGCCACAACATTTGGAACCGTTCTCCCTAAATTAGGAGCAGAAGTTTATTTGGAGTTTGACTATATTAATACAAATTCTATGCTTACAAACGTTGTTTCTGTTGGAAATGGTGACTATTATGAAGATCCTTACATTTTGATCAATTCTCAACTAAAAGATAAAGCGGTTTGGAAACATGTATATTTAGACTTAAAGGAAATTGTGTCATACAGACAAACCACGCCAATTAATGAGGCATCATTTAAATTCGTATTGGATCCTGGATTTAATTCTTCCTATTTTATAATAGACAACATTAAACTCGTTTACCCATAGTTTTTCAATATGAATCAAAAACGCTTAAAATCAATTTTCGTATTAATCGACCTGCTTACAGCTACATTAGCTTGGGCGGCGTTTTTCTATTTTAGAAAGATTTATGTTGAGCATGTAGACTTCGAAACTTCTGAGCGTTTTTATTTAGGAATGATTATCGTTCCAATTTTCTGGATTGCCCTTTACTTCTTCTTAGGTACTTATAATAATCTGAAGAGAATGTACTTTATGCGGGTACTTTCCTTTTCAATGCGTTCATTCGTATTGGGTACTTTAGCGATATTCTTCTTTCTTATTTTAGATGATGAAATTCCTAGTCATACTTATTATTACAATCTTTTATTTGCGCTATTTCTAATTCATTCTTTAATTACTTTAATTCCGCGATTAATTATAACCTATTATATTGTTCAGCGTATTCGAAATAAAAAAGATGGTTTTAGAACATTATTAATTGGTGGGAGCTCTAAAGCTGTTGATATTTTCAGAGAAGTTGAAGGACTACCTAAAGGAACGGGTTCAAAATTTATAGGTTTCATAAATTTAAACGGAATAGACAACGACATTTCAAGCCTGATGACTCACTTAGGTCATATCGATGAACTAGAGAGAATTATTGACGCTTACGATGTGGAAGAGGTTATTATCGCTTTAGATTCATCAGAACAAGAAAGACTGAAAAATATTATAGCACGAATTCAAGGTCGGGATATCAAGATAAAAATCAGTGCCAACATGTATGACCTTTTGAGTGGAAGTGTAAAAATGACCAACATTTTTGGCGCTTTATTAATAGAAGTGAATGACGAAATTATGCCGCACTGGCAATTTGTTATTAAAAGAGTTATGGACATTATTGCATCAATTATTGCAATGGCTATACTTTTACCTGTCTATATTGTGTTGGCAATTATGGTTAAAAGCACCTCCAAAGGACCTGTGTTTTTCTTGCAAGAACGAATTGGTAAAAACGGAGTTCCATTCGACATTATAAAATTCAGAACAATGGTTATTGATGCTGAAAAATCTGGCCCACAGCTCTCCTCTACTCATGACAAGCGGATAACGAATATTGGAAAATTCATGCGCAAGGTGCGTTTAGATGAAATTCCACAATTTTGGAATGTAATTGTCGGAGAAATGTCACTTGTTGGACCACGTCCAGAGCGACAATTTTTCATTGATAAAATAGCTGAACGAGAACCACAATTTCTGCAATTAACAAAAGTAAAACCTGGAATTACTTCATGGGGACAAGTGAAATTTGGTTATGCAGAAAACGTTGATGAAATGTTGCAACGCATGAAGTATGACTTACTTTACCTTAAGAACATGTCAATTGCACTGGATTTAAAGATTTTGCTTTATACGGTGGTTATTGTTTTTAAAGGGAGTGGGAAATAAACAAGCTAACTAGCTACGAGATACAATCCCGCAGCAGCTTGTTTATTTCCGATAGAAAAAGTTAAAACATTCTTCGTTACAGAGAAACTTTATCTCTTGGTTTGGCAAATTATTACCAGTTTAATTTTATCTTTGCTCTCGATGGAAACGCAAGTAATTCTCAACGCAAAGCAGTTTGATTTCACCCTTCAAAGGCTCTGTCGACAACTCATTGAAAATCATGATGATTTCTCAAATACCGTTTTAATCGGATTACAACCCCGAGGAATTAGTGTTTTGAATCGTTTAAAAGAACTCATTGAGGAGATTTTAGACAAAGAAATTCAATGTGGAAGTTTAGACATAACTTTTCACCGTGATGATTTCAGAAGACGCGAAACCCCACTCATTCCCAGTGTTACAAATATTGATTTTTCCTTAGAGAACAAGAAAGTTGTTTTAATTGACGATGTGCTCTATACTGGAAGAACAATTCGTGCAGGCCTGGACGCAATGTTGGCTTATGGTCGACCAAACAATGTTGAATTACTCGCATTTGTTGACCGAAGATTCAAGCGCCACCTTCCTATTCAAGCTGATTATATTGGAAAAACAGTAGATTCACTCGTTTCTGAGCGTGTTTCTGTGGAATGGAAAGATATTGAAGGGGAAGATAAAGTGATACTATATACCAAAGAGAATAATGGATAATTTAAGTGTTGATCATTTAATTGGAATTGAACATCTCACGACAAGGGACATTGAAATTATTTTTCAAACTGCCGATCGTTTTAAAGAAGTAATCAATCGCCCAATTAAGAAAGTCCCTTCATTACGTGACACGACAATTGCCAATGTATTTTTTGAAAATTCTACCAGAACCAAACTTTCATTTGAACTGGCGGAAAAAAGATTAAGCGCAGATGTTGTTAATTTTAGTGCTTCTAGCAGTTCAGTTACCAAAGGAGAAACTTTAGTGGATACTGTCAACAATATTCTTTCGATGAAAGTAGATATGGTTGTGATGCGTCATCCAAATCCTGGAGCTGCAAAATTTCTTTCTGAACGTGTGAATGCGAAAGTTATAAATGCAGGAGACGGAACACACGAACATCCAACACAAGCATTATTGGACGCCTACTCTATTCGCGAGAAATTAGGAGAAGTTCAAGGAAAGAAAGTAGTTATTGTTGGAGATATTTTACACTCTCGCGTTGCTTTATCAAACATTTATGCCTTACAGAAACTAGGCGCAGAAGTGATGGTTTGTGGTCCAACAACGCTTATTCCAAAATACATTCATGAATTAGGAGTAAAAGTTGAACACAATTTAAGAAAAGCTTTAGAATGGTGTGATGTTGCGAATATGTTACGGATTCAATTGGAACGTCAAGATATTCAATATTTCCCTTCATTGAGAGAATACACAATGTTGTATGGTTTGGATAAAAAACTACTGGACAGTCTTTCTAAAGAAATTGTTGTTATGCACCCTGGACCAATTAATAGAGGCGTTGAAATCACGAGTGATGTCGCTGACAGTAAGCAATCTATTATTTTAAATCAGGTTGAAAATGGCCTTGCAATCCGAATGGCGGTAATTTACTTACTCGCTGCAAAGATTGAACGTTGATATATTTTGTTATTTTTGAGAAAACAAACCCAGAATGGACTTTAAAGTTTTAAATAAAGCAAATTACAGTATTATTTCTTCAGCAGTTGACAAGCTCAATTTATCGAATGCTTCAGAATTAAAATCTTTAATTCTTGCTGTTAACAAATCAAACGTTAATAATTTGATTATTGACTTAGCGGAAACATCTTATTGTGATTCTTCTGGTTTAAGTGCATTATTATCTGCGAATCGTTTATGTAAGAATTCAAATGGACAATTTGTCTTGACAGGATTACAGCCTAATGTTAAGAAGATGATTGAAATTGCTCAATTACACAGAGTGTTAAGCATTACAGAAACTTTAGAGGAAGCAGAAAAAGAAATTCAATAAACCCATGAGTTTTAGTGTTACAATTTTAGGATCTGGAGCTGCTGTTCCCACATTAAAAAGAGGAACAACATCACAATTCGTAAGTTGTCAGCAACGTTCTATACTCATAGATTGTGGTGAAGGCACGCAAATTCAAATGCGTAAATTCAAAGTCAAATTCCAAGGTATTCAAATTATTCTCATTTCTCATTTGCATGGCGATCATGTTTTTGGACTTTGTGGTTTGATCAGCACAATGCAATTGTTGGGGCGAAAAGAAGCCATAATCGTAGTTGGCCCTGTTGGAATTAAGGAGTTTTTAATGAATCAATTCAAAATAACTGGATATTATAACGGTTTCCCTATTGATTTTAGAGAATTAGAACCTGAAACAAGCGGAATAGTATTCGAGGATAAGTGCGTTGAAATTCAAACTTTCCCATTGAGTCACCGCATTCAAACACAAGGTTATAGAATTAATGAAAAGCCAGGGAAAAGAGGTTTGGACAAAGAAGCTTTTGATGAAACGGGAATTAGTACTTCTTACATTCAAAAATTAATTTCAGGAGAAGACGTAGTGGACAATGAAGGGAATATTGTTAAATCTGCGGATGTTACCTATTCACCAAAACCTACAAAGTCTTACGCTTTTTGTTCTGACACAGCTTATCATACACCAATAATTGAGTCTTTAAAAAATGTTGATTTACTTTATCATGAAGCAACATTTACAGATCATGAAAGCGAAAGAGCAACAGAAACTTTTCATTCAACAGCGAAACAAGCTGCTACAATTGCGTTAAAATCGAATGCCAAAAGACTGATTTTAGGTCATTTTTCGGCAAGATATATAACATTAGAAATTCATAAGGAAGAGGCTCAAAGTATTTTTGAAAGGGTTTTTATTCCGGAGGATGGGGAGTTGTTTTATGTTTGAGGGATGCCGGTGGCATTGAAAGATTAACCGCAAAGTTAAAAGGAGAAAAAGCAAAGCTACGCAGAGAAGAAAAAAGAAAGGATGCCGGTGGCATTGAGAGAAAAGTTACGCGGAGATGCGCGGAGAGGTAAAAAGAAGTAAAATTGTAGCGCAAAGGTTAGCTGGGTTTTCGTAAAAGGTTAGTAGAAAAGCGCCTGTGGCACTTGATTTTTTTACACGGAGATACACGGAGGGTTTTCACAGAGAACCACAGAGGAGAGGAAAAAGAGATAAGAGAAGAATTACGCGGAGATACGCTGAGAAGAATAGAAGAAGAACAGAGAAAGATTGTGAAGCTGTGATTCGAAGAGAAGTTTATGCAAAAATAGAGGAAGAGGAAGAAGTTTTTGCGTTTGGTTTTACTTTATCAATATTTTTTAATAAGTTAAATAAACCAATAAATCCAGGATTATTAACGTCAAAAAAGAGAGTATTTTGAACGCAAATATCAGTTTATACTCATTTCTGATCTTTTCGATGATTTGATTATCCTTATTGCTTTTGGACAATGCTGAAAACGGATTTAAATAGTGTAAATCTAATGCTTTCAAGTAAACAGACTCATTTTCAAACAAGTGTCTGTCAAGCCTTTCTATTTCCTTGGATAATTTCTCATATTTAAACCAGAATAAAATTAGACAAGGAATAATCATCGTAAATATGACAAGTTCTACTCCAGTAATTTTTAAAAATATAAATAAAACATTTAAAGATAGAATAGATAAAAAAGCAAACCAATATTTAGACTTCATCTGTTTTTTACAAATTTCTTATTTTAACGAAGGAGTTCTCCACTGCTCTCTCTCCCTGTAAATCCGTTCTCTTCACTCACTTTTGCTTTTGCTAAACATCGATATTTAGCGACTTAAACGCTTTCTCCGCCGGATAAGCATTAAAAGTCCCACTTGCTTTAGCAACCAATACACCTTTTTGATTCGTCACTGCTGCTTCCACATACAACAAACGTTTTCCCGCAGAAATAACTTTTCCTATTGAGGTCAGCTTATCTCCAAGAACAACTGGTTTTAAAAAATTGACTTGCAATTCTACTGTACTGACAACATTTCCATTTTGACCAGAAATTGTTAGTGCTGCAACACCAAGGGTTCCGTCAATTAATCCTGCCACTACTCCACCGTGTGCTGCAATTGGAGTTGCTAAATGTTTTTCTTTGATTTCAATTACGTATTTTGCTTCTCCTTCTTCTAAAACTTCTAATTCCATTTCTAAGAATGCTCCAAAATTATTTGAAGCCTTGTACATATTCAATACCCTTTCGTCAATCATTGTTGAATTTTTCTACAAAAGTAATCGTTTTAATATGTGTTGTCCGGTTTAAAAGAAGAAAAAACTTAACTTTGAAGGAGTAGTAAAAATAGAATTCAATTGAAGAATATATTGCATTATGGGTTTATTTAATCGAAATAACAAAGACGATATGAAAGGTACACGTCAAAAGGCAACGAAGGTTGAAATTAAACCTTTTGAATATCATCCTAAAATTATTTTGGCATGGGCAAAAGGGATTGAAGGTCATTCTGAATTGCTCAATTATTTACTTGAAAATGGTTATAAAGAATTAGTAATGGCCGCTCATGCTATTCGATTGAAAGAAAAAGCCAGAACTTGGCTCATGAAAAATGGATATCCACATGTGATGGCAATGATCAACGCAGCAGAAGGAAATCAGCAGGCTTTGCGATGGCTGCAAGTCAACAATTTTACCTTGTTTTATAACATGGCTATTGCGATTGATGGCGACGCTGAAGGTTTCAAATGGATCAATCAAAACAGTACACAAGAGTATTTTTTTCTCACCCGAATCATCACTGATGTAAAGGACGAAATCGAAGAAGGACATAATGATGTCCATAAAAGAAGCACAGAGTGACGTGAATACAAATGAGTGTTGTATTTTTGTCAAAAATTAAAGTGCCTTGGAGAAATTAGTCAATATACATGATGCTGCTGAAGGTTTAAAAGCTGGAAAAACATTGCTTTATCCTACGGATACCGTTTGGGGACTCGGTTGTGATGCAAGTAATGAAGAAGCAATTCAAAAAATATTTGATGTTAAAAATCGACCAAAAGAACAATCCTTTATCGTATTGGTAGACAGTGTAGCCATGTTGGAGCGCTATGTTGCTAATATTCCAGAAGTTTGTTTTGACTTAATTGATTTTGCAGCTCGCCCGTTGACAATTATTTACGACGAGCCAATTAATTTACCGAAATCACTTTTGGCGGCTGATGGCACAATCGCTATTCGTGTAACAGAAGATATGAATTGTAAAAAATTGATTCAGCGTTTACGTAAGCCTTTGGTTTCAACAAGTGCTAACATTTCTGGTCAAGCCAATGCCAATAGTTTTGCTGAAATCAGTGATGCTATAAAAAAGTCAGTAGATTTAATTTTAAATGAACGCCTTGAAGAGGTGATGCGCAAACCATCTTCTATTATAAAAGTGGGAAGTGATAACGGCGTAAAAGTAATAAGATAAGCAATGAAATTCGAAGATATAAAATTGACTAAGCAGCTATTAAACGCGCTTAATGAGCAAGGAATTACAGACATGACTCCAATTCAGGAGAAAGCCATTCCAAAAGTTTTGGCTGGTGATGATGTAATTGGAATTGCACAAACTGGAACGGGAAAAACATTGGCTTATTTAATTCCAATTTTGCGTGATTTGAAATTTTCAGACTCAACGCATCCAAGGGTTCTAATTCTTGTTCCTACACGTGAATTGGCTGTTCAAGTTGCTTCCGAAGTGGAGAAACTGACAGGATCTATGTCAACAAGAACAATTGCTGTTTATGGTGGAACAAATATTAATACACAGAAAAAAGCTGTTTATGCTGGATGTGATATTATTATTGGAACGCCAGGTCGACTTTACGATATTGCAATGACAGGCTTGTTGCGTTTGAAGGAAATTAAGAAAGTTGTTATCGATGAATGTGATGAAATGCTGAGTTTAGGATTTAGACCTCAAATTCAGCGTATTTTTGATTTATTGCCAACAAAGCGTCAAAGTTTAATGTTTTCAGCAACGATTACCGACGATGTTGATGAATTAGTAGAAACATTCTTTAGAAAAACAGAACGTATTGTTGCTGCTCCATCAGGGACGCCATTACAGAAAATTAATCAAACTGCATTTACTGTTACAAATTTCAATACAAAATACAATTTATTGAAACACCTTTTAACTTCAAATGAAGATATTGAGAAAACATTCATTTTTGTTAAATCGCGTGTTTATGCAGATATACTTTTTGCACGAATAGAAGAAGATTACCCAGAACAATACGGTGTTATTCACAGTAATAAATCTCAGAATTTCCGTTTGAGAATGGTGAGAGAATTCAAAGACAATAAACTACGTGGTATAGTCGCTACAGATTTGGTTTCTCGTGGTATTGATATTGAGAATGTGAGTCACGTAATCAACTTTGATTTACCGGATGACAAAGAACAATACATGCACAGAATTGGTAGAACAGGTCGTGCAGAAGCTGAAGGAAACACGATTTCATTTGTGAAGGAAGAAGATAAAAAAATCTTTGAGGAAATTCAAGAATTCATGAATTTAGTGGTTCCTGTTTCAGCACTTCCAGAAGAAGTTGAAGCAACGACAGTATTGATTCCATTAGAAGAAGTTCCGGATATTCACGATGCGCCAACAATGTTGAATCCGAAGCACTCAATTGGCGATGGAGAAAAAGATCAAGCTTCTCCTTATGCTGAAAGAAGAAATATTCGTCCAATAGAAAAGAAATTGGAACGTAAAAAGCAACGTAAGAATAAACGTAAGAAATAGTTTTTATACGCTACCAGGAGTTGTAAATTCGCGGTAGCGTATAAATCGACTTCGTATTTAATAATTATATAAAAATTAAGGTTCTATATGATTTTGTGTGGGTAGATTTAAAATCTATGGTTTTAGTTGAAGCTAAACGATTGTTAATTTGGTTCTACTTTTATTTAAATGGAAACTTTCTATTAAAAATCTAATCCGCTTAGTTTTATAAACTCCTGTTATTTAAGTATTTATCATTCTAAGTCCCAGAGGGACGGCATGTTAATAGGGATGGACGTAAGTCCATCCGCTAAACGATATAAACCGAAACAAAACCCAACAAAATCGACCTAATTGCATGCAATTAGGTCGATTTTGTTGGGTTTTGTATTATATCTATTTGTTTTAAACCAAGGACTTACGTCCTTGGCTATTAATATGCCGTCCCGCCGGGCATACGCGTTAACTTAGCACCTAACAACCCCATATCCAGTCATCTAATATCATTTTTTCAATATAGATTTTGATTTTTTCACTCTTTTCAAGACAAAAGTATCTCTATCCTCAATAATCCATT
>Ga0307486_1001489_pt1 | contig 17923 bp, 25 predicted proteins | sample CBIW02metaG_FD_203663 | JGI IMG/M metagenome (GOLD analysis project Ga0307486, IMG submission 203663) | Sea-ice brine microbial communities from Beaufort Sea near Barrow, Alaska, United States - CBIW 0.2 | ecosystem: Environmental > Aquatic > Marine > Coastal | place: USA: Alaska | collected... | reverse complement strand
CGACTCTGTCTGGGATGAGTTCTTTGAATCCGATGAAGGCGTAACAGACGACTTTATGGAGGATCGAGAGCAGCCTGCGAAAGACCGTGAATGATGGAGGCCCCATACATCGTCGGCCTGACTGCGCTATGCACTCTACACCCTGCCAACCAGCCAGCCAGCCAGCCAGCCAGCCAACGGTTCCACAAATCTCCATACCTGGAATCGTTACGAGCAAAGAACCCCATAGATAGTTTTCGGGATAATTTGCTCGTTTCACAGGGAGTGGCCATGCGGGACTGGCTGAAAATAAAAGATCCTTGGGTAGAAATTCAGCGATGAATACACAGCCCAGCATCAGGTCCTATGTCATAGACTTGGCCGACCAACTCGGCATCCGTTATCAAGCTACACCCGAGGACGCGCTGGCAGACATTGCCACACGGCTGGCCGGTGATGAGGTGGTGACCGATGAGATTGAAGATCTGATTGTCGCGCTGAAACGAGCGGGGGCAATCAATGGTAATGAAATGGTTACTTTATTGGGTCGGTATTTGGATGAGAAATTTTCGGAGCGGTAATCAAGCACGCCAAAGCACAATACCCTCCCGGGCGATGTTCTGGCGCAGGACCGGGTTGGAGTAGCCGGCCGGATTGGCCCATTCACACTCCCAGACCGGCAGTGCCTGGATCAAAACACCGGTTTCGACAAGCACATCAAACGCCAGGCCAGCCATATCCAACTTTGTGTCCACGAAATCACCCGGCGTCCCGGCCAAAATAACCGCCACGTCGGCATCGCTCTCCGCGTGAGAATCACCACGGGCACGGCTACCAAACAGAATCAGCTGAACCGTATTAAAACGATCAGCCAGTTTTCGCCAAAAACCAGTACCGCCTCCCGAATATCCACCTGATCACCCATAACGACCTGTTCCAGGCCAACCGGTACAGCTTGATCCCACTCTCGAAGCACCTCTGGCATGGGCGCATTGGGGTCACACTGGGCCACCAGATCACTCAGGCTGTAGGATTTTTTCTCTGTCATGACTTTACCTTCGGGGACCTCTGCGTCCCCGTATCACCGCGGCTTGCAGCACTCCGGTTTCTGGAGTGGAGCTGCTTTCTGATGCTTCACACTCCACCTAATCATAGATAGCGCTATCTCGTGATTCTTCATCGGTGAATCGCTCATCCGGTTTAAGCTGGTTTAACAGCCCTTGCAAGCCGCCCGTTGCCCCCTGATCACAGTATGGTGCCTGGGCGGGCTTATCGAATTCACCCTCCCAGTCTTCCGGTCGAGCCAACCTGGACACCTCAACCATTCTCAGGTCGACAATCTCATCAAATCCGGTTTCATAGCCTTCAACCAGCACGGGTGTTTCCGGCGGCAGGGCTTGCAGGTGTGCGATCAGTTCTTCTGCGGTCACGTTAGCTACCCTCAGAGCGTGGAAGGTTCTCCGTCATCCAGTTCAACCTGGCACATCTTCTGACCAGAGCGGATTTCATAGGTCATCCAGATTAACGTACACACTCTTTTCAGTCAGCCGCTCTTTGCACAGGTCAACGAGTACGTGATCATCAAGTGATGTTGCAAGCCATTCAGGCAACTCGCCCTTGTCCGGTACGGGCATCCAGCCAGCAATGGCAATACCTTCAGGGATATTGAACCACTGCCCATCCACAGCATAGGCATCAGTAATGCCGCTGTTTCCTCGACCAGGCCAATATCCGCGGTACAGAGCGATAACAACCTCCATATCCGCTGGCATTTGTTCTTTACAGTTAATCCACATCATTAGACTCGCCATCTCCGAGGGCTCTTAATCATTCAGATCAACCTGGCACTTTTCCTGAAGTGATGGACCTTCCTCGGTCAAATTTGACCGTCTCAAATCTCCACCACAATTGGTGCGTTGCGCGGCTCATACCGCGCGGTGCAGGTACTGGCGTTGATCATGCGCTTATCTTCCCACGGATACTCGCCATAACCTTCATGAATGTGACCAAAAGCGTGTGCTTTCAGCGGGAGTTTCAGAACCCTGTCTAGCAAATCAACACAGCTCACATTCCGGCATTTGAACCCAAGGTTAACCTCATCACCTATTTTATGGGGTGGGCCATGGGTGACGAGTACATCGGTATCCTCAGGAATGAGCTGCCATTTCTGGTGCAGCGGCTCACCACGCTCCAGCATAAACGCCCAATCCATAAAAGTAGGCGTCCAGGGAGAACCCCAGAATCGAACGCCCTCGATCTCGACGCCACTGTCTTCCAGATAAATGGCGTTGCTTAGTGCCTGCCGGGCCAATTCCGGAGTTTCCTAAAACGCCCAGTCGTGGTTGCCGGCAATCACAATCTTATGTCGATGAGGCAGCGTTCCAAGCCAATCGTTGAGATCTTCGATATTCTCCAACGTACCTTGGCCCAGGCTGTCACCGGCATGGATCAGCACATCGCCATCCGGAATCTCCGGGATGCGCCGGTGCAGGCTGTGGGTGTCTGAAATGCAGACCAGTTTCATACCGTCATCTCCGGTAACGTCAACAGCTCAGGCTCCAGCACCCAATCCATATAGGGGAGCACTCGGGCCATGTTTCGAGCATCGTCCACACCACGATGGTGGTGTCCCTCAAAGTCCAGATCGTGAAAGGCCAGCGCGTGGGCAAATCCATTCTTTCTCTTCTGGCCGGTGGTGCGGCGCCAAATGCGCTTCAAGTTCAGGTGGGGAAACGTCAGAACGGCAGGTCGTGCATCATGCTCTTGGCTTTGTGCCTCCAGGTGCAGGCGGTCGTAGTTTCCCCAATTGCACCAGATAAAATCCGCCCGCAGATCACCCAGCCAGGCGTTCATAGCCTGAATAGCCTCCGGGAACGCCGGCGCTTCGTCCACCATCTCCTGAGTAATGCTGGTCAGCCCGGTGCAGAACTCACTCAGCACCGGATGGGGCGCACCAGAAACGAGCGGGTATCCAGCAACTCCCTTTGCTGGGTCGCCAAAGCGCAACCGATTTCGATGATTTCCATGTGGTCGTTGCTCTGGGCCTCGCCATTGGGAGCTTGCCGGTGTTCCCAGCAGGTGGCTTCCAGGTCGATGATTAATAGGGTGGATGTAGGCATCTCTGGTTCTCGTTCTGGCAAGCTCAGCTCTGGGCGCAGGGGTACTCGATTAGAGCGTGTTGCACTTAGTTATTGAGCGCGCGCAGGTTGACAGGTTCCGAGGTCTGTTTGTTTCATAAAAATCTTCTCGCCTGTCCTTTAAATATTGTGGAATTCCATATTTTCTAACCTTTGTTAGTAATTCGAGATCTAGCTTTGCAGAGATTACGCACTCCTCGTTAGCATTTGCTGTAGCCAGAATTCCATCATCATGACCGAACTCAGGGAAGGTTGGCGCGTGAATAGAGCTTACTGCCTCAAAATGGTAATGATGGTCTTCTAGGAATGCTAGATCGCCAGCAAGCTGTGAATTTACAACAAATAGTTGATTCTCCGTGGCTCTAGCGGATGCAAATATTTTCAGCCGGTTAGCTCCGAATTTATCAAAGACGCAGCCAGGCTGAAGGATGACATTTGCTCCTTTCCTCATGAGGATTCGTCCGTTCTCAGGGAAGCCGGCATCATAGCAAATCAGAGTTCCCACTAATGCGTTGCCTACTCCAGACACTATCAGTTCATTACCCTTGCTGATAATATCTTTGTTATAGACAAGCTCATAAGTGGTGTGAGTTTTTCGCTGCTCGGTAATAACACCGTTAGGTAGTACAAGGAAGTTGGAGTTGTAAAAGTTACTTCCCGGCTCTTCCATACAGAATAACGAACCTGTAGAAATCGCCATTCCGTATTTCCTTGATAGCTCTGTAAAGATATTTAAATAATCCTTTTTAAAACTAACTCCAACTGATCTTAGGGCTTCCTCTCCATCATAGCCACTACCGGTTAAAATCGAAATCAGCTCGACTGATAGGTACTCTGGAAAGACTAGTAGATTTACGCCTTGAGATGAACCTTCAGCAACTAGTTCTTCAATATGAGATTTAAAATTCTGGATACATTCGATATCTCTTACTTTGAATTGTGCGGCGCCTACAATCATCTAACTACCCTCTAATTTTTGGTCATATAGCTGCAACCTGTTCCGTCACGGTCTCCGACTTTCACTCATCAGACGAGCCGAAAAAATAAGTACTCAAAGGCCCATCTTCCAACCTTAGAAATATCATTTAGCTATACGCTTGTCGATAAGTTCGTTTAGCTACCAGCTGGCTACAGAAATTTCAACCGCAACGGCAATCTAAAACTTGGTGTTATCGACTAATTGCGTATTCCGGTGATTCCGATCACCTGTTCAACCTAACGCGCCGATGGTCATCCTATCACTCGGCGTGATCGGATTGGCCCATTTTACTCATCGCCTTTCTCATGGATTCCCCTTTCAGATTCAGCTTGTGACTGTTGTGCAGGAGGCGGTCGAGAATCGCGTCTGCCAGAGTCGCGTCACCGATGGCTTTGTGCCATTGACCGATCGGCAGTTGGCTGGTGATCAAGGTGGAGCGCAGGCCATGGCGGTCTTCCATGATTTCCAGTAAATCGTTCCGCTGACTCAAGGTCATTTTCTCCAGTCCCCAGTCGTCCAGCACCAGTAAATCCGTCTTCGCCAACTGCTGGGTCAGTTTGGCGAAGCGCCCATCGCCATGGGCAATGCTGAGCGATTCCAACAGCCGAGAAGTCCGGAAGTAGCGCACGGATAAGCCGTGACGGCAGGCCTGATTCGCCAGGGCACAGCCCAGGTAGGTCTTGCCGCAGCCTGTGGGTCCGGTGATGAGGACGTTCTGGTGCTGATGGATCCAGCGACTGCTGAGCAGATCGGCGAACTGGCTGCGTTGCAGGCCGCGCGGGTGCTGGTAATCGATCTCTTCAGGGTGGGCCTGGACTTTCAGGCGGGCGGCCTTGAGCAGACGGGCCACCTTGTTATTGTTGCGGTGCGTGGTCTCCCGGTCGACCATCAGGGCAAGGCGTTCCTCAAAGCCCAGTTCAGAATGGGTAGAGGGTTGCGCCAGTTGTTGCTCCAGGCCTTCGGCCATGCCGGTAAGCTTCAGGCTGCGTAAGGTGTTCAGGGTTTGGTTGGTAAGCATTTCAGTCTCTCTAATGTCGGTTAGTGGTAGTACTCTTCACCGCGCAGGTTTTCGTGATGATCCAGGAACAGCTCGTCCTGAGTGGGTGCCTCCTCCGCTGTCAGAGGCTGTTGATCCAGCCCCTGCTTGAGAATGGACTCCACGCTGCTGCGGGTTGGCGAGTTGATGGCCAGCGCCCGAGCGCAGGCTTTGTTGAGCCGGTCACGACCGTATTTCCTGGCATTGCCCAGCAACGCCAGAATGCGGCGGAAGCTCTGTTCCTGGTGGCGCTTTTCTTTCAGCAAGTGGCTCACCACCTCGCGGGTGGCTTCACCGATATCGTCGGCCCAACTGAGGAAGCGCTCCGGTGACCAGTCGTGGATAGCCTTGTGGGAGGGCGGCATGTGTTCCGGGCAGGTGCTGTGACCACCCTGGCGGTAACTGCGCGGGTGACTGGCCAGTCGCTTGCCTTGACTGTAGATGGCCACCATCTGGCTGCTGCCCTGGACCTCCACTGCCTGCTTTACCAGGTGGTGGGGAACCGAGTAGTAGTGCTTGTCATACTCGATGTGGTAATCGATATGAACGCGGGCCTGCTTGATTTCAGCGTACTCATAAGGCTGGGTGGGCAGTGAACGCAGGGCCGGCTTATCCAGCTGTTCGAACTGGCTGGCGCGGGAGCCGGGTAGCTTCTTAAAGGGTCGCTGGTTGAGATCTTCCAGCAGGAAGCGGATGGCCTGGTTGAGTGAGAAGAGGGTAAAGAACGACTGATGACGCAGTCGGGCCATGATCCAGCGCTCAACGATCTGGACCGCCACTTCAGCCTTGGCTTTGTCCTTGGGCTTGTAGGGACGCGCCGGCACGATGGCGGTGTGGTAGTGCGCGGCCAGTTGCTGATAGCTGGGATTGATTATCGGCTCGTAACGGTGGGTTTTGCGAACGGCACTTTTCAGGTTGTCGGGGACGACCAGCTCCGGAACGCCGCCAAAAAACTCAAAGGCTTTCACATGGGCGTCCAGCCAGTCCGCCTGACCCTGACTCCAGTGGGCGCAGGCGAAGGTGTAATTCGACGCCCCCAGCACCGCCACAAAGACCTGAGCCGTGCGGGCTTCGCCCGTATCCGGGTTCACCACGGTTAACGTGGGACCGCAATAGTCAACGAACAGCTTCTCCCCGGCCCGGTGTGACTGGCGCATGCTGCGTTGTTGACGCCCGAGCCATTCCTTGTAGCGATGGCAGAACTGGGCATAGCTGTAGCCGTCTTCGGGATGCTGCTGGCGATATTCCTGCCACAGCAACTGCTTGGTCATCGTCTTGTTTTTGAGTTCCAGGTGGACGGCTGGAAAGTCCGGTTCCGAGAAACGCCGCTGGCCAGTCACCGGTTGAGTCGGGAAGAGGAGTCGGCCCAGGTCTCGCTCACAAGGGTCCTCGGGAATGGGTCAGCTGAGCCCGGCCTGCTTGGCTCGGGTCAGGTAATCCACCACGGTGCCATAGCCGATATTGAGCGCCTGGGCGATACCACGATAGCTCAGCCCCGCCTCATGCCGAAGACGCAGGATGTCTTTAATTTTGCGCATTGTCAGTCTCATCTTGGTCACTGCTGATACTCCTTGCCTTGGGGAAGGCCGGGAGGTTAGCAATGTTCGAATCAAATCAATGCATTAGATTGGTTTTTGGAGTCCAGTGACCTGTCATTCTGGATTTCGATCACCGATTCTGGAAAAACCGGAATCAGTGATCGGAATGGGCCAGAATATGCACTAATATTCTCTGAGTTCTTTCTCTTCGTAGAGCTCTGCTCTTCTACATGTTCTTGCAGGAATCGTGGGAGCTCATCTACCCGAGCTTTTTCGTTCCAGAACCTCATGCTTTCTATCGCAAATTAATCAGTATTTATTGTATTTTGATAAGCTATATCGCTATACAAGAAAATCCTTGACATCCGATTAACGATTATTGAATATAAATTAATGTCATTAAATTCTGAACAAAGAGTATTGGCGGAACGGACTGAGGCGGGAGGCAAGAGTACGACCTTGTCAAAAGCTGCTCGGCTTTTGCGAATGGTGGCTAATCGTTTCGCATCAGGAGCTACTCTCTCCCAGATCGCGAGAGAGGCTGGCTTGCATGTGGCTACCGCTCATCGGTTGCTGATGGCATTAGTGCATGAGGGGTTTCTAACGTTCGACCCGTATGCAAAAACATATCAGATAGGTTTCGATCTCCTTGAAATTGCTGAGTCGGCGCAAGGTATTGCAACTGATTTACGTCTGCGGCACTCGCTACGGCCAATGATGACTCGTGTTGCCGCACGCATTAAAGGCACGATCTACCTCTCTATCCGTTCAGGGCCTGACTCCTTATGCATCTCGTGCATACGAGGCAGCTTTCCGATCAGTGCTAATACGCTTACTACGGGCTCGCGAAGACCTTTGGGTATTGGTGCGGGAAGTATGGCTCTGCTTGCCGACTTGCCGGCAGAGGAGGCAGACCGGATAACTAAAGAAAATACCGGCAGATTCGACCGCTACTCTGGGATTACTTCATTTGAGGTGGAGACAGGCATAGCCCGTTGCCGTAGCGACGGTTACGCATTCAATGATGGACGAATTGTCTCTGATGTGGTAGCGATAGGCATGGTCTGCCGTGTACCCGATTTTGCGCCGGTGGTTGGTCTCAGCGTCGCAATGCCAAAGTCAAGATTACACCTCTCCGGACAGCAAAATATCGTTGATATTCTTAACGAAGAGATTTGTCATTTCTTATTCCCGAGCTCCAGGTAAAAAGCATGTATCCGATCGACTTTTTCTATAAAGCAAGTATCAGATATCGAGGGCGGGATCTGGTAAGTGATTTGCTCACTAAAGGCAATTTTGTCTAGGTAATGTCAGAGCATATCCTTGGACGGGCCTTGAGTGGGCCGGAGCTTCGAGTGATAGATGCATCGCTCATCGTACTGATGGAGCATGGGATGACGCCAAGTTCCATCTCTTCACGGCTGGTTTATATGAGCGCGCCGGAGCATTTGCAGGGCGCAGTCGCGGCTGGTTTGCTTGCGGTAGGTAGCCAGTTAATTGGAACAATGGAAAATAATGCCCTGTTACTGAAGGATCTTGTTGCTGCACAGAATCCTCGGCAGCATGCGAGAATGCTCACGAAGACAGCACATGCCGAGGGCCGGCGCATTCCTGGGTTTGGACATCATCTACACCAGCCTGATGACCCTCGGGCGCAGCATTTACTCGAACTGGCCGACGAACTCAGCCTAACAGGGCAGTACGTGAGCACTCTGCGGATACTCTCTGAAGAAGTCATAGCGCAGCAGGCAAACACATCACGATCAATGCCACAGGCGCAGTCGCTGCGCTGCTGTGTGAGATCGATATCTCCGTGGATTTGATACGAGGTTTTGCGGTGATTTCGCGCGCCGTAGGGCTTGTTGCTCATATCGCGAAAGAGCAGAAACGGCCAAGCGGTCGGTATATTTGGGACCTCGTCAATGAGCACGTTCCCTTCAAACCAGAATAAAAAAGATGCGCTATGGTGCCCCCGTGGCGCAGAGGTGACATCACATCAGAGTGGGTATTCCCCATAAGATGTGTTCTTGGGACAGCGTCTACAGTTATTGCACTAGGCAGCAAATGACTGGACGTCGGGCTTAGAAAGAAACTAACAACAAAGAGGAAAATAACAACATGGCCATTCAAAATAAAGAACAACAAGTTAACGCCTGCCACCCAACAGCGCAGGGCGCAGGCAATCCAAGCAGAGCCTTGGTCCGCACCATACATTTGCTCGGAGCAGTTGGTATTATTGGGAGTCTGCTACCGATTTACGCTAATGCAGCCGAGGAGGTCGTAATCGGAGCATTACTTCCACTAACCGGTGCAGTAGCGGACATCGGCATCAATTCGCGTCAAGGGATGGAGTGGGCCGTCGAGCAAATCAATGAAAATGGGGGAATCAAATCTCTTGACGGCGCGACGTTGCAGTTGGTATTCGCTGACTCCCAAAGCGAGCCTCAGGCGGGGGTGAGCGCTATGCAGAAACTGATCTCTGTCGATCAAGTTCCTGTGGTCACCGGTGCATTTCAAAGTGCTGTAACTTTACCGACGACCCGCTTAGCGGAACGCGCCCAGATTCCGTACTTGGTGTTCAGCGCAATCGGAGACAGCATCACCGAGCAGGGTTTTGACTACACGTTCAGACCTCATGCGCCAGCAAGGGAGTGGGCCACGCAGCAGTTCAACTTCCTCGATTGGCTAAACGTCAATAAGACAGATGAGTTAGGTGAAAAAATCGAGCAAGTAGCCTTCTTATACGAGAATACCGAATACGGCCAGTCAACGGCTGAAAACTGGCGCAGACTGTCTGAAGAGCATGGATATGAGGTCGTTAGCGATCTGGCTTATCCCCATGGCGCTTCGAACATGACATCGACTATCAATCGATTACGTTCCGCTGATCCAGACGCCGTACTGCTGGTCTCTTATGTGTCGGATGCCCTAATGATCGCGCGTACAGAGGAGCAATTGGGCTACAAACCGCCGATCCAAATCGGTACTGGAGGCGGCCATTCAGACGTTGCCTTCTTAAAGAGCGGTCCTGGTGCTGAAGGTGTGTATACCATAGCAAACTGGAACGCGGATATAGCGAAAGAGTTTAATGAAACGTTCGTAGACAGCTATACCAGGCGCTGGGGCGCTGAGCCCACCTCGCATGCTGCTCAAGGGATGATGAATGTTTATATTCTGAAAGAGGTACTTGAGGACTCGGGCTCTGCCAATCCGGAGGATATTCGTAAGGCGTTGGAAAACTACAAAAGTACTAATGTTCCGCCAGCGATCAGCGGAGCCGATGTGGTGGAGTTCGATGAAAAAGGGCAGAACCCCCATACGGAGGTCATTCTGACCCAAATTCAAAACGGGGAGTATCGCACAGTATTCCCCCGGGGAGCGGCGTCTACGGAGCCAGTTCTGCCAGAAATCCAAGAATGAGCTAGGCGGGTTATCCGCCTCAACTAGACCTGTGTAGCAAGCTGGTAGCGAGCCGTTCAAGTCTCGCGACCAGCTTAACTTCGAGGCTCAAAATGATAGAGATTATCCAAGCTCTTGTGAGTGGCTTGCTGTCTGGCGGTGTTTATGCGCTCATCGCCGTCGGCTTAACTCTGGTGTTCGGAGTAATGGGCATTGTCAACTTCGCTCATGGTGAATTAGTAATGTTGGGCATGTATGGCGTTTATATGGCAGTTAAATGGTTCAATATCGATCCCTACGTTGCCATGCCGTTAGTTATTTTCGAAATGGCTATAATCGGTTTTATTCTTTATAGAGGACTAATAATAAGAGTGGAGGAGAAAGCCCATAGCTTACAAATATTGCTCACTCTAGGCCTCAGTATTGTCCTCACCAACGGCGCGATGATGATATGGTCGCCGAATTACCAGACAGTCAACTCGTCAATAGCAAATCAAAATCTGAGCGCGCTTGGTATTTCATTAAGTATGGGTTGGTTGATCGCCTTTGGCTGCGCAGTTTTATTGACACTTCTTATCTATTTTGTACTCCATCGTACAGATCTTGGAAAAATGATTCGCGCAGTTTCCCAGAGCCGCGATGCTGCAGCTCTTATGGGAATAGACGCTCGCTATGTGTATACCTTAGCTTTTTGTCTGAGCGCTATCTCAGCTGGTATGGCTGGAGCACTTATCTCGAACATTTATTATGTCTCGCCGATCGTCGGCTCCAACTTTATAATTACCGCCTTTGTTATCGTCGTTTTAGGCGGAATGGGGAACTTCTGGGGAGCGTTCTGGGGAGGGCTCATTATAGGTATTTCAGAATCATTAGCATCAATGATTATTTCCCCTTCTCTAGCACCCGTCGTCAGCTATGCAATTTTTCTGGCTGTGCTGTGGCTGCGTCCTCAAGGGCTGTTTGGGACCAAGGCAAGAGTATGAATAAGACAACGAGAAATAGCCTTCTATTCATGTTCCGTGGAGCGAGGATGTCATGAGCGAACCAAAAAAAACGACTAGCGAGAATGCTCCAAATCGAAGAACTTGGATGTTCTGGGTCCTACTCGGAGCGATATTAATTATTCTCCCTTTTCTTAGCCCTTCAAATTTTTTCACCCATTCTCTTGTATTAATGTTGGTGTTCGCCTACACCGGCGTTGCTTGGGATCTTCTTGGCGGGTACGCAGGCCAGTTATCTCTAGGACACAGTGTATATTTTGGTATCGGTGCGTACTGTGCAGTACTTCTTGCTGAGCACTTCGGCATCCCACCGTGGGCGAGCATGGCCATCGCTGCATTACTAGCCGCTGCGGTCGCTTTCATTTTCTTTTATCCGACGTTTCGCTTCGGCTTAATTGGCCCTTTTTTCACGCTCACCACGATCGGCGTAGCTGCAATATTTGCATTGGTGGTTGCCAACATCGAACCGCTCGGTGGAGCGCAGGGCGTAATGTTGCCCATGAAAGATGCAGGGCTGTACTGGCTGCAGTACTTCGACGAACGGATTTACTATTTTGTCGGCCTTGTCATGCTTGCTCTCATTGTTGGCATTTCCGCTTTTGTTCGCCGTTCGAGGTTAGGTTACCAATTAGTGGCCGTGCGCGAAGATGAGGCCGCGGCGGAAGCATGCGGTATAAATGTCGGGCTGTGTAAGATGCAGATTACTGCTCTCAGTGCAGCCTTAACCGCTGTCGGCGGGGTACTCTATGCCCAGGTGATAACTTTTGTTGATCCAACAGTTTTTGCTGTAAATATGGCGGTGACAATTGCGGTTGTTCCGATCGTCGGCGGTAGCGGCGTGCTGCTGGGTCCACTGGTAGGATCAATCGTTCTGACGGCGATTAGTAATTCTATTCAGCTCTCTGTCGGAGCCGTTGTGCCGGGTCTTAACCTCTTTGTCTACGGGGCTCTACTTATAATAGTGGTCCTGATGATGCCGGAAGGTATTGCACCGCGTATCGCCCAACTATGTGGCAGAATTCATCATGATAAGTCGCGGACGGGTGCGGAGAAGAAAGGACGGGGAGCAATAGAATGAGTGTAATTCTGAACGTTGAGAATATCAGCAAGCGGTTCGGTGGCTTGTTGGCGCTTGATGACGTGTCCTTCAAAGTCAGACAAGGCGATATACTCGGAGTCATAGGGGCCAATGGCTCAGGGAAGACGACGCTTTTCTCAATTATTTCGGGCTTTATAGAACCGACGTCTGGTAGTGTCCAGCTGCAGGGAATGGAAATGGCCGGCCGGCCACCTCACGAAATCGCCCAGCGTGGAATTGGACGCACCTTTCAGATTGTCAGGCCGTTTCCGGATGTTTCTGTATTTGACAATGTGGTCATCGGAGCTCTAGCTCATGAGCGTAAAGTCAGTCATGCGAGGGCTCGCGCTGCAGAAGTGCTTGAGTTATGCGGCCTCTATGAAAAGCGGAATTTATTAGGTGGAGCCCTTCCTCTAGTGGATCGTAAACGATTGGAAATCGCACGTGCACTCGCCGGCAATCCCCATCTTTTACTCCTCGACGAAGCAATGGCAGGATTGAGGCCGCGCGAAGTTGATGCTGCTCTGGAGTTAATAAAAGCGATCCACGATCAAGGCGTTACTCTTCTAATAGTCGAGCACGTGATGCGGATACTCATGGGGCTAGCCGACCGGGTTCTGGTACTAAATCAAGGTCGGGTAATTGCGGAAGATGTCCCGACCGTAGTCTCGCGCGACCCTAACGTTATCGAAGCCTACTTAGGAAAGAAATATGCTCAAACTCAACAGAGTTAGTGCTGGTTACGGTGATCTGCAGGTTCTCCACGACGTTGAGCTGGAAGTCCAAAGCGGGGAAGTCGTCGGCCTTATAGGCGCTAACGGTGCCGGCAAGACAACACTCATGAGGACCATTATGGGGCTTATATGTGCACGACAGGGTGAGGTGGACTTCATGGGGCACCGACTAGATCAATTGCAGTCCCATCAGATACCGAGCTTAGGCATCGCACTCGTCCCGGAAGGCCGACTAGTTTTTCCTGACATGAGTGTTCTCGAGAATTTGGAGGTCGGCAGTTTAGCCAAGGAAGCCAAATCTTATCGGAGCGAGACTTTAGAATATGTATTTGATCTTTTCCCTCGTCTATACGAACGTCGGGGGCAATTGGCCGGCACACTCTCTGGTGGTGAACAACAAATGCTCGCGATCGGTCGCGGCTTAATGTCCCGTCCTAAGATGTTGCTGCTAGACGAACCATCTTTAGGCTTAGCGCCTCAGCTAGTAGAAACAATCTTTGAGCGTCTTGCACATATTGCGGCAGAGGGAATGACTATATTGCTGGCGGAGCAAAACGTTGTCGAGGCTCTTGAATTTTCCAATAAGGCTTATGTAGTCGAGCAAGGCGAGATCACCATGAGCGGCTCAGCCGAGGTTTTGATGCGAGATGATCGCGTACGGGAGGCGTTCCTTGGTATTTGATTCACTGCTGAGTAGTTGATCTGTTTAGTGTACGCATGTATTGGATTTGCCTTGGCCATTTAGACCAACCGGTTCTGCTTGGGCGGGAAGATCCATCACGGTTCCATGACTAACAGTTAGGATATAACGAGCGGCAGTCGCGCCCTCTGTAAGTCTTGGCCGACACATGCTCCATTACAGCTATAGCATCCATCGTGCGGCCTCAATTTGATGATAAGAAGCCGTGCATCTGGTCAAAAGAGGGAAATATTATGGAACAGAAGAATACTCTATCTATTTCGGAGCTGAGTGGAAGAATAAATGCGGGGCAGACATCCAGCGGGCAACTCGTAGATACCTATCTGGACCGGATCTCGTCATTATCTGATCAGGGAAGGCGAACCTACACCTGCATATACGAAGATAAAGCACGTGCGTCCGCTAGAGCCCAGGACGAGCTCTTGAAGGCGGGGATACGCCTATCGCCGTTGGCAGGAATTCCGCTATCAATAAAGGATCTTTTCGACGTTGAGGGTGAAGAAACGCTGTGCGGTGCATCGGTTGCATCCCCTACTGGCCCAGCGGTGCACGATGCGTACGTTATCTCGCGGCTCCGCGAGGCAGGCGCGGTCCTCATCGGAAAGACCAATATGTCTCCCTATGCGCTCTCCGGCGTTGGACGCAATCTCTACCACGGCACACCAGGCAACCCATACGACAGGACACGCATTCCAGGAGGATCTTCATCCGGTGCTGCTGTATCTGTAGCTGAAGGGATGGCGGCTGCCGCTATTGGCTCAGACACTGGCGGTTCCGTGAGGATCCCGGCTGCTCTTTGTGGACTGGTCGGTTTTAAGCCCACTCAGTGCCGTGTTCCCTTGACTGGGGTGAGGCCGCTTTCCTGGTCGCTTGATTCGGTCGGCCCCCTAGCAGTCAGTGTAGACTGCTGCCATGTGCTTGATGCAATTATGGCCGGTGAGCGATCCAGCTCGCTTTTGCCAACCTCACTGCGATGTCTCCGGCTCGGCGTGCCGAACTCGCAGGTATTGGAGAATCTTGATCCGCAAGTAGCCCGAATGTTCGACGACTCTCTCCAGAATTTGTCGCGCCAGGGTGTGCAAATTGTGAGTCTCGACTTTCCAGAAATTTCGGCCATGACTAGGCTGGGCGGTATCTCACGCATTATCGGGGCCGAAGCCTTTACAGTGCATCGGGACCAGTCAGAAGACATCCGCGCTGCGACCGAAGGCCCGATTGGTGAACGAATTGCTGCGGGAGCTGAGATAAGTGCAGCTGACTACTTGGATGTCGTACGTGGCCGCAGTACATTGATCAATAGCACTATACGCACTCTGCAACCTGTAGACGCCATAGCCATGCCGACGGTGCCTATTTTAGCGCCGACGCTTGAGTCTCTAGAGGATGAGTCTCAATTCTACGCCATCAATAAATTGCTGCTTCAGAATACCGCAATTGCAAACTTTCTTAATCTCTGCTCTATTACGCTGCCTGCTTCCAAGGGAGAGTCCCTGCCAAGAGGCTTCATGTTGATGGCTTTAGCTGGTCGTGATCAAGCCTTGCTATCCATGGCTAAAGCCATGGAGAACCTGCTAGCAGTACAGGAATAGAGCGTGTCTTGGCTTTAGAAAACTCTAATCTGAAACTCCGCTTTTTAAAGGCCCGAATTGGATGTTCAGTACCGCCGGCTAGCTTATAGTCATGCTACAACTTTCATAAAAGTATACTGGTACTTCGGAGGCAATCCATTAGCATCACCATCAATACTGGTCGTCTGTGGGACTCGCTGATGACCATGGCCGAAATTGGTCCTACTTTAAACGGCGGTAGTTGCCGTCTGGCCCTGACGGAAGAGGATGCCGCCGGGCGTTGGCTGCTGCTTAAGTGGTGCGAATCGATCGGCTGCACCTACCGTGTCGACCGCATCGGTAACTTGTTTATTCGCCGCTCAGGTACGCGCAACGATCTCGATCCGGTAGCTGTTGGGAGTCATCTGGACACCCAACCTAAAGGTGGACGGTTCGACGGAATTCTAGGGGTATTGGCAGGGCTCGAGATATTTCGGACCCTTGAAGAGCAGGGTGCTGTGACCGAGCGTCCTCTGGAACTGGTGATTTGGACTAGCGAGGAGGGCAGCCGTTTCACTCCTGCAATGGTTGCATCAGGCACTTACGCCGGCGAGTTTAGTGTTGACTCGACACTGGCTCGAACAGACAAGAACGACGTGACCTATAGGGAGGCGCTGAAATCGGCCGGTTTTGAAGGAGAGATGGCTGTGGGAGAGCCCCAGTTGAAAGCCTTCTTCGAGCTTCATATCGAGCAAGGCCCGGTACTTGAGAAAGAAGGCAAAAGCATCGGCGTGGTAACCGGGGTACAGGGCATGCGCTGGTACGATGTCACCTTCACGGGCCAGGCGGCGCATGCGGGGCCTACACCGATGCGCTATCGCCACGATGCTTTGGCTGCCGCCGCACGGCTGATCGACCGCCTGCAATCGATTGCCCTAGAAGATGTTTCAGGCGTTACCAAAGTTACCTGCGGCTGTCTCGATATTCCCCAGAGCTCACGCAACGTGATTCCGGGCGTGGTCAAGCTAACCATTGACTTACGCCATGTTGAGGAGGGTGAGCTGGATTCTCTTCAACAGAGCTTCGAGAGGGAATTGGTTTCCTGTGGCCAAGCTTTCGGCGTGGAAACAAAAGCAGAGTGCATCTGGAGCTCTCCAGTGATCAACTTCAATGCCGACTGTATAGATGCTGTGGAGGCAGCAACCCGGGCCCGTAGCTTCAGTTACCGGCGCATGCTCAGCGGGGCCGGCCATGATTCAGTTTATGTTTCCCGCGTTGCGCCTACAGCAATGATTTTTATCCCTTGCCGTGATGGTATCAGCCATAACGAAGCCGAGTACGCTACCCCTCGGCACTGCGGACAAGGCTGTCAGGTGTTGGCTGACACCCTGTTGGCCTCAGCAGGTTGATGAAGTGGCGCTAAAGATGCACTGCGCAAAAAAATGATAGTGGTACTCTTATTTATTCTGGCCTGACTTCTATCATAGAGAGCCGGTCTTCTTTAAATTCAGAGTTCAGTGGCTCAGAAGTCATCTACTGGGGCAAGTCATTGACGTCAAAGTTCTGGAAGACCTCCTGAACAACATGCTCGTCCTCTTCTGGCTGCGTGACCCTTCGATTCCCTAGGAGTCTGCGCGGCAGGAGCTACAATCTGGCATAATACGTAAAAATTCTTCAGCACCGGAGAATCCGATGGGAACCACCTTCCGCCCGTATTCGCCTGATCAGGAACTCCTTCTTCCCCCGAGTCTGAACGAGTGGTTGCCCGAAGGGCACTTGGCCTATTTCATCAGCGATGTCGTCGAGGAACTGAATATCTGAGTGCCTTTTACGCCCGGTATGAAGGGGGCGGTCGGCGCAACTCGCCTTTCGATCCACGCATGATGTTGAAGGTGTTGATCTATGCGTGCGTATTCCGGACCAAGGTTGCCACTGATTCCAGACGAAGCCTGCACGTGCCACCGCCTCGGTCCAGCGCGCGGCCGGCGGCTGAAGCAGGCCGTGGTGCACTGAGCCATGATAGGTGCCGACCGCCAATGTGAGCCAACGCTCCAGTTCACGCAACGTCAGGGCTGCTTTGTTTTCGGAATCGTAGTCCCCGCGCTGGTCAGGGTTGGAGAATGTCGTTCCCGGCAATTCGTCGTGGATCATTTGCATCGCCGTGCCGATGATCCGTTCCACGATGCCGCCGTAGTGCGGCTGTCCGGGCGGACGATAGTCCAACCGGATACCATGTTGCTCGCAGCCACGGCGCAGGGCCTCGCTTTTGAACTCGGCCGCGTTGTCCAGGTAGAGCAACCTGGGTTTGCCGCTCATCGGCCAATCCATCTCCACGTTCAGCCCTTCCAGCCAAGGGCGCTTGTCGCAGGCAACATGCGCAAGGCACAGGCCGACCGAAACGGAGGATGGGGCTTCCAGTGTGACGACCATGCCGAGCACGCAGCGAGTGAATACGTCGATGGCGATGGTCAGGTACGGACGGCCAATCGGTTGCCGGTCGCGCTCATCGACCACGATCAGGTCGATGACCGTGTGGTCGATCTGCACCTGTTCCGTAAGCGCCATTAAATCGACCCACTTGTGTCACCCGCATTGAGACGTCAGATTTTAAGCCTTGGCCAACTCCACATTCCACGGCAGCAATGCTTCCAGCTTTTCCAGCGTGTCGGCCTCGGCAATGCGGTCCAGCACATATTGGATATACGCCGAGGGCTCCAGACTGTTTGCCTTAGCGGTCTCGACCAGGGAATAGCAGGTTGCACTGGCACGGGCGCCCCGTGAAGTATCCGCGAACA
>Ga0307486_1001487_pt1 | contig 17938 bp, 12 predicted proteins | sample CBIW02metaG_FD_203663 | JGI IMG/M metagenome (GOLD analysis project Ga0307486, IMG submission 203663) | Sea-ice brine microbial communities from Beaufort Sea near Barrow, Alaska, United States - CBIW 0.2 | ecosystem: Environmental > Aquatic > Marine > Coastal | place: USA: Alaska | collected... | reverse complement strand
GAATGTCCGTCGCAGCATCATGGCGTTCAACCGCTGATGCCCACCAGTGCCGCGCATAGGTATTTCATGGACACCACTAAGCTGGATGGCATCGCTACTCCTAAACCTCACCCTGACGAGACCGGAAACGTCGTGACTGCAAACGAACCCGCTGACGAGCTGCAACCCGGCATGTCCCCAGTCGTTTGGGCTTTCGCTCGCGCGGCCCACAGCGTAATGCCTACCGAGCTCACATCCGCTGATGCGTGGAAACGTGCAGTCGCTGGTGCTGCCGGCAGCGCATCGCCTGGCCATGAAGAACAGCGTGCAGCTCTGGTGATCGAATGGATGTGGGCGACGGTCCTGCCACACGCACAATCGCATGCTGACCGACTCGGCTACGGGGCGGCATGGTCGAAGATGATTGGCCAACGCGATTGGCATGAAGCCGAAGCGATCTCCCACGACATTGTAGATATTGACCTCCCAGCTTCACAGGTGGCCTATACCGCATCCTTCGTCTTCGCCGTTGAGGGAGCGGACACTGCCGAACTTATTGCCGACATCGCTGACAGCACCGCGCGTATCGTTGACGGCTGGGCTGCGTTTGACCCTGCGGCACTGCTGCAAAAGCTGGTCGATGTCACAGCAGCGCCCGTTGTCGAATAGCGAACCCGGTCAGTCGCGATGTCCCTGAATGTCTGTCGCAGCATCATGCCGTTCAACCGCTGATGCCCACACCCATGACCGATGCTGCTCCCCCGCTGGTGTCGTCCATCTGACCGCCACAGCTCGTGGTGTCCAGGCAACGACTTCGACATCGATCTTCACCGCCAGTTCCCCATACCGAACCCAAGCGGATGCCGGCACAGGAATCGGTGTCCGGGTCAGCGGGTGGACATCAAGTTCCAGCTCCGCGTCCGACAGAGTTTGTGGTGCGCCTCGCATCATCATCTGATCAACATGGGCGGACATTCGAGCATCAATCTGTGCTGCGTAACGTTTGTTCGAGCCGATGGCCACCACCTCCAATGGGAGCGTCCGGCCACGCCCAATGATTCTAACGCGACCACTGATGACAGCCGGCCTTGGACACCGTGCATAGGGGCATCAGGGACTGAACGAGTTCCGCCTTCACCCCCGCAGACAGGACACCATGCTCAAAGACTTTTATGACTCAGATGCCGCAGCCACTTTCGTTCTCGGTGGGGCTTTCGCGAGCGTCGCAGCGTACACCTATGGGGTGTCCTTGCACTTGCAGTCAGGCACGGCAGGCGCTGTGGCACTCACCCTCTACGCAATTGTACTGGCGATCATTGCGTCCGGCTTCTTTGTCGTCGGCGGAATCCAGATATATCGGGACCACCGTGGCGCTCACGATAGCGATGTCGCACCGAAACCTCTGGCGGTTTCCAACATTGAGGCAGAGTAACCATGGGACATCCCCGCTGGCCCGGCTTCAACTCGAAGACCGGTGACCCCGTCCACGACAATGCTTCTCGAAACCTCAACCAGAAGATGTATCGCTCCGCGCGACGGAAGCTGCATTTCATCACCCCGGGCGGGCGTCGCCGCAAGAAGTACCTGACCCGTGTCGAAGGCGGCAACTACATCACGCTCTGGGCGTCGGTCTACAACTCGATCGCCGCAGACACCACCGGGCGATAGCCGCAACACAACCGATGGCGTTGGTCTCAGTACGAGGTCAGCGCTATCGCTGTTCCTGCACCTCGGCCTTGTCCGGCGGTAGCCGCCACCAGGTCCGCACGCCCGTGCAAAACCCCGGCGGCGATAGCCGACGGTGGGCTCGCGGCGGTAGCCGATGCGGGTCTGGGCATTAACTGTGCTGGATGTCGACCCCTATATTAAGTGCTCGGCGCGGGCGCCTCGCGTGACTCCGTCATGCCATTCAGAATGCATCGACATGTTTTCTCTTCTTGCTGCGCAAGTGTTTCGGCGAGGGGATTCGATGTGCAACGAGATGTCACCATGAACCGTTGAGGTTCATGGTGGCGTCGTGGTTGTGCATCGAATGCCTGAGTTGCATGGGCTCTCTTCGTTCGCCGGGCTCCGCCCTGTGTTTCGGTTCGTTGTTCGGCATGCGGCGGGATGTTTGCTGGCTTGCCCACCGGTCTGTGTCACTTTTGTGTTCATGTGCAGTTTCCTAACCGGTCTGTGTCCATTTAAGTGGACGGTCATCTATTTTTGTGGACTCCCCCTGTCTGTTCGTCACGCAACGTTCCGCCATTCTCTGAGTGTTCGTCACGACATGGTGTGAACGGGTTTCCCTGCCGGGGGCGGCCTTCGGCAACGGTTGGGTTCAGTGGCGTTGAGTTGCGTAGCGAAGTCGGGGCGTTGTCGTTACGCGGTCGGAGCCAGTGTGGAACCTTCTGCGCGTGCATGTGGGGTGACCAGACCGGTTGGGTTCCACAACGGAATCACTGAGCCACCAGCGAACGGAAAGGCTGTTCAGGTCGGAGCGGATGCGGAAACCTCAAACAGGCTTGGAGTGAGCGCACGGAAGAACGGTGACGCCCCCCAGGGCGGCGCGGTTCTGGAGTGCAGCCCCGAAGGGCCGCCGGGGCGACTGAGCGAAGCGACGTCTGGATGAGGTTCGGTGACGCAACGGTGTGTGGCCTGGAGTCATATCGAATGCGGAGCACAGATTACGGAGGGAGGCTCGGCCAGCGGCGGGCTACGGCTTGGGGGGTTTTGCGCCGCTGAATTGTTATGGCGATTCACAGTTTTGGGCCCGGTTTCGCCGCATGTTCTTGTGTTGAGGCGCAGTCGGCGTTTCAACATCGTGTGGAAGGTCGTTTCGTCTTGAGCAAACTATTGCTAATGCCCCGGGTGTGGCGTCTGTCTCGGACGGGGACGATTGAACCCAATGCGACGACAACGAATCAGCGGGCTGCGACGTTTGCGGCTTCGGCTCCGGACGGAACTGTGTTGCTGACCCGGCGTGATGATGACGGCCTTTCACATTGGCTTATCGCCCCCGACGCCATCGGTGTTCAGCAGTCGGCGCTGCATCTTGCGCAGACGGTTGCTGCTCGCGCTGAGGAGCTCGTCGATGACGTGCCGGAGCTGTTTGATTCGAAACAGATTGCGGTTGCCCGGTATGAGACGGGCAGCATCATCGGTCGTGACACCCAGGTTGGTTCTGACCTGTCTGAGATTGCTGGACGACTGGCGTCGGCTCTGCGTTCAGGTGAATGGGTTGCTGCGGTTCTTCGTCACCCGAATAAGCGTGAAGTGCGCTGGTATCAGAAATGGCTTCAGAATCAGATCGGTGGCGGCAACCTCCCCCAACATCATTCGATGCAGCAGACCGCTGTTGTCATGTCGATTTGGTCTGGTGCGGATTCGGCGGCTGAAGCTAAGGCGTTGTTGCGTCAGGTCACAGCGGCGATGCCGGGCTTCGATGTTCAAATCACGCCCCATGCTGTGTCAAAAACCATTGGTGGTTTCGCGACGATCGCTGGGGGCCTGGCTGCATTCGCAGCCGGAGTCTGGACATTGAATACGAAGCTCTTCTATGCCTCCGACAATGTGGAGCTCCTGGCAGGTTTCGCTGCGGGTCTCGGCCTGCCGGTCGCTGCGGGTGGTGTGCTGTTCCTGCTCGGACGGGTTCCGTCCTATGCGGAGAAGGTGAAGCGCCTAGCCAGATACAACTTGTTGCTGGAACCGGCGTCACGTCTGCTGCCGCCGGCACGTCCGAAACGTGAACATCAGACTAAAGATGGTGTGACTGTCCCGGGCACCAATGGTCAATATCCGTTGGATGCCGGTTCGTTCATGGCCGGAGCTCAACTGGCGGTCGGCATCGTCGCCCCTCATGCCGGCGCCGCTTCCGGTAACTCGTCGACGCAGATGCGGGTTGCACCGTCGGCGATGCGTGAACGCATTGGACCGCTTGTCGGCGACAACGATGGACGCCCTGTCTATCTCAGTGCCGCCGATGCCTGGTCGGGAACGATTCTGTTCGGTCAGGCCGGCAGCGGAAAACTTCTGGCGATGGATGTGCGCATCCCCGTTCCGGTTTCCGCACGATTCCCGCTGGGGTGGGCGTTGAACTCAGAACTCGAAATCGGTGACCTCGTTTTTGGTCTGGATGGAGAGCTGACGTCTGTAGTCAGATTTTCCCCCGTCGAAGTCGGTGACAACTACGAGATCGAATTCGTCGATGGCCAGAGGATTATCGCAGATGCTCGCCATGGGTGGAATGTCAGCACGACCAGGAGCCGGGAGTTCAACTCACCAAAGCGAGGTCGTGAGGCTAAGCACATATGCAGCGGCCGCGCAGCGATCGTGAAGAATCTGCGTGATAGCGCGTCTGCCGCCGCGTCTGGCACCGGGGTCACTGCCGCGGACGTCAGCACTATCACGGGGTTGACTCGAAGTCGTGTATGGGCCTTGGCCCGCGAGATGGGGATGGAGACGTTTGATGTAGAAATCCCGGAGAGCCGTGTCTTCACCGTTCCTGAAAAGGAAGACAGGTTCGTCCCGGTTGAAGCTGCTGTTGCCATGTCGCGGCACCGCGGAGGCAGCCGACTGACAGTGACTACCGAGGGCCTGGAGCGCTTGCGTTCTCTTGATGGGCCAGACGTTTCAGTGCATCAAGTCGCTACAGCACTAGAGGGGACCGTTCCGAACCCCGCTCTCGTCGCCACCGTTGCGGCGACCCTCTATCGCTTGGGTGTCCGCAAGACAACGACAACGACCTTGAAGGAACACCTTTCACTGTCCAGAACGGTGCAGGCATATCCGGCAGCCGAATTCCTCACCGGCATCGCAGATGCCATTGAGCTGCGAAGGTTCCGTCCAGAGACCGCGACTGTGACCACCGGGGAAATGGCTGAGCGCATGAATGCCACCACGATGTCACGCCGAGAGTTTGCTGTGCCCGTAGTCGGGATTACCGGGCCCGATGTCGAGCTGGAGATCGATCCTTACGTCCTTGGTGCGTGGCTAGGTGATGGTTCCACAAACTCCGGTGGCGTCACCGGTATCGATCCGGGGATCACTGACGAGATTGAAGCGGCCGGGTTCAAGATGAGCCATAGCGCAAACGGCAACAGCCATCACATATTCGATCTTATTCAGGTGCTTCGCGCCGTGGGTGTCGCAGAGGCTAAGCACATACCAGCGTCGTATCTGCGCGCGTCCGCCTCGCAGCGACTCGCACTTCTTCAGGGGCTCATGGACACAGACGGGACAGTCGACAAAAAGGGGGCTTGCGAGCTCACCCTCAGCGACGCCACCCTCGCTCATGACGCACTGGAGCTTATCCGTTCGCTTGGTATCCGTGTGGCGATCAAAGAGTCAGCCGCGAGCTACACATTCACCGATGAGTCAGGGGCTCAAAGTCGGCACTCGGGAAAGAACCGGTTCAGGATGAACTTCACGACGGATGTGCAGGTGTTCCGGCTCGCGCGCAAAGTCGTGCGGTTACCCAAGACCATACGCTCGACGCAGCGTTGGAACTACATCGTCGGCATACGTCGCGCTCCGAGCTCTCCGGTGCGGTGCATCACCGTGGCTGACAAACGAGCCCAGTTTCTGGTGGAGGGATTTATCCCTACGCACAATTCCAGGCTTGTACAGTCACTGTTCGCCCATTCGGGTCTCGAACGGTCCGCGCCGTCGGGACGTCCGGGGTTCACCGGATCTCAGAATTCACTCATCGCCTTTGAATCCAAAGGCGAAGGCGCTGATGCCTACGTCGAATGGTCGAAGATCGTTGACGATCAAGCTCTTCGGATTGACTTCGCCGGTCCGGGAAGCATCCAGCTCGACATTCTCTCCATCCCCGGAACCGCTGATGTTCGTGCACGAGCTGTCGTCAACGCAATGAAATATGCGTTCTCTGATGGCTCCATCCAGGAACGTTCGTTCGACACTCTGACACAGGTTCTAACGGCGGGCTTCGCAGTCACACCCGATGTTGCAGCGGTCGCTGAACTGCCTGTGGGAATGTCACCATTCTTCTACGCCAACATCCTCCTCGGCGGGCGCGGAGACGCCATGGGGGTTGCCCTTGCCGGCGCAATCCGTTCGGAAGTTGCGCGGCTCCAACTTGGCGAAGAAACCGATTTGGGTTACGCCGGTGCACAGTTGCAGGCACTCTATTCGGGTAAGACTCCATCACAGCGTTCGACATTCACTGACGCCCCGCGTTCCAAAGTGTCGGCGTTGTTGGCAGCCGAATCATGGTGGGGCCGTCCGAACAAGATTTCTTGGGATCGTCTGCTGACCGAACATCGCAGCGTCATCATCAACACCGGTGTCACCCCTGACGGTTTCGAAGCCGATGACACCCTTGTCGCACAGTTCTCAGCGATGATGATGCACACCCTGTATTCGGCAATCAAACGCTGCTGCTCCGAATGGCGTGAGACGGGACGCAGCGTCTCCCTCTACGCGGATGAGCTGAAGCTCCTCGCCGGCAACACTTCGACAGTCATCACCTGGCTCAAAGACCAGGGTCGCTCCTATGGGGTTCGCACCGTCTTCGCCACCCAATATCCGGAACAGCTTGTCCCCGAGGTCCGCAACGCCGTCATGGGTTACGGAACTCTGCTGGCGTTCTCACAATCGAACCCCGAGGTGGTGAAAGGGCTGGTCGCTGACCTGTCACTGAGCGGCGACCTCTGGACTGGCGCTGACGTTGCCAACCTCCCCGCGTTCGAAACAATCGTTCGAGCTTCCGTCGGGCAGCAACGTCAGGCCCCTTTCACCCTGAGCATCAGGGACTTCTGGACTAACCGGGCAAACTTTGCCGCCGAGCAAGGATATGGAGAATGACCATGGAATTCAGTCTAGGCTGGTGGGAGCAACTCACCCTCATGGCAGACGTTGTAGCTAATTTGCGCAGCCGGGCTCGTGCCCGCCACAGCACCACATTCGATTCTGACTTCTCCGACTTTTGGGCCTACGCGGCAGCCCCTGAAGCATGGGCACGGTTTTCCACCATCAGCGGCGAACTCACCCTCATCTACTTCGCCTGCCCGGTCACCGGCATGGCCTTAAAAGTTGACTCCGGACGTTTCGGTGTCGAACGTGTGGCCCTTGATTTTAAAGCACCGGGTCGCGGCTGGGTGTTGGGCTGGGCTTCCGAATGAGCGCGATCCCCTACCCCGACATCAGTTCCGATCAGGGGATGGCATTCGCTGACGCACCTGTCGCTTCGGCTACCGCCGGGGCATCCTTGGCGGAACGCATTGACCCCTACTGGGCCAGTGTCTGGGCCACCGGCTCGCAAGCTGCATGGTTGAGTGCCGACCAAGCCCGCCGCCAGGTCGCATCCGGTCTCGGTCGACTCCCCCAACATCTTGATGTCGATGAAGCTCCGGCATTGGAAGCAATCCTGTCGCAACGCAATTGGGCTAAGCGACTGAACGCCTTAGCTGTCCTCGATTCTTGGCGGACCGTCACCGGTGAGCAGATGGCTGCCATCACCGGAGATGGGGATTTGGCGTCCGGAAAATCTGACACCATGTCCTGCCTGTTCGGTGCCGGTGTCGCCGATGCTGGGATTTTCACCAACGGTCTGTTCAACACCCGTGACACTGCACGGGCAACCCTGTACCGTCCGTCACGTTCCACCGCTTTTGCTCAAGACATCGAACCGCATCTGACATACCCGGAATGGGTGGGTGTCACCGGCGGTCATGGATGGGAGTCAGGTTCACAGTTCGATCGCCATAATCTTCTGGCTACTGAGTTGGGGCTTCGTGTCGCTGAACTCTGCGAAATCGGTGCGGTTGTCGGCGAGAAGCTGTCCACCTGGGATTTGCTGGCTCACACTGGGGCTGGTTTTCCGGCCGCATCAGGTGTGAAGCGAGCCGCTGATGCAACACTGATCAGAACCGATGGTGCGCGTGTGGCTGTGGAGATTACGGCGACATCAGGACCAAACTTTGAGGGCAAGGTCCGCCGTTGGGCTGAGCTGCTCTCGAATCGTCGCATGGCGGACTCTGGTCTGGTTGTCATGTTTGTCCTCGCGCCACAACCGGACAAGAAGGTGCGCACTGGCGAGATGCTGACAATGGTGCGTAAAAACATTGCGGCCGCCACTCGTGACTTCCCTGGAGTGCCTTTTGACCGTGTGGCGTCACGCATGTTTGTCGCCAACTGGCAGGACTGGTTCCCTGCACCGCACCGTGTGGATGCTTCGTTCTTCGCTTTGGAAGCATGGCGCGCGACCGGGCCGGCATATGACCTGTGGGAGAAGGCTTCAGTTCTGGATCCGTTCGACACTGAGTTCATTCCCCGCGATGAAGCGAAGGCGTTGGCGGCGGTCAATAATCTGAGTTCAGTGCGGTCGGTGCCTCATTGGTTGCGCACCGGTAAGCCCCGCGAGCTGTGGCCTGCTGCGGTGACGGCGCTCGGCTACACCGGGATTCCCGTGCCTGCACCGACTGAGCCGGATGTCCATAAGGGCAAGGCGTTGGGTGCTGGCGCCGGTTCGGTCGGGCAGGCGATGCCTCCGCTGCGTCTGCGGGCGGTGTTGGCGTAACAGATTTTTCTATTCTGGGCACCCGATGGCATTGTCCGCGCATAGGGACTATGGGTAGGAACCGATCACTGACCCAGAAGAGGAACTATGACTATCTTGACCCCACCGTTGGCGAAGGATTCTGGGAAGCTCAAACTCCCGGGAATCATCGAACCGTGGTCCCCTAATCGAACTGATACCCCGCGTGGCCTTGCCGCAGAGTCGGGGCGAGCTATTGAATTCGCTCCCAGTAAGGTCGAAGAGGCTGTTGTCTCTGTGGCCGAACTTCCCGCGACAGAACTTGATGAGCGCCCTGATGAGTCCGACATTGTCGAAACCTCAGCACCCACACCTGCACCTGTCGCCGAGAAGGCGTTTCGCACATTCACCCTCATCGACCCGAACCGACTTTGGGTGATGATTGTGGCCATCGGCCTTCTCGGTGGCATCCTCGCCGCTTCACTTGTCTCGTCTTTCACCAGCGTCTACGCAATGGCGGCCTGGGTTGGCTTGCCGAGCGAAGTACAGTGGCTGCCCGTTGTCATCCTCGACGTCGCCATTGTCGGCTTCTCTTGGGCGTTGATGGTATTCAGCACCCGCGCCGCCGACGAAGCACAGAAGGATCGCGACTCGATGCGAGCTGGCGTAACTTCTGGCAGTGATCGGGAGAAAACTGCCCGCACTCGCCTGCTGCTGATTTGGGTTACTGGGTTCTCTGTCATCGCCAACCTCATGCACACCTATGACTACTGGGGTGGCGACCTTTCAACGCCGCAGGCAATCACCGGAGCCGTATTCTCAGCATCCATCCCCCTGATGGCCTTCGGTGCCACCGAAGAGCTGATTCGTCTCGTATTCATCCGACGTAAGCGCGTAAACATTGGAGCGTCAGCATGAGCGACCTGAATGAAGAAACACCGACCACCCCGTCGGCCAAGGCCACGGAATCACCTCGCGAGAAGCGCACGAAGCTCATGGGATCCGGCGAGGACTACCGCGCTTCGACCCCTCATCAGGTTGCTGCTCTGACGTGGGCGATCGTTGAACTGTCGGATGCAACGACAGCTCAAACTGTTGTCGATGAGGAGCGCAACACGATCTTGGCGCGGACTGCCGATATTGCTGGCGTGGCCCTGTCGGAGCAGCGGACAGCGAATCTCATGTCGTTCTATGCCACGAACCCCAACGACTATCCCGAGGGCGTCCGTGACCAAATTAAGGCGCTGCTCGGCATTGCCGGAACGGAACCTCGGCCGGAGCCGGAAGCTACGACGGAGCCGCGCTCGAACGTGACAAGTATGGCTGATGTGCGACGCGCCTCAGACGACGCCGACACATTCGAATAACACCCAACAGACCACCTGCGGCAGTCCCGATCGGGGAACTGCCGCAGGTTTTTCTCAACTAGAAGGAGTCGACCTATGAATTCATTAAGCTTCCCCCTGACCGGCAGTGACCTGCGCGAGATCGCTGACGTTGCTGACCTTGCGGGCACCGCAGCGGCCGAGGGCGGACTTCTGTCTTCTGCTCTCGTTGGCCGTGTTGAGGTCTATCGACCCGGCGGTGACGCAACAGAAGTCATCGGGCACATTGCCCCGTGTGACGACTGGTATGGATTCATCCCACTGGCCGCACAAGATTGAACTCTATGCCGCACACCTGCGGGGCATGACAGAAATCAAGCGCGTATCCACAGGCGTTCCCACCGGCGGACAGTTCGCAGCCAACCAACGACCGGAAGCTCAGGTCGACCTCGACGTTGCGTACAGCTTCCATGATTCGGTCACCGCCGATTTTGAAAGCGCTGTCGAATCATTCGAGAAGCAGGTCGATGACCGCATTGTCGATATGGTGACGAAGCACTTCGCTGACGGCCCGGATGGTCTGACCCCCGCGGCTGCGTACTTCGAATTCGACGACGAAAGCAACAACCTTGAACTCGTTGAGGTTCACGCCGCCGACGGCACGCCTCTGTTTGACCTTGAAGAGCATGAAGAGCATGAGGTGCTGGCGGAAGCTGTGTCGCTGGTCGCGTCGTACTACCCGAACGCTGGCTTCGGCCACACAATCACATTCGACACGCCAGACCCTGTGGCTGACCTTGCCGCTGCGGACGCCGCTGTGGAGGCAGCCCAGGCCCGGCGCCAGGAGGCTGTTGTGCGGGGGCTTGCAGCCTCCATCCATGAGCGTTTCGAGTATGCGACCAATGTACTGCTGTCACCGGACGAAAAGCCTGTCGTGGAGGCAATCTGCGACAGCGAAGGTGCATCGCTGTGGGACTTCATGCAGGAGCGTGTTGACCTCAACGACGATGAAGCTGATGAGTACCAGCAGGAACTGGCCGAATGGTCGACACGGATTGACTTGCGTCGTCTGGATTTGAAACCCCACACGGAGACCGGATATGTCATCCTGCCGATCACAGGAGCTACCAAGTAGTTCGAACACCACACTGACGCTGCCGCGCATAGAAATGTGGGCGGCAGCGTTTTGCTGTCTGCCCCTAATTGAAAGGCAGCACCTTGGACCTATCCGTCGACGCTTTCAACGCGGTCTATCCTGTCGGCACCGCCGTGCGGTACTGGCCTGGTATCTTCGCCGGCAGCGGCAAGCTATCCACCACTCGGACGCCAGCATTTGAGATCAGCGGACATCCCTGTGTCTCGGTTGCAGGTTATCCGGGTGGAGTTCTTATTACGCATGTTGAGATTGTTCCAGGGCCTGCATCTGACCTGGAATCGGCCTCGCCGCATACATAAAGGGTATGGCTACCTCCGGCATTCCACTTTCCGAGCTCTACGGTGCGGGAGGGCAGGCGGACAACATTCTCGTCCCCGATTCTGTGTCCGGGCTGCTGGGCGCCATCTTCGGCAGCTCTCAGCGCTAGGCACCGACGCCCTAGTTTCGCCGCATGTAAGAGGGTATGGCCACCTCAGACGACAACCGTTCAGAATTCGACCGCAGCCGCGATGAAGCACGTTCACAGATTGACAGCGCGCTTGCATCATCGCCCGCCTTTTGGACCATTGCAGCCATCCTCGTAGTCGTCTTTATCGGCTCTGTCGTTATGACGTTCATCTAATGCCGGCTCCCGGCACTGTCATTGGCTCCCCTGCCGGAAGTCTCGGCGACGCCGCGAGCTGGTCGAAGAATGTGGCTGCGGCGAAAGCTGGTGTTCGTGGTGAGCTCTCAACCGCAAAACTGCTTGACGCGTTAGCTGCTCTCCCCGGCGGCCCTACGGTTTTGCACGACCTGCGAATCCCCATTCCGGGCATCAACGCCAACATCGACCATGTTGTGGTCTCTGGCCGCACCGTCACGATCATCGACTCGAAGGTGTGGAAACCCGGCTTCTATTGGACGTTGGCGGGAATGACATGGCGTGGCCGTGAACGGTTCGCACCTGCGGATAAGAAGACGATGCCGATGGCTCTGACTGCAATCACGGGACTTCTGGAGCGTGAGCGCATCCGTGCTCGTGTCCGCAAACCACTGCTGGTTGTCTGGCCGTCGAATACCCGCAGTGCCTTGAACTTGGGGTTGTTGCGCTCCCCCGGTGCGAAAGCAATGACTTCAGACAGGTTCACCGCAAAGGTTGCTTCCGCTGTTGGTGTGCGGACTGCCAACCCCCAGATCGTGCAAGAGCTTCGCAACCTTGTCATCTCCATCGCACCTATTTCCCGCGCACCGAAGACAGTCCCGTTCGGGTTCGACGAACTTTGACCCGCAGCCGGCAAATCCCAGCCGGCCCCCAAGTGAAGGCATAGAAGAGTCATGGCAGCAGCAGCTCGACAGGCAACAGGCCCGTCCTTAGTCCCCCTCGTGCTCATCGGCACGCTCATCGCGGCTGGCGCAGGGGTCTGGTTCGGGTATCCGGGCCTCATCCTCATCATCGTCGGTGTCGCGGTATCTGCGTTCATTGCGCCGCCAGCGATTTTGACCGGCAAGAAGGACGCCAGTGGGTTCCCCACCGCCATCTCGCCCGCCGAGCAGACTGCAATGAACCGTTATCGGATGTGGGGTGAGCTGAAATGGCGTGCCCTGGTCCCGTCAATGGATTGGCTGCCCGGCTGGCCGCTCCGTATGTGGTGGCTGGTTTCTGTACCGTTGGCGGCTGCGGCTTTGGCGCTACCTTCCCCCGAGCTTGGCGAATGGTGGCGTTTTGCCAATGCGCTTGGCGTTTTCATCACCATCAACGTCCTCAATGGGAGCTTGCGCCGCTGGACTGCACCTGATGACCTTTGTGATGGCCCGACTATCGGTGTTGCTGTCGCTGCGGTTCGTAGCGAACCCAAAACGATTGCGGCCTTTGTCGCGGGGGCTATTGTGGCGATCGTTGTCTTTGTCGGCGTTTTGGTGTTGGTCGACAAGCTCGGCCTCGGATTCTTCATCGACCCGATGCAGCCTTGGCAGCTTGGCCTGGCTCTGGGCCTGGCAACATTTTTGAGCATCGCTACGGTCTCTGTTCGCACTGCCGCTCTGGAGAAATGGCGGACGATGGTGCGTGTTCGCGCCGAGTGGTCGCCGCGGTGGCAGATTGCGAAGCTGGACCCGGCACCGCACCTGATCGACCATGTTGAGCATGGTCCGATGCAGGTGGACACTTTTGAGACGCATGCATCAGTGGGTGCTGGCGCAATCTACCCTCTGGTCGGAAAAATCACGGCCTCCATTGGTTCTGGTGCCCGCATTGCCATTCTGGAATCACCGAATGTCGATTCTCAGAATCAGCCGGTGCAGGGTTCAAAACATCCGCTGCGTTTCCGTATCGTCACGTTCATTTCAGATGACATGCCGGATCTGAACAATCCTGCGATCGATCAGGCTGAGGCGGAGCTGCTGATTGCTTCTGCGGCCTCATGGGTATCCGATTCGCTGGGCACCGGTCGTTGGGTTTTTCTCGACGCTTCGCCGATGCATGATGCTGAACCTGATGAGGATGGCAACTTCGGCACCGGTGCTTGGGTGGCCCATTTTGCGCAGCCTGACGGCCCCGACTATTCGTGGATGCGTAATTCTGGGCTGGGTGAACTTGGAGGCAGCATCGGTGCCGAAGCTCTTGTCGATCATCGTGCTGGCGAGGCGTTCCTTGGTGCTCTCACAGAGGGCACCACTCGGTTCCAGGAGCCTGGCATGGAGAAGCATCTTCAGGACCTTGCACTGACCGATGTGTGGGGCGCTCGTTGGGGCAACATTCTGAAGATGGGTGCGGTTCAGCCTCGTCCAGAGCACGGCGTTTTTGTCGAGGCAACTCTCGGTCATGCTGTGCTGTACCGTCAGCCTTTCGTTGTCCAGCAGGGTATGGACCCGCTTGATTTCTTCAAGCTGGAGTCGAAGATCAGTACGACGTTGAGTGCTGCCCCGTTTGTGGCTGTCACTGGCTTCTCCGGTTCGGGTGACCGACCGGGGGAACGTCACCCGCAGGCGTTCTGTGTCACCTGGTCGTCGACACCGGTGGCATCAAATCCGGACAAGCTTGTCCCCACTGACGGTCCGGCGCCTCGCTGGGTGTTGAGCGGCCGCATCAACTCGGCATTCGATGCCGCACGTCTGGCGCGACCTGAAGTTTCTGATGTGCGACCGTTGACGGATCGCAAGTCGCGTGGTCATCTGTGGGAAATCAAACTCCGCCTTCATGGTGGCGTGACTCTGTCGGAGGTTCGTACTGCGGCTCAGAAGATTCGTCAGCATCTGGGTTCCGATTGGTTGCGTGTCGCTGAGGCTCAAGACGGTTGTGTCATTGTTGCTGGAGCTGACCCGAAAGATACCCGCCGTGTGGTGTTTGCTCGCCCTGAGCAGAAGAACCGTGACTATGTGACGTCTTTGGATTGGGAGCAGGCATTCTCGGACACGAAGCTTCAAAACAGTGCCGGTGTTCTTCCTAAGCTCACCGAGACGTCGACGTTGCCGTCCAATGACCAGGTTCAGGTTCTTGATTTCAAGCTCCCCACTGGCACGGACAGGTCAATGGTGAAGGCGTCGATTTCGAAGCTCCAGACCGCTACGGGTAACGCCTTCGTCGAAGTCCGTCCGAGCCCGCAGGGAGCCGACCATGTGCGTATCCTCGTCAGCCGAGAACATCCACTACCCAGTTCTGCCTCAGTGAATTGGGAAGTTGTGGATGCCAGCAACGGACCCCTGTATTTCGGTACCGGTGTTGAGGGTGAGCCTGTTGGCTTTGACCCTAAGTCAGACCCACATCTGCTAGTTGTTGGTGCGTCAGGAGGCGGCAAGGCCAGCAGGCTCACTGACCTCATCCCCGTTCCGACCTCTGCACGCTTTCCGCTCGGTTGGGCACGTAATGGTGAGCTTGAAGTCGGTGACTCTGTATATGCAGCTGACGGGTCGATCACTAAGGTCGTCGGCTTCTCTGAGGTCTCTATTGAGCCGGTCTACGATGTTCACTTCACTGACGGCCAAGTTGTAGGTGTTGGCGCCAACCATTTGTGGAAGGCATCAACTGCGGCGTCGCGCGCGGTGCACACGCCGGGGTACGAAGCCCCTCGCGAGGCCAAGCATGCTGCGTATGCCGCACGAGCAGCTGCGCTGCGGGTCATTGCAAAAGGCTATGCCGCAGGTGTTTCTGCCCGACTGGATGAGATTGCGGGCATTGCCGGCTACAGCTCCCTTGCGCTGTATGGCATTGATGAGTTGAAGTTCCTTGGCACGTCTGTGCTTCTGCCGACAGCTCGGAGCACAAGCCAGTTCAGGGGCGCCGAAATCGTCGCCTTCTGGGACAAGACTCTTCGTCGTCGGGGCTCGTTCATGTTCTGCGGCACCAGCATCACCCAACAGCATGTCGACGCATCCGGTATTGGCGACGGATGGTATTCAACACGAGAGCTGGCTGAGGCACTTTTGGGTGGTTCATCTACGCGAGCTCAACGTGATGCCGCTAAGCAGATCGTAAAGCGCAGCAAGGCCCCACGCCGCGCCGGGACTGGGATGTCCCGGGTTACGGTGTACCCCGTTGACGAAGTGCTCACAATCCTCGCCGATCGATTCGACTACCAATCCACCAGAGGTTCAGGTGGCGAAGCTCAAGCGCTTGAGTCGGTTGTGGACACGAAGACGATGTTTTCATCGGTGCGCCACGAGACTCCTGCACGTTCGGCGCTGAACTACGGCGTTAGGACGGCTGGCCCGATTGCGGGTGCTGTCGAAGACCTCATCATCGACCCCTACATTTTGGGCGCCTGGCTTGGAGACGGCAGCTCTCGGCTTGGTCAGATCACCAGCGCGGCAGTTGCGTCATGTACTGACTCGTCGGGGTTGACTGACCAAGCACACATGATGGGGCAAGTTCGCGCCCATTACCCTCGCGCCCATGTTATTCAGAGCTCCACCACATGCATCTCGGTGCCCGGGCTGTCCAACGGCCTCAAAGCAGCTGGGCTCACCAGAAATAAGCACATTCCAGCGCTCTATCTGCGGTCGTCGAAAGAGCAGCGGCTGGCTTTGCTTCAGGGTCTCATGGACACTGACGGCACCATCGGCGCCACCGGTGCTTCAGAAATCGACTTGTGTGACCAACGTCTAGCCGATGATGTACTGGAGCTCATTCGCTCGCTCGGCATTCGTGTGGCGCAACGTGCGGTGCCGGCTCAGATCACCGAAGATGACCCGGAGAACCCCGGTCAGAAGCGTCAGCGTGAGACGTCAACCAGATACCGACTGAAGTTCACCACGGACATCCCGGTATTCCGACTGCCCCGCAAGCTCGAACGCATCCCCGCACAACTCAGAGGCACCCAGCAGTGGAACTATGTCGAAGAGATTACTGCCGGTGCTCCTGAGCCTCTGCGATGCATCATGGTCGCACATCCCGAGCACCTCTATCTGACACATCAGTTCATCCCCACACACAACTCGGTATCCCTTCAAGTCGTGATCTACCCGGCATTGGTTTCCGGCGCGGAGCTCTACGTCATCGACCCGACGAAGGGTGGCGCCGATTTCCAATTCGCTGCCCCGTACGCGAAAGCTTTTGCGGCAACTGACATTGAGGCTGTCGCGGTGATGAAAGCCGTCTATGCCGAGGTCATCCGTCGGAAGAACCTGAATGCCGCCAACGGCGTGGGTGGGTATCGCGAACTCCCCGAGGAGATCCGTCCGAAGCACATTTATGTCGTCATGGATGAGTTCACTTCGTTGATGCAGACGGAAGCTGTTCAGAAAACACCTTTTGATGACCCCGAAGCTGAAGCTGAGCGCGAGGAGACGATCGCTGGCAATCAACGCCGCCAGTATATCGGAACGATGACGGGCAAGATCGCTCGTGAGGCTCGAAGCGCTGGTGTGACGTTGATTCTGGCGACACAGAAACTGTCAGCTGTCGTTCTTGACTCCATCCCCGGAGCGAACGACTTGAAGACCAACCTGGCACGCATGCTCATGGGTAACGCGACATTTGGTGAGAAGATGTCGGCGTTGAAGAACCCCATGGAAGCACCGGATATGGGCGACATCATCCCGAAGGGTCGCGGGCTGTGGGAGTCAACTGAGGGTAACGCCAGGCTGATGCAGGTGTGGTTTGAGCCATCTCAGACGACGTTCGCCGCGAAGCTTGCGGAACGTCGCGAACCGCTTACCCCTGACGAGAAGCTGGACCTCAGCCCCTTCATCCGTTCGACGGAAAAGGTTGAACGGACGCTGCCAAGCGACCGCCAGAATGAGACCCCGGTTGAACCCGAGATTGTGACGGTCGGCGAGTTCGAATTCACCCTCGACGACCTTGATGTCGATGAAGCACCTGACGAGCCGTTGGAGACGATGGGTGGCGATGAGACTCCGGCGGCCGTGCCAGTCCTTGAGGTTCCGGTGGAACCTGCCCTTGAGGCACCTGAATACATGCCAGAACCAGTGCGCCCGTCGGGAACAACAGTGGTCATCGCGGCCACTGACGCCGATGTGGAGGCTTATCGGGAGCGTGGCGCACTCGTGCTGCTCCCCGAGGCGCAGACCTCTGAGTCGGACATTCATGGCTGGTGGAAGATTGATGCAGCGCTGTCCGCTCTGGGTGCACATCAGGATGTGACTTCTGTGGTCTGGGTGGATGCGGAACTCGATGACGAGGACGAAATCGGCATCCCCTATGTAGAGCTCGCGCGCGAAGTGTTCGATGCTGAAGGCATTGCCCTCGAAGCCGTGGTGCCGGCCCGCGAGGTTGCAGCGGCGCCCTCCCCGGCAGCGACTTCCCCAAGAGGGTCCGCCTCTTCCCCAAAGACACCATTGGAGAAGAAGCAAAAAGCTGCTGACATCGAGTCTCCAGATTTCGCCGAGCCGCAGGCGCCCCGAGCTACCACCACAATCTACGATGACCTGTTCTAGGTCGGCGGAATCCGCAGCTCCTCATCTTCGGAATCCGCAGGTGAGGAGCGCGAGGCCGCACTCATAGGCAACATGACAACAATCTTGAACCGCGCACCCAAAGGCCAGCCGACCGGTGGAGAGTTCGCT
>Ga0307486_1001484_pt1 | contig 17977 bp, 12 predicted proteins | sample CBIW02metaG_FD_203663 | JGI IMG/M metagenome (GOLD analysis project Ga0307486, IMG submission 203663) | Sea-ice brine microbial communities from Beaufort Sea near Barrow, Alaska, United States - CBIW 0.2 | ecosystem: Environmental > Aquatic > Marine > Coastal | place: USA: Alaska | collected... | reverse complement strand
CAAGAACGTGTCCCTAATCCACGCTACTTGCGAACCAAGGCCGTCAGACTGTCTAAAAACAAATTTTCTTAATAACTTTGTTTGCTATAATGATTATTGGAAATTCATCGGAGCCATTGCAATGGCTTATTACCTTCTTTTAGCTATATTTCACCTTCAAAAACAGCTTTCGCAATGGCTCCAACCGTGATTTCAATGGCCCGTTGCAAAATAACAACCGTCGTTGCAACGGTGATTCTCATTGACATCATGCGCGTTCTCAACAATAACAATTCAACGGTGAATCAATGGAGCCATTGGAATGGCTAATTACCTGTCCTGGTTATATTTTACTCTCAAAAACAGCTTTCGCAATGGCTGCAACGGCACCGTTGGCAGCCATTGCAATGGTGATTCCCAGTGACATTATCCGCTTTCTAAGCAACCATTATTCCACGCTGAATCCTCGAGCCATTGCAATGGTGAACCAATGGCGCCATTGGAGGCCGTTGCAACGGCTAAATACCTTCTCCTGGCTATATTTCACCTTCAAAAACAGCTTCGCAACCGCTCAACCGTGACTGCAAAGGAAAATTAACCGCGGCCGTTGCAACGGTGAATCAACGGCGCCGTTGGAAGCCATTACAACGGCTAATTACCTTGTCCTGGTTATATTTTACCTTAAAAACAGCTCCAACCGTGATTATAACGGCGGCAGTTAGCAATTAGTAACTGCCGCCGTTAACCGCCGCCGTTACAAATTACGATCCGCACGGTTGCGTCAATTACAAGGCTTGTGAGAATGGTCAAAATGCCTCATTTTAGATCATCCATCCTGATATTATAGTAATCGCGCCCATATTCTGTGTTTATCCTTAAAATATCTGATGGAAACCTTTACATTAGATGCTTTATAACAAGTTAGCAACAAGCAAAAACAAACATTGTGACTAAAGAAGAATACCAAATAGAAATAAAAGATTTGAAGAGTGAGGATGAAAAGAAAATCTTCACTCAAAAAAATTACTTTCACGGTATTCCAACAGTTTTCGATACACGAGAAAATGAATACTATTACTTTAGGAAAAGAATAGCGGACAATTTCGAAATTGAATTTTACGAAGTACTAATTGTAGGTTCTTCAAAGTTTGGTTTTAGTCCATATAAGTTCACCGATTTTACTTTGGATTCGGATATTGATGTTGTATTATTCAACGAAAGGCTTTTTGATGAATATTTTGAGCTGATAAGCGAATATCAATATTTAATTAATAAACAAATTATTCGGCTGAATTCGAAACAGTTAAAGGACTACTCCAGATTTATTAATTATTTTATTCGAGGATGGATGCGACCGGATTTATTACCGCAGAATACTAATGATTTTAAAGAATTGAAAAAAAACTGGGATGATTTTTTCAAAAGTATTTCTCATTCAAAATCAGAAGTAGGTAATTACATAGTTAAGGCGGGACTTTTTAAAAATCAAAAATATGCAGAAAAATACTATCGCTCATCTATTGATGATATATCAACGAAATTAAAAAGTTTATAAAATGGCAAAACAAATACCGGCTCAACCGGACAAAAAATCGATTTCTGATTTAATTGGAAAAATACAACGAAAAGAATTAATACTACAACCGGATTTTCAGAGAGAATTTGTTTGGACACCTTCACATATGGAGAACTTCATTCAAACAATTTTAGATGGATTTCCATTTCCAGAGATTTATATAAGTCAGAAAGGAATTGACTTAACTACATTAGCAACACAAAACGTTGTAGTTGATGGTCAACAGAGGTTAACTACAATTCAGAGATATATAGAAGGTAGTGACGATTTTGAAAAAAGAATTCCAAAATTTGCTGATTTAGGAGATGATAACCAACGTGATTTTTTGAATTATGATGTTACGGTTAGAGATTTAAAGGATGTACCTGCGGAAACAATAATCGAGATATTTAAAAGAATTAATTCAACAAATTTCACACTTACTGCAATAGAAATTAACAATGCTATTTACAATGGAGAATTTATTTCTTGTGCCAAAGATATTTTAGAAATTATAAACCAAGCTGAACATAAAGTACCAATATTTAGTGAAAGTGAATTAACAAGAATGGCAGATTTACATTTTATTTTGTTAGTAATGGCAACTTTAGAAGAAGGAGGATATTTCACGCAAGACACAAAAGTAGAAAATTATATAGCCCAGTACAATGACGAATATCCCAATTCAGATAAACATCGAGATTTAATTTCAAGTACAATCATAAATATTTTGGATAGTGCATTACCATTAGATTCAATTTGGTTTAGAAAATCCAATTTCTTTACATTAGTTACAGAACTGTGTTTTGCAAAGACAACTATTGATGATAAAATCGATAAACTAACGGCAGCAGAAGAGCAAATTGTAGCGAATAAAAATGAAGTTAAGGATGGAAATAAATTTGCTAAATATTATGCAAGTATGTATACAGGAACAAATAGCCGAACATCACGAGTAAGAAGAAGTGAATTCGTAAGAACAGACATCTTGTAAAATGCCAGTTGCTAACAAAGATGTATAAAAATAATAGGGCAATTTGTTACTAAAACCAATGGTTTGGGTGAATTTGTAAAGTTGCCAAATTTTTAAATTGGGCTTATTGAGTAAAAAATATAATAAGTAAAATTTAAAAATTCGGCTTGTGTTTAACCGAATGGTAGTCGCTTTACTTCCGCCCTACTATTCTTATACAACACCGTCAGACTGTCTAAAAACCTGCCTTTTTCTTAATAACTTTGTTTGCTATAATGATTATTGGTAATTCAACGGAGCCATTGCAATGGCTAATTACCTTCTTTTGGCTATATTTCACCCTCAAAAACAGCTTTCGCAACGGCACCGTTGGAAGCCATTGCAATGGTGATTCCCATTGACATTATGCGCGTTCTCAGCAACCACTATTCCACGGTGAATTAACGAGCCATTGCAATGGTGAATCAACGGTGCGGTTGGAAGCCATTGCAACGGCTAATCACCTTCTCCTGGCTTTATTTCACCCTCAAAAACAGCTTTCGCAACGGCACCGTTGGAAGCCATTGCAATGGTGATTCTCATTGACATCATGTACCTTCGCAACAACCACTATTCCACGGTGAATCAACGAGCCATTGCAATGGTGAAGCAACGGCACCGTTGGAAGCCATTGCAATGGCTATTTTAAATTAATTATCTACATAAATTAATTCACAATAACGGTAAACAGTTTAAAAATAGAATGGTTTAATTGGCTAATTTTGGATCGTCCACCTAGATATTATAGTAATGGAGTTCATATTATTTGATTATCCTGAAAATATCTGATAGAAACCTTTACATTGGATGCTATATAACCAGTTGGTAATAATTTAAAAAATGATAGAAATTGACAAGAATCTTTACGTAGGAAACTTAATCGACTACGATAATTTGCAAAATAACCCTAACTTTTCTTTTGTTCAAGCCTGTAAAGAACCATGTCATAGAAATGCAGTTGGATATACTGGAAGATCGGTTGAAAAAACTCATCCTGAGTATTTATTTGCATATAGACCCAACCGATTAATTCTAAATATGGTCGACACTCCAACCGGAAAATATTTTGACAAAATATTGTTTGACAAATCAATTGAATTTATAAATAAACATATTGAATTAAATCAAGATGTTTTAATTCATTGCAATCAAGGTATGTCAAGATCTCCAAGTATTGGACTACTTTATTTAGCAATGAAAAACAAGATTAATAACACTACATTTAGCCTTGCAAAGGAAGAGTTTATTAAAATTTACCCTGAATATAACCCTAGCGGAGTGCAAGAATTTTTAGCAGATAATTGGAATTATTATATGAACAGATAAAATACAAAAGAGCTTGTGTGAACAAGTTGATATAATTTACGAAGTGGTTATAAGCATAGAATTTTGGGCAAGCTTCATTTTAAAGCAATTTATTAATGAATTTTTTAAACTTAAAACTATGAATAAATTTAAAAGCGTTATTGTCGGAGTGGGTGCTATTGTGTGGAGCCAACACAGTTATGACTTATAAAACTGACTGAATTATATCATCTTATCAAGACTGTAGTAAGGGGGTTCGAGTCCCCCTCTCCACTCCCTCACAAGCAAACTATTGCCAACTTCGGTTAATTGCAAATTGCGAGTATTCCAGTGAAAAATGATATTTTAGACATCAAATAACAAACAAATAAGCAGACAAGGACGCCTACTTGCGTTTACTAAGGCCGTCAGACTGTCTAAAAACACATTTTCTTAATAACTTTGTTTGCTATAATAATTATTGGTAATTCATCAGAGCCATTGCAATGGCTTATTACCTTCTTTTAGCCATATTTCACCCTCAAAAAAAGCTTTCGAAACGGCACCATTGGAAGCCGTTGCAATGGTGATTCCCATTGACATCATGCGCGTTCTCAGCAACCATTATTCCAAGCTGAATCCACGAGCCATTGCAATGGTGAACCAATGGCGCCATTGGAAGCCGTTGCAACGGCTCCACACGGCTAAAAACATACAAAAAACAAAAATCACACATCAATCTACAAAGGTTGCAACAATTAGAATTCCTTTTTAAATTTCCACTTCTAAACAAAAAAAACTAAAATGGAGAATCTGGAGTTGCTAACTTAGCCCGCATTTAGAGTTAAGAATAATACAAACCTCAAACTAAAAAGAACTAAATTTTGTGCATCCATAAATCAATTGTATTCATTTATGGATTGTAGTCGGAAAATCTATGATTCAATATGGTATCCCCAATCTGTTATTCAATTTGAGATGTATTTTAGTGGCTATGACACAAGTGAGTATGATTTTGATAGAACTCCAGAAAGTATTGAGTTAACTATTAAAATAAATGCACATAATATTGATAGAGATTTTGATGAGTTGGTTTCAAAATATAATATTAAAGATGATTGGAAGGATTTTCAGAAAGTTTTAGGATTGAGAGATATTGAGCCTGGTGAAAAGCTTAAAATCATAATACCGCCTGCTAAAAATGTGACTGATAATGTAGTTTACAACCCTAATGCAGAACTTGAAATTAAAAATCGTGAGAGAAAAGTAATACATAATGCCACACCAGTTTATAGAATTAATGAAACAGGATCAGTTGTTGTGAGAGTAATAATTAATAGGGATGGAATTGTAACCGAAGCTATACCTGGCATAAAAGGCACTACAAATAATAACAAAGAGCTTTTAGAAACAGCTAAAAATGCGGCTCTTCAAACTCTGTACAATCCTGATCCAAATGCTCCTGAATCTCAAACAGAAACGATTAGGTATAATTTTAGACTTAGCCATTGAAAAATATAAATTATGGAAATCAAAATTGGTTCAGACGAATTAATCCTTTGGATTAGAAAAAATAATAAAGCAAAAGAAAAAACCACAAAATAGTTGGGATTAAAATCCAGGCTTACAAAGCCATTTTCAAGGCATTATACCCAACTGATCCCATAAACCCTAATTTCTGACTTTTAACCTTAAAGGTTTTTCTACAGAAAGTAATTTGTTTGATTTTCAGGGTTTTTTTGATTTATAGAATGAAATTTGGCAAACGATTTGTGAAACAGCTGAATCCTCACTGTTTTAATCTAATACTAGATCAAATCTTTTCCTTAGATTTACACTCATTCCAACAATCCCTAAGGCAAATTGAGTTAATCCTTGTAAATCTTTATACCTTTAGGTATAGCTAGAATCCTATGAACGCATCCCAAATAGAAAAAAACCTAACCGCCTTAGTTAAAAATTTCAACAAAGAATCATTTGTATACGATTTGCTCACTGCTTATGGTATTTCAAAAACTTCAATAACACGTTTAAAGAAAGGTGATTTCAACCTTTCAAAAGTTGAAGGTGAAGTGCTTTACAAAAGTAAAATGCTTTTTAAAGAGGTTAAATCTGGTGCCTTATTAAATACTATTGACGAGTTAACAAAGGATATAGATTCATTAAAACACAACCCTCGTTTTGTAATAGTTACAGATTATAAAACATTATTGGCAAAAGATATAAGGACAGGGCTGGCATTGGATACGCCTATTCTCGAAATTCATAAACACTTTGGTTTCTTTTTACCTTGGGCAGGACAAGAAAAGTATGCTCAAAAGAATGAGAATTATGCAGATAGAAAAGCGTCATATAAAATGGCGAAGCTGTATGATATTTTAGTAAATGAAAACCCAAACATCTATGATGATGGCGGACACAACTTAAATATCTTTTTATCTCGTTTACTCTTTTGCTTTTTTGCTGAAGATACCGACATCTTTCCTATTGAGGGAATGTTTACAGATGCATTAGAGCAACATTCTCAAAAAAATGGCAGCGATACGCACACCTTTTTAGATAGGCTATTTAAGGTCCTAAATACAAAAGACAATACTAAAGAAGCATCCCCTTTTAGAGAGTTCCCTTTTGTAAACGGTAACTTATTTAGAAATAGCATTGTTTCTCCGAAATTTACTAAAGAAGCTCGTAAAATAATTATAGAGTGTGGTGATTTAGTTTGGAGCGAAATCAATCCAGATATTTTTGGCTCTATGATACAGGCCGTAGTTAACCCCGCCTATCGTAGTGGTTTGGGCATGCATTATACCTCAGTGCCTAATATTATGAAGGTAATTGAACCTTTGTTTTTAAATGATTTGTATGATGAGCTTGAGAATAACAGGGATAAGAATAAAAAATTACGCCAATTAATTTATAGAATTTCAAAACTAAAAATATTCGATCCTGCATGTGGTAGTGGTAATTTTTTAATTATTGCTTACAAGGAACTGCGAAAACTTGAAATAGAGGTTTGGAAGCAAATTGATCTTAACAAAAAAGAAAGTAATCTGTCTTATCAAACGGAAACGGTTTATACAGAAGTAAAACTTTCACAATTTTACGGTATTGAGTTAGATGATTTTGCGCACGAAATGGCTATACTCTCCTTATGGTTGGCAGAACACCAAATGAACAAATTTTTCATTAATGAGTTGTTTGATTTTGGTAAAGCTAAACCTATTTTGCCATTAAAAGAAGGAGGTCATATTACACAAGGTAATGCAACTCGAGTTGATTGGAAAACAGTTTGTCCTATAGATTTAGTTGATGAAGTTTATATTTTAGGCAATCCTCCTTATTTGGGTTCAAGTGTTCAAGATAAGGTTCAGAAAGAAGATCAGAATATAGTTTTTTATGACTTTAAAAATTTTAAAAATCTTGATTATATATCTTGCTGGTTCAAGAAAGGAATTAATTATATCAATGGCTTTAATGCTCAACTAGCTTTTGTTTCCACCAATTCAATATGTCAAGGCGAACAGGTGGCATTATTATGGCCCTTTATTCTAAACAAGGTAGAAATATCATTCGCTCACCAGTCATTTAAATGGACTAATAATGCGAAGGGAAATGCAGGAGTTTCTGTAGTAATCATAGGTTTGAGAAATTTCAACGGTAAACCAAAACACATTTTTTTAAATGGTCAAATCAAATCAACTCAAAATATAAATCCATATTTAGTTGAAGGTCAAAATATTATCATAGTTAAAAGAAGTTCGCCAATATCGAATCTCCCTCAAATGAGCTATGGCAGTAAGGCCGTAGATGGAGGAAACCTTATTCTTTCAGAAGAAGAAAAAAATCAAGTAGTTCAAAAAAATCCAGGAATTGAAGTTTTTCTTAAAAAGCTGGTGGGTTCAAATGAATTGATAAAAGATATTAGTCGTTGGTGCTTTTGGATAGATGATGATGATTTGGAAGAGGCAATTACTTATGAGGAGATAAGTAATAGAATTGATGAAGTATACAAAGTTAGAATTTCTAGTTCTAAAAAAGCAACAAATCAATCTGCCGAGATTAGTCATAGATTTGGAGAACCTAGGTTTTATAATAGTGATTCTATAATCATACCAAGAGTTTCTTCGGAACAAAGAAAATATGTTCCATTTGGGTTTTTTGATAAAGAATGTATTGTATCTGATTCTGCACAAGCTATTTATAATGCTGAACCTTGGGTTTTTGGATTAATAAGTTCTTTAATGCATAATTTATGGGTCAAAGCAACAGGCGGTCGTTTGGAAACTAGAATTAGATACTCTTCAGTTTTATGCTATAACACGTTCCCTTTTCCAGAAATATCGCAAAAACAAAAAGAACAAATCAATCTACACGTTTTTGAGATATTAGAAGAACGGGAAAAGCATCCTGAAAAAACATTGGCTCAACTCTACGACCCAGATAAAATGCCTAAAGGATTAAAAGAAGCTCATCATCAATTAGATTTAGCTATAGAGCGTTGTTATCGTTTAAAACCATTTGAAAGCGACACAGAACGTTTGGAATACCTATTTAAGGAGTATGAAAAGATGACCAACAAAAACACCTTATTACAAAAGACGAAAAGAACACGTCAATCCAAAAAAGCGTAATTATGGTAGAAGATAAAAATAAAGACTATAAAAGTATACGTAAAGTTTTTGGTCCTAAATCAGATCTAAAATCTTTAGCAGAAACCTGTGTGTGTTTTGCAAATGCCCAAGGTGGAGAAATTATTATTGGTATAGAAGATAAAGAAAGTGAACCACCAAAAAATCAAAGGATTGATATTGTAGCAATAAATAAAGTGATAAAACAGTTACGAGATTTAACTGATGGTGTCGGTATTGTAAATCAAGACATCGTAAAACATAATAATGGAGGAGAGTATTTTTCAATACGAATTTTACCATCTACACGAACAATAGCTACAACTTCAACGGGTAAGGTGTTTATCAGAGTTTCAGATAATTGTTTTCCAGTAAGTAGTGACGAACTAACCAATTTAGCTTCCGAAAAAACTGCTTTTCAGTGGGAAATTATTGTAGTACAAAAAATTAAATTAGACCAAGTCGACCAAAATAAAATTACTACTTTTTTAACCGATATTCAAAAATCAGATAAAGTTTCAGATTTTATAAAAACTAAAGAACATTTTGAGATTCTGGAATTTTATCAATTGGTTAGTCCAGAAGGCTATTGTACTAATCTGGGTGTGCTATGGTTAGGAACACCTGCACAAAGAGCACGTTTAAGTTATCCACTTACTATACAATATATAGTTTATAACGATAAGGAAGAAAAGATTAGAAAATTAGATTGGCATTTTCATCAGCATAACCCCAAAGAACTTTTATTAGAAATTGAAAGGGAAGCTGTTGAGTTAACCTATAGTACAGAATTACCTGATGGATTATTTAGAAAAAATTTGAGGCAATATCCTAAAGAGGTTATTAGAGAATTATTGATTAATGCAATTGCTCATAAAAAATATACAGTTTCGGGTGATATTTTTATTGAAGTGTATCCTGATAGATTGGTCATATCAAATCCCGGTAGTTTGCCTCTAGGGGTAACAAAACAAAATATTTTACACGAAAGACATAGAAGAAATCCTCATTTAATTCAAATCTTAACAGATTTAAAATTAATGGAAGGTGAAGGTTCTGGCTATGATTTAGTTTTTGAAAAATTAGCAAGAGATGCAAAACCATTACCATTAATAGAAAGTGATTTTTCTAAAGTAGCAGTTACTGTTTTTTCTGGATCAATTAATCCAGAAGCAATATCAATATTAGATTATATAGACAAACATTTTAGGTTATCACAAAAAGAATATATAGCATTAGGGATTATTGCAACCGAAAAGAAGATTCTATCAACTCAATTAGCTTCGAAATTACAATTAAATCAAGATGACAAAATGAGAACTTGGATATCTGGTTTGGTAGATAACAATATTGTTATTACGCAAGGAATAAAAAAAGGTACAGAATTTTTATTGAATCCCGAATTGTTTGCTCAAGCCAAATTAGATATTATCCCTTCCTTAAAAACATTAGAACCTTATAAACTTGATGCATTAATTATAGAAGATTTGAAGTATAATGGAGAGAGTAAATTGTCTGCCATAAAATCACGTTTGCCTGAAGTGCCTGAAGATGATATTCAAAAGGCTGTATATAGGTTAGCTAAAAATGGTGATTTAGAAACGCTAGGAGGTAATCGAAATAGAACCTATAAATTATCTAAAAAAAAATAAATCAAAAATAAATCAAAAATAAAAACTCCTGAAAGCCTGTGAATAAAGGGTTTAATTGTTTTAGTTTTATTTATTCCTGAAAAATAAAATATAATATGCCAGATATAGTAAACGTAACCTACCAACAAACAGGAAAAAGTAAAAGAACCAATGAAATGGGGATGCGGGAAATGCAACAGATAGCATTTGAAGCTAGAACTGCACAATATCTATTAATCAAAGCGCCACCTGCTTCTGGAAAATCTCGTGCGTTAATGTTTATTGGTTTAGACAAATTGATTAATCAAGATGTGAAAAAAGTTATTGTTGCTGTTCCTGAAAGGTCAATTGGAAGTTCGTTTGGAAAAACAGATTTAAAGAAGTTCGGATTTTTTGCAGATTGGGAGCCTAATCCTAAATACAATTTATGTACACCAGGAGTTGAAAAAAGTAAAGTAAAGGCATTTTTAAACTTTTTAGAAAGTGATGAAAAAATACTCATTTGTACACATGCTACTCTACGCTTCGCATTTGAGGCACTAGATGAAAAACAACTTGATAATTGTTTATTGGCGATAGATGAATTTCATCATGTATCTGTAGACGGGGATAATAAATTGGGGTTGGTTTTAAGTAGTGTAATGGAAAAGTCTACTGCACATATAGTAGCAATGACAGGTTCCTTCTTTCGTGGAGATAGTGTGCCCATATTATTACCAGAGGATGAAGCAAAATTTACTAAAGTCAAATATGATTATTATCAGCAGCTAAATGGATATGAATATTTAAAATCCTTGGGGATAGGGTATCATTTCTATCAAGGAAGATACTATAAGCCTCAGGCAGATAGTGGAATTTCTGCTCTAGAAGAAATACTAGATGAAAGTAAAAAAACCATCATTCATATTCCAAGTGTGAATTCAGGAGAATCTTCCAAAGATAAAATGGAAGAAGTCAGTCATATAATTGAGGCTTTGGGGGAATTAGATTATCAAGATCCCGATACAGGTGTCCTTTACGTAAAAAGTAAAAGAACTAATAAAGTTCTAAAGATAGCCGATCTAGTTAATGACATCCAGAAGGAAAGGGATAAAATTCAGAATTATTTACGGAAAATTAAAAGCGTTGATGACATAGATATTATTATTGCTTTAGGTATGGCAAAAGAAGGATTCGATTGGCCATATTGTGAACATGCATTAACAATTGGATATAGAGGATCATTAACCGAAATAGTTCAAATAATTGGAAGGGCAACAAGAGATAGTGAAAATAAAACGCATTCACAGTTTACAAATTTAATTGCACAACCAGATGCAGAAGATGATTTAGTAAAACTATCTGTAAACAATATGCTAAAAGCAATTACAGCGTCCTTATTAATGGAACAAGTGTTAGCACCTAACTTTAAATTCAAACCAAAGTTCCCAGATGATGAGGATGATGATTCAGAGGATGCGGACGACACTATTAAAATTAGAGGCTTTAAATTGCCAAGTTCACAAAGAGCAAAAGATATTATTGAGAGCGACATCAATGATTTGAAAGCCAGAATTATGCAGGATGACCAAATGCTTAAAGCAATGCCTGGTAATGTAGATCCTGAGGTAATTAATAAAGTGCTTATACCTAAAATTATTAAAGAAACATATCCAGATCTAACAGATGAAGAAGTTGAAGCAGTTCGTCAACATATTGTTGTAGACTCTGTAATTAAAAACGGTACTATTGAAGAAGTTGGAGATAAACGCTTTATCCGTATGGCAGATAGTTTTGTAAATATTGATGATATTAATATTGACTTAATAGATACGATTAATCCATTTCAAAAAGCATTTGAAATACTCTCAAAATCTGTAACTGTTTCTGTTTTTAAAGCTATTCAGGAAACAATTGATGCTACTAGAATAGAGATGACAGATGAAGAAGCTATCATTTTATGGCCTAAAATAAAAAATTGGATTGCTAAAACTGGAGAACACCCAAGTATTCAATCATTTGATCCACAAGAAAGAAGATTAGCAGAGGCTATTATTTTTCTAAAAGATCAAAAACGTAAAGCAATGGCTAATGGATAAGAAGAAAACATTAGATGATATTTTTAATGATGACGAGTTTGGGATTTTAGATTCTAAACCTACGCATTCTAATCATAAAACTGAGGATGATAGGTTAATAGAATCCTTCAATGAGATTAATTTCTTTTTCGAAAAAAACAACAGGGAGCCAGAATCAACTAGTGTTACTGAGTTCAAGCTATTGTCAAGACTGAAAGCTCTCAGAAATGATCCTAAAAAAACTGAAATTTTAAAAGACTATGACACCTATAATCTTTTAAATACGAAGGAAGAAGTGAAATCTGTAACAGATATTTTAAACGATGATGATCTTGGAATTTTAGAAACAGAAGATTCTTCGAGTATTTTTAATTTAAAAAATATTCCTAGTTCAGATGAAAGAGCCGAAGCTGATTTTGTTGCGAGAAGAAAACCTATGAAAGAAAAGGAATTCGCTCATTACGAAAAGAAGTTTAAAGATGTGCATAATGATTTAAAACAGGGAAGGCGTTCTATAAAAGCATTTACAAGCTCCGAGAAGAATTTAATCAAAGGAGGTTATTATATTTTAGATGGAATATTACTGTTTTTAGAAGAGGTTGATGTAAAGTTAACAGAAGTAGAATTAGCTACTGGTAATCGAGTTAGGCAGGATGGAAGAACCAAAATAATATTTGAGAATGGGACCACAAGCAATATGTTATTTCGATCTTTAGGTAAGCAGCTACTAGAAAACGGTAAAATAGTAACTCACAATAGCGATACAGATGAATCAGTTTTATTCAATAATGTTAATGCAGTTAGTGAGGAGGATCTGGAAACTGGATGGGTTTATATCCTACAAAGTAAGTCTAAGAATCCAGAGATTGTAGATCTTTTGAATCTTTATAAAATTGGATTTTCTAAAGTAAAAGTTGAAGAAAGGATTAAAAATGCATCAAAAGAACCTACATATTTAAACGCGGAGGTGAAAATTGTAGCTACTTACCAATGTTATAATTTAAATCCCCAAAAGTTTGAAAACCTACTGCATAGATTCTTTTCTGATGTTTGTTTGAATGTAGACATCTACGATCAATTAGGACGTCGTATAACCCCACGAGAATGGTTTATAGCACCCTTTGGGATCATTGAGAAAGCTATTCATTTGATACTCTCAGGAGAGATTGTAAATTATAATTATGATGTTGAGAATCAGGTTTTAATATTAAAGGATTAAAATTTGTTTCTGTTCTGTTTGTCTATAAGGAAAGGACTGTATATGATTATAAATCTCGTGCACATAAACAGAAAGGCTTAATTTCGATTAGATAGAAAAGTGCCACGCAACCTGCCACTACTCAAACAATTTACCATTAATTGCAATTTTTAAAGTATGATTTTTATTCTATAACTTTTACTACATCTTGATCGAAATCCATACTAATAGCATCCATTAAACTTTTGATAGAAACAGCTCGAGCAAAATTTTTATTTGGTTCTTCTTCCATTGAAAATAAATTTGTCATCACACCAAGCACGACACCTCCATCACCAAAAATTGGTCCTCCTGACGAACCTCCTTCGATATTTATTCCTTCAAATTCTAAAACTGTTTCTGTTCTATCTCGTTCACGTTTATGCCTTGAAAAGGTTTTAAGTAAGTTCACAACGATACCGTTTTGAGAAGGATTGAATCCACAAGTAACCAATCCTTGAGACGTGCTGAAATCTTCATATCCAGGATACAAAGGAAGAGAACAAGGATTTTCTTCACTAGTGATTTCTAAAATTGCCAAATCACTTTCTTTATGTACAGCAATTACTTTTAAATCGACTTTATCTGCAACGCTTGCAAAAATTGCATACAAATCAGTTCGAGGCAAACCTTCATCCACAACCACGTGCGCTGCCGTAACTATCCAGTTTCTTCTTAGAAATGAAAATCCTGTCCCTAATCTAGGACTTTTTTCATTAGCATCGCAGATAACACAGAGTTGATATATATTTAATTTAAATAATTGATTCTTATTGTTTCCTCTTGAAATATTTTCCATTAGTCTTAATTTTTCGAAACAAAACTACAAAAACTGCAGGTAATAACTAAGCGTTCGTGTGGCCTGTACGGCCAAACATGAACGCCCTGTTGACTGAACCGGTTCTTTGCCAGGTTATATGGGTTTAGTTTTCCGAAATCGTGAATTAATGTATGTAGATAATTTATTTAAAATCGCCGTTGCAACGGCTTCCAACGGCGCTGTTGATTACCGTTGCAACAGCCGTTGTTAGATTGCAACGGCGCCGTTGGAAGCCGTTGCGAAAGCTATTTTTAGAGGTAAAACATATCAAGACAATATATTTTGCCGTTGCAACGGCTCCGTTGATTCACCGTTGAATTGTCGTTGCTGAGAAGGCACCTAATGTCACTGGGAATCACCATTGCAACGGGCCGTTGAGAAAGCTATTTTTGGAGATAAAACAACATACAAGGATTTATCATTGCAATGGCTCCGTTGATTCACCGTCCTTAAAAAGCCCCTTGGATGTTCTGTTTGAATCGGGTACATTTGAGAGTAAATAAAACGACATGCCATACAAAAGTGATATAAACCACATTTCATTTATAATTTTGTTGGGCATCACTTTAGGTGGAGAAATAAATCATCTTTCAAAATTAAATAAATGAAAAAAATAATTGACGGAAAAATTGATGAAAATCAATATGATAATGCATTGTGTAAAATACTATGGATTTTGAAAGAAGCAAATATTTCTCAAGGAGATAAAGAAAAAAAGATAGATATATGTGAGGCCTTTCGTGAGGATTGGCATATCAAAAATGCTTTAGCTGTGCCGACATTTAGAAAAATGATATATGCAACTTATGGCATTTTAAATCCAAGTGTTGAGTGGCAAGATGTACCATTTGCAAACAAAGAAGCTTATAATGTTATTAAACAAATTGCCTATATCAACATTAATAAATACCCTGCTAATTCAAGGTCAAATGATGTATATCTAAAAAAGGTTTATGATGATAACAAGATTGAACTTCTGCAACAAATTAATGAGTTAAATCCTAATGTTATTGTATTTGGAAATACTTTCATGCATTTTGAATATGAAGATTTAGATAAAATTGGTTGTCCTATTTCAAAAACCGAAAAAAAATATGCTGATGATACTACCCATAACACAGCATATTATAAAATCTCTTCGGATAAGTTATGTATTAATGCTTATCATCCATCTTATCCATCAATAGCAGACAAAGTTTATTATAATGAAATTAGAAAAGCATTTAGTGATTGGAAATCAAACAAGTAACACATATAAATAAATTGAACGAATTTAAAAATTGCCTATTACGGTTTTCCGTAATTAATTGTAAAGCACTCATTTCGAGTGCCTCCACTCTAATTTAATTTATCACTTAACTTTTCCATTTCATCTTGAACTTTTTCCTCTAAGATCTGTCCGTAGTGGGCTTGTGTAATCCCAATCCTGGAATGACCTAAAAGTTTACTCACATCCTCTATAAGAACATCATTTCAAAGCAGTACCGTAGTGGCAAAGGTTTTTCTGGCCTAAAGTGGGTTAGGTTAATTTTAATCTCGCACAAGCCAGCTATTTCCTTTAAATATGAATTGAAATGGGCGTTTGTTTTGCTTGGAAGTATTCTTTTTTCATTCAGCACCTTCGAATATTTGTCAAGAATTTTTTGAAATGCAAAAATCAGGGCTTTAAAAGCACGTGCAGAGGTGTTAAAAACATTCAATTTTTCCTGTTTAGATTTTCCAATATTTTGCTCAGTCTACAACATTGAGGCATGATCCGGTGAAATAAAGAATGAGTTACAATACAATAATCGTACAAAATTGAAAATAAAAAAACCGTAACCACTTGATTATAAGTGCGGTTACGGTTTTTACCAGTGGTCCCACTTGGGCTCGAACCAAGGACCACCTGATTATGAGTCAGGTGCTCTAACCAGCTGAGCTATGGGACCTGATCCCGACAGCAATCGGGAGCGCAAATTTAAATAATTGCTTTAACCTGACAAGCATTTTTTATATTTTTATTTCATTCAACTAACTTAAGTATAGATCTCCCTAAAAGCCCTCTTTATTGAGGAGTCCCGATAATTATCGGGATGTGATTGGCCTTTCCTGGCACAACTCCACCAGGACCCCATTCACCGATTTTGGGTGCAAAAAGGCAACCAACTTAGTATCAGCTCCTTTCTTGGCTTCTTTGCTGATCAAAACAAAGCCTTCATTTTCCAAACGGCTTATTTCGGAATCTATATCGGTCACCAAAAAGGCAATATGATGTATTCCCTCTCCCCTTTTTTCAATGAATTTAGCTATCGGACTGTCGTTATTCGTGGCTGTTAACAATTCGATCTTACTTTCTCCAATTTTAAAAAACGAGGTAATCACCCCTTCACGTTCCACTTCTTCCCTTTTATAAGGCGCAACTCCCAATAAAGTTTCATAAATTTTATTTGCCGCTTCCAGGTCTTTTACCGCAATTCCTATATGCTCAATACTTTTCATCTTTTTTATTTGTTGAATTATAAAGATAGCGACCTTTATGTTCGCAGGTTTGTTTAAAAAATGCAATATCGCAAAAATAGCTTCGAAACCTACCGGCAGGCAGGTGCACGAACAATAAATTATCAATTTTCTTCTTCGTATACTGAAATTGGTTTTCCAAACTTCAGTTTTAATGGAATTTAAGTTACAAATGCTTTCAGATAAATTAGCTAATTTCCGATTATAAAAATACTATAATATTTAATTATGTTACTTTTGCACTATGGAAACAAATAGACAAAAAAAAATAGGCGGGGTTTTACAAAAGGATTTGGCAGAAATCCTTTCAAACCACTTGAGGGATTCCGGGATTACGGGAATTTTGATTTCTGTTTCTAAAGTTAAGGTTACTACCGATCTCTCTATAGCAAAAGCATATCTGAGCGTTTTTCCTTCAAAAAATGCACAAGAAATATTAGACGAAATAAACCTGATAAAATTTAAGATCAAACACGAATTGGCGCAGCGCACCAAACATCAATTGCGCCGCATGCCCGATTTGGACTTTTTTGTGGACGATTCCCTGGATTATATAGAAAAAATAGAAAAATCCATGAAAGGGGAAGATAACCCTATCAACCAACCCGATTTATTGGGGCGTAGGAAAAAATCATAAATTGAATTTTTCCCTCTACATTGCCAGGCGGTACCTTTTTACTAAAAGCAGCAACAATGCAATCAATATTATTACCATTATTGCTGCCATTGGCGTATTTGCAGGGGCTTTCTCATTAATTATTGTACTCTCCGGCTTTTCGGGCCTAAAAGATTTCAGTCTTTCCTTTTCAAATGAATTTGATCCGGATCTCAAAGTATTACCGTCAAGCGGAAAAACAATAACTTTTTCAGATGAAGAAAGGGAAAAACTTCTAAAAATAGAAGGAATCAATGCCCATTCGGAAATAATTGAAGAACGCGTTTTCCTGAATTATAAATCCAAAAACCACACGGCTTTTATAAAAGGCGTAGATGCCAATTATCAAAAAGTAAACAATATAGACAGCTCCCTCGTATATGGGAACTGGCTTACCGAAAGTGATTTTCAGGTGGTGGTGGGAAACGGGATTTCAAGATTGCTCACTTTAAGCGCTTTTGATTATACCAATTTACTCGATATCATGGTTCCACGGGCCGGAAAAGGCCAGATCACAAATCCTGCCGATGCATTCAATAAAGAAAGTGTTATTGTTACAGGAATATACAGCGTAAATGAAGAGCTGGACAGCAAATATGTATTTGCCAACATCAATTTTG
>Ga0307486_1001482_pt1 | contig 17991 bp, 18 predicted proteins | sample CBIW02metaG_FD_203663 | JGI IMG/M metagenome (GOLD analysis project Ga0307486, IMG submission 203663) | Sea-ice brine microbial communities from Beaufort Sea near Barrow, Alaska, United States - CBIW 0.2 | ecosystem: Environmental > Aquatic > Marine > Coastal | place: USA: Alaska | collected... | reverse complement strand
GGTCTCACCTTCGCGACGAGCGCGGAGCTACTAGTGCCCGACTGGTACGGAACAATCACCAGCGGCTGGCCAATCGACCCGCTCACGGACCAGCACAGCGTCGGCCCCATAATCTGGGCCGTCGGTGCGGTCTCGACCATCGCACTGACCGCCACGGCAGCCCTGGCGTGGGCGAGAGACCTCGCGGCCACCGCGGATGCGGACTCCCGGAACACGACTCGATCGAGGGGACACCGGTGATCGCCACTGTCACGACCCGGAACTTCTCCGCACGACCCCGACCCCGACCTGCCGGCGTGGCAGGCCAATCTGCTCTTGCCGCATCCTGACGCTAAGGACCCAATGAAACACATACTCAGTCGACGCGCCGCTCGCGGCCTGATCGCACTCAGCGCCGTCGCGGTACTGCTGACCGGTTGCGCCGCGGACCCACTCGCGGAGCAGTACCGCGAGGGCAGCAACAAGGGCTATATCGCCGGTGATGGAAGCATCACCGAAATAGCGGTGGCCGAGCGAGGGGACCCGGTCGAGTTCGAGGGCGTCATCGAAACGGGTGAAGCCATCACGTCCGATGACTACCTGGGCGAGGTTCTCGTGGTGAATTTCTGGTACGCCAGTTGTGCACCGTGCCGGTCCGAGGCCGATGACCTGCAGAGCCTGAACGCACAGTTCGAGGGTGCTGGGGCGAGTTTTCTCGGGGTGAATGTGCGTGACCAGGCTCCGAACGCCCTGGCCTTCAATGAGACGTATTCGATCACCTACCCGTCCGTGCTGGACGTCCTTGATGGTGGCATGCAACTCGCTTTCAGCGGCAGTATCCCGCCCAACGCGGTGCCGACCACGCTGGTACTGGATGCTGACGGCCGGGTCGCCGCGCGGATTCTGGGCGCCATTCCGGAGGCGTCGATACTGGAAACACTCATCACCGCCACGATCGCCGAGGAATCCTAGACGTGGGTAATCCGTTCGGCGAGATCGTTTTCAGCGGCGAGTTATATTTTGCGATTCCGATCGCGGTTCTTGCTGGGTTGGTGTCGTTTGCCTCGCCGTGCATCCTGCCGCTCGTGCCCGGCTATCTGGCCTATATCGGAGGTTTCAGCACCGACGCCACGGTGGGTGCCCAGCGGCAACGGCGTGGGCGCAATCGGTTGCTTGCGGGGGTTGCCCTGTTCATCCTCGGCTTCACGGTGATTTTTGTTCTGACGGGTTTCGTTTTCGGCGCGGCCGGTTTCTGGCTCAACCAGTACCGCGATGTGATCACTCGCATCGCCGGCGTCGTGGTTATCCTGCTCGGGCTGGTTTTTGTGGGCCAGTTCGGTCTGATGCAACGCACCATCAAAACGTCGTGGCGGCCGAAGATGGGCCTGGCCGGAGCCCCGCTGCTCGGCGCGGTCTTCGCCGTCGGGTGGACGCCGTGCACCGGGCCGACGTTGACCGCGATCAACTCACTCAGTCTCAGTAGCGGCTCACCGTGGCAGGGTGGCCTGCTTGCCCTGTTCTATTCGCTCGGACTCGGAATTCCGTTTTTGTTCATCGCCCTGGGTTTCAACTGGGCGACCGGCACCGTACTTTTCCTCAAGCGTCACATCAGGGCCATCAATCTGTTCGGTGGCGGTGTGCTCATCGTGATCGGAGCGCTCATGCTCAGCGGCCTGTGGAACCTGTGGCTGCTCGACCTGCAAGGAGTGATGGGCAATTTTGTCACGGCCATCTGACCATTTCGATTCCCGCCCAACCAACACTTCGGTGGTGCAACCTCGTCTTGGTTTTGTCGGCTGGCTGCGCTTTCTGTGGCGGCAGCTCACGAGCATGCGCACTGCCCTATTTCTGCTGCTTCTGCTCGCCATCGCCGCCGTGCCCGGTTCCCTCGTGCCGCAACGCACGTCCGATCCGAACGGCGTCACACAGTACTTCGAGAACAACCCCGACCTCGCCCCGGTGCTCGACAAGTTTCAGGCCTTCGACGTGTATTCCTCGGCCTGGTTCTCGGCGATCTACTTGCTGCTGTTCATCTCCCTGATCGGCTGTGTCATACCGCGCACCAAACACCACTTCCTCGCCGTGCGAGCAACCCCGCCGACCACGCCGGCGCGCCTGACACGCCTCACCGGTTTCACCAGGCGCACCGCTCCAGCGGGAACGGATGCTGCCTCGGCGATCACCTTGGCTCGTAGCCTGCTGAAATCCAGCGGCTACCGCGTTGCCCTCTATGACAAAGCAGACAGCGTCTCGGTGTCTGCTGAACGCGGCTACATCCGAGAGACCGGCAATCTGATCTTCCACTTCGCGCTCCTGGGGCTCCTGGTCGTCTCCGGTTTCGGCAACGGTTTCGGTTTCGCGGGCCAGCGCGTGCTCGTGGAGGGGCAGACGTTCACCAACACTCTCCTCGCCTTCGATTCGTTCAATCCGGGCCGATTCTTCAACGACACGACCCTCGATCCGTATACCCTCACCCTGGACGACTTCACGGTCGTCTACGAAGGCGACAATCGTGATGCCCTGGGTCAGCCCATTGACTACACGGCCGACGTGACGGTCACGCCTCGCGGTGAGAAGGCCGAGACTGAACAGGTCAAGGTCAACGGACCCCTGCGCACCGGCGGCACCGACATCTTCCTGCTCGGAAATGGGTATGCGCCCTCGATCACCGTCACCAGTGCCGACGGTACGGATGTCTTCACCGACACGATTCCGTTCCTGCCGCAAGACGGCAATCTCACGTCGCTTGGCGTAGTGAAGGTACCCGACGGACTCCCGGAGCAGCTGGGCATGATCGGGTTCTTCTATCCCACGCAGGAAACCGCGCAATCGGGTGCGTTCTTCTCGTCCTATCCTGACCTGGTCTATCCAATGCTCACCCTGAACGTGTACAGCGGTGACCTTGGTCTCGACGGGGGAGTGCCGACATCCGTCTATTCCCTCAACACCGACGACATGACCCAGCTGACCGGCGGTACGACCGGCGTGGAAACTCTGGAGCTGCTCCCCGGAGAGACCCGCGATCTACCCAACGGGCTCGGCACCGTCACGTTCAACAACACCGACCTCACCGTCAATCCGACCGCAGACGCGGCCGCCGATTACTCCAATTCCGTGCCTCGATTCGCCTCCTTCGACGTTCAGCGGGACCCCACCCAGGTCTGGGTTCTGGTCTTCGCAATCTTGATCATGATCGGCCTGCTCACGGGCCTGCTCGTGCCCCGCCGACGCGTGTGGGTGAAAGCGGTACCGCAGGCCGACGGCACACTGAACCTCGAATACGCCGGCCTGGCCCGCGGCGACGACCCCTCGCTCGAGGCGGCCGTGACCGCCCTCGCCGACCGCCACCTCGCAGCGCTTCCCCGGCTTGAAGCGGATGCTGCCACGCCCGCTCATCCCGCCGGATCAACCCCCAATCAGATCTAGGAATCCTCCGTGAATCTCAACGACCTCTCCATACTGAGCCTGTACTCGTCCATGGCTGTCTACGCACTCGCGTTCATAGCGTTCTCGATCGATTTGGCCAGGCGGTCGGCCGCCGTCGATGCCGCCACCGCGCAGTCAGCTGTAGCGCACTCACCGGCGGCTGCCTCCGAAGAGGCTTCGGTTACCTCGTCGTTTGCCGGGCAGACGGGCGGAGCGGGCGACTCGACGCTGACACTGTCTCGGCTCAGCACGCGCATCGACAACGATGCGACCACCCCGTATCGCACCACGGCGATCCTGCGCGTGGGGATCTCACTCACGGTCCTGGCCTGGGTACTGCACCTGTTCGCAACAGTGACGCGCGGCATCGCCGCAGACCGGGTGCCGTGGGCGAACATGTACGAGTTCGCGCTGATCGGTACGGTGCTGATCGTTACGGTGTATCTGATCGTACTCACCCGGGTCGACCTGCGTTTTCTGGGCACTTTTGTCACCGGACTGGTTCTCGTCCTGCTCGGTGGAGCTGCCCTCAATTACTACGTTGAAGTGGCGCCGCTGCCGCCGGCACTGCAATCGGTCTGGCTGGTCATCCACGTGTTCGTGGCATCGCTGGCCACCGGGCTTTTTGCGCTCGGCTTCGCGCTGTCGACCGTGCAACTGCTGCAGTTCCGCCGCGAGAACAGCGCGCACGCAACGGCAGCTGCCGGGCCACGCGGGGCCCTCGCATCCGCTCTGCGCCTGCGTTTTCTGGCGACGCTGCCCTCGTCGGCGACTCTCGAGAACCTCGCCTATCGCATCAACATTATCGGCTTCATCCTGTGGACCTTCACTCTCATGGCCGGCTCGATCTGGGCCGAGCAAGCCTGGGGCCGGTACTGGGGCTGGGATACCAAGGAGGTCTGGACCTTCATCATCTGGGTCATCTACGCCGGGTATATCCACGCCCGCGCGACCCGCGGCTGGCGCGGATCACGCTCCGCCTGGCTCGCCATCATCGGCTTCGCCGCGGTCATGTTCAACTTCGGCATCGTCAACGTGTTCTTCACGGGCCTGCACTCATACTCAGGCCTGTGAACGGCTCACACAGCCGTGACGACGTCGGGTGCTACCGATCTGGGAGGTGGCAGCTGCTCGGAGACTGGTCAAGACCGTCCGAGGGGTGGAGCAACACGGTGTGGCCGACGTGCTGCAGGCCGAGTTCGAGCAGCATCCGAATGTGGGCGTCGGCGAGCTCGTAGTAGGCGACCCAGCCGCTGCGGTGCACCTCGACGACACGGTGGGCGCGGAGCAGTCGCAAGGCATGCGAAACGGCCGACTCGCTCAGCTCAATCGTGGCCGCAAGGTCACGCACGCACATTCTGCCATCGAGCAGGGCGATCAGAAGGCGAACCCGACTCGGCTCACCCAGCAGGCCGAAGACGTCCGCGAGGTCCGTCACATCCGCCTCGGAGGGCAGCTGCAACCGCGCGGTGGTGACCTGCGCAGTGTTGATCGTCGGTGCTTCGTTTCTGCTCATATCTACCCCAGAAGACAACAACAAAATTCATGAGACGGGGCTCACTTTGCGTTGGCGCTTTCATCGAACTCGCGCGGCTCGCGTTGCATCGTGGCGTGAGAGACGTCGTATTTGTCGCGAAGAAGGGCCAATACTGGGTCCAGTACAATCTCGTAGTTGGCGTCGGAGTCAATCGCGACGTGGCCGCTGGAGCTTTCCATTCCCGAAGTGATCGTCCAAATGTGAAGATCATGTACTTCTGCGACGCCGGGAAGAGGCAGGATATCGGCGCGAATCGCAGCCATGTCCAGCTTCATGCCGCAGCTGACCTGTTCGCTGTCGGCATTCTCGTCGCGGTCGGCCTGATCGCGTTCGTGCTGCGTCTGATCATTCTGCGCAGCTCTCGCAGGCAGCAAAGCACTCATGTCTCCACCTGGTACACACTGTCGCGGCTGGTCGCTGATCGCGCTCGGGGCGTCCTTCGCCCACCACTGATTTGACGCGACACGGCGAGACGCCGCTTCCGTGGCGTATCAAGGCATCCCGTGCCCTGAAGTAGCAAATTTCTACCTCTTGTAGACTATTCGTGTGGGGGCGAACGTGTTCCTACTTCGCATCAGACCCATGGAGATTCCTTGACATCCGTGTCCGTTCCACAGCGCGCGCTGTCACTCCCAAAATGGCAGGACTCTCGAATCTGCGTATGCGCATGACAGCTGCAACAATAGACGGGCCCGTTTGGATTCCCACGCTGCCGCCCAGCATCGGAGAATACCTCGCGCCCAACCTGCAACCAATACCACTGATTCCGATCATTGCCCTCGTCTTGGCAGCGACTTACCTCCTCGGCGCCACAACACTCTGGCGCCGTCACGTGCGGTGGTCCGTTATTCGTACCCTGTCGTTCCTGATCGGTTGCCTGGTGACCGTGGTTGTCACCGGAGCGGGGATCGAGGGCTACGGGTACGAGATGTTCTCCGTATTCATGTTCCAACAGGTCACACTCATGATGATCATTCCGCCGCTGCTGGTGTGCGGTTCCCCCGGCACACTCCTCCTGAAGGCCACACCACACAGCGGCGCAGGCCTGGTACTACTGCGCGTGGCGCTGATGGGGCTGCGCTCTCCCGTGAGCAAGGTTCTGATTCACCCGGCCGTCACCATTTCACTGCTCGTGACGAGTTTCTACGGCCTCTATTTCACAGGCGTTTCCGACCGGCTGTTGCAGTCGTGGACTGGCCACGTCGGATTGGAACTGTTCTTCCTCGTAGCAGGCGTGTTGTTCGCTGTACCGCTCTTTTCCACCGATCCGCTGCCCCATAGGTTCTCCTATGGCGGAAAGCTCCTGGAAGTCTTCATCAAGATGCCGTTGCACGTGATTTTCGGCGTGATCGTGATGCTTTCGAGTTCGCAGGTCGTGACCTATTTCGCCTCCCCGCCACCGAGTTGGGGTGTCGATGCGATCCTGGACCAGCGGATAGCGGGCGCGTTGGCCTGGTCCTACGGAGAGTTTCCCTCTCTCATCATTCTTCTCATGCTGTTAGTGCGTTGGCAACACGATGAAGGTGTGCGCACGCGGGCCGCAGACAAACGCAGCGACAGGGACGGCGACGTTGATTTGGATGCGTATAACGCCTACCTGAATCGACTCCGATAGCGCGGCCGAAACCGAACGACGCTCCAGCCTGATATCGCGGATAGGTAGAGGGCTGCAGCCTCTAATGCTCGTCCGTGTGCGTGATCACGCTATGACCGACGTGCTGGAGACCCAACTCCAACAGGACTCGAACATGCGTGTCCGCCAGCTCGTAGTAGGCGACGCGCCCGCTGCGGTGAACTTCGACGACGCGGTGGGCCCGGAGTAGGCGCAGAGCATGCGATGCCGCGGATTCGCTGAGGTCGATCGTGGCGGCCAGGTCACGCACACACATGCGCCCGTTCAAGAGGGCAATGAGAATCCGGACCCGGCTCGGTTCTCCCAGCAAACCGAAGACATCGGCAAGGTCCGCAACGTCGGCCTCAGCCGGCATGGTCGCTCGGACGGTGGCGACGTGCGCGGCGTCGACCATGGGGGGTACCCGCTCAGCTGCTATGTCCGCGGGACGCTGCCGGCTCGCCTGTCTCTCGATTTCTCGCATCCACGCCAGCCTACACAGCTAATTTGGGCTCCCGGTAGGCCAAGAGACGGAGTGCGTTTCCCACCACCAGGAGCGTTGACCCCTCGTGAATGAGTACGGCCAATCCAATTCCAAAGACACCGAAGACGGTCGCCGGGATCAGGATTGCAACAACGCCCAGGCTTGCCCACAAATTCTGGCGGATGATCCTGCTGGACTGCCGACTCAGGGCCACCGCGAATGGAAGGCGGTCGAGATCGTCACCCATGAGAGCGACATCGGCCGTTTCCATGGCCACGTCCGAGCCGGCAGCGCCCATCGCGATCCCGACCGTGGCGGTCGCCATCGCGGGGGCGTCATTGACGCCATCCCCGACCATGGCCACCTTCTGGTCATTGGCACGCAATTGCCTGATGGCGTCGACCTTGTCTTCGGGCAGGAGGTCTCCGCGTGCCTGGTCGAGTCCGAGCTTCTTCGCAATCGAATCCGCAACGATCTGGTTGTCACCGGAGAGCATGATCATATTCCGGATGCCCGCAGCACGAAGCTTGGCGATGACGTCCTCGGCGCCGGGGCGCGACGTGTCCATGATGCCCAGAACTCCCAGATACCGGGACCCGAGGCGCACGACCATCGTGGTTCGGCCCGATTGCTCAAGCCGTGTTGTGGCCTCCGCGACGTCCGGCGGCACCGGGGTTCCCTCGATCTCATCGAAGAGTTGTTTCTTGCCGATGTAAACCATCTGCCCGTCGAGCATCCCGCTGACTCCGCGGCCGGTGATGCTCGTGACCTCGCTCGCGGTGAGCGTGGCGGATCCGTCCAGCCTGGCTCTACCCGCGCGCACGATGGCGGAGGCGAGCGGATGATCGCTCTGCGACTCGATCGCCAGTGCCACGCGGAGCAGTTCGGATTCGTCCGAGCCCGCGGCCGGTGCGATATCCGTGAGTTCCGGCTTGCCCAGGGTGAGCGTGCCCGTCTTGTCGAACGCGATGGCGCGCAGGGTGCCAAGGTTTTCCAGCGGCCCACCGCCCTTAATCAGGAGTCCGCCGCGGGCCGCGCGGGCCAGCCCGCTGAGTACGGCGCTCGGAGTCGAAATCGCCAGGGCGCAGGGGCTCGCGGCGACCAAAACCGCCAAGGCACGGTAAAGCGTTGCCGAGAAGGGTTCATCGATCACAAACCCGGCGAACAATAGCACGACGACGAGAATCAGGACGGCGGGCACGAAGATGCGCTGGAACCGATCGGTGAAGCGTTGGGTGGGCGAGATCTGGGCCTGGGCCTCGCTCACCATCCGGACGACGCGGGCCAGCGTCGAATCCGTTGACAGCCGGGTGACCTCTACCTCCAGCACGCCGGCGCCGTTCACAGTGCCGGCGTAGGCGCGGCTCTCCGGGGCGATGTCTTGTTCGTTGCGGGAGGACGTCGGAGCGATCGGCATCTTCTCGACCGGGATGCTCTCACCCGTGACGGCCGACTGGTCCACGCTGCTCACGCCGGTGACGACGAAACCGTCCGACGGTATACGAGTATTGGGTTTGATGACGACCGTGTCACCGATTAGGAGATCTCCGACCGGGACCTCCCTCTCCACGCCGTCGCGCTTGACGATAGCGGTCGCCGGGGCGAGTTCCGCCAACGCCTGAATCGCCTGCCGCGCGCGGCCCATCGCATAGCTTTCCAGCGCGTGCCCGAGGCTGAACAGGGCCAGGAGGAGGGCGCCTTCGGCCAGCTCCCCGAGAGCCGCTGCGCCGGCAGCGGCCACCAGCATCAAAAAATCAATCTCGAAACGTTTGGCCATCACCGTCTGAATGGCCTCCCTGAGCGTGTAGTAGCCACCGAAGAAATACGCGGCAATGTACAACGCCGTCGACACGGCATCCGGCACGGCAGAGCTCAAACCCAGGAAGAAGCCCAGCGCGAGGGTGCCGGCGCACACTATCGCGAAGATCAGCTCACTCCGCTCGCCGAAAATTCCGCCGTGCTTATGAGCGTGCTCGTCGGCCTTCTTCTCGGAGGGCACGTCCGCGCTTTCGGAAGCTCGTCCGGACCGAGGGGACACGCCGAAATTGTCCAGCAGGGCGAGGACTGCCGCGTCTGAAGTCTCGCCCACCGTGTACTCGACCCGGACTGCGCCGACCGGTGACACATGGGCCTCGACCACTCCGGCCATGGTGCGCAGCCGCTGTTCCAGGCGCTGCGCACGCGCAACGCGGGACACTCCGCTAACCTCCACGCTGAAATGCCCGAAAGTGCTCTCAACCCGAGCACCGAGAGAATGCGCAAGATCACGGATTCGATCCAGGCTGATGACATCCGGTTCGAAATGAATGCACAGTTGCGCGTCTTCCCCATCGTTCGGGCGATCGACGTGGGCACTTCTCACGCCATCACGCGACTCCAGTGCGCTTGTCAGATTGCGCACACACGCATCGCGTTCGTCCATGGCCTCCGGCAGAAGGGTTCTCAGATCAAGTTGAGTTTCGGTTGCCATAGCTGCTCTTTCGAAAAGTCGTCCTCGAGATCGCGCGGCGACGGGATGATCTCCGGCGAGATGGTCGTGCCTATATATGAACAGTCTTGCATATATGGGCGCAGATAGGCCAATAATCCGTGGGACCAGGTGACGACGACGATTAGCTGCCAGCGCGGGACCGCCACCGACGTGGGGTCTTAACGCGAGCCGGTCGAAGGAGGGCCATGCTCGCTCCGAGAACGGCGAGCGAACCTATGGTAATGCCCCCGGCAAGCGGGGCGCCGAACATCATGGCGGGAGTGCGTCCACGCATGACGGGCACGTCCTCGATCATGGACCCCGCGGTGAAGGCCGGTAATTGCGCGAGCGTTCGCCCGTCTGGAGAGATGATCGCACTCGTGCCCACCGTCGAAATATTCACCACGGCACGCCCCGTTTCCAGAGCGCGGAGGCGGGCGATGGCGAGTTGCTGCACGCTCTCGTCTGTCCTGCCAAAGTCGGCGTTATTGGACTGCGCAAGGATGACCTCGGCACCATCGTCGACGAGGTCACGAATGACACGGTCGTCAACGATGTCGAAACAGATGACCGAACCCGCATTGACGGTGGGCGTACGAAAGACCCCATCACGAGTGCCGATCTCGTAGTCTCGTTGGATGAGCCCGATGAGATCGGGAGCCAGCGCCTGCCAAAACTCACGGTCGGGAACATATTCGCCGAACGGAACCGGATGTTTCTTGTCGTAGATGTCCTGCACGCCAACCTGCGGGGCCCACAGAAGCGTCGAGTTGAAGAGGAGGCCGTCACGTTCGGTGATGGCCCCCAGCACGAACGGAGCATCCATTTCGCGCGCAAGGCCGTCAATCGTGGCCGCTGCCCGTGCTGATGTCAACGGATCCAGATCGGTGGCGTTCTCCGGCCAGACCACGAGGTCAACCTTCTCCTTCACGATCGGCCGGGTTGCTGCCACTTGGGCGCGCAACAGATCGCCCGGTTGACTGTTTCCGAAATAGCCGGCTGATCCATTACCCTGCACCGCCGCGATGCGCGTCGAGTCCTGGGCCAGGCTCGGCCACAGCGGAACGACGACAAGCACCGTGAGCACGGTCCAGGCCGTCGTCGCCCGCACGGCAGAGCGGATGCCGCTTTCCCGCGCGAGCTGCACCATGAGCGCGACAGTCGCGACCACGAGAAAGGAGAGCCCGGATACGCCGACCCAGGAAACCAGCTCGGCAATGGGGCCGGTCGACTGAGAATACGCGATCCGGCCCCATGCGAATCCGCCATACGGCCAGGTGCCGGCGATGTCCTCCCGGGCCACCCAGAGCCCGCCAACGACCGCGGGCAGCGCGACCAGACGGCCGGCCCTGGTGGGCCACGCCGCCGGTACCCAGCGGTAGGCGAGCGCTATCAACCCAGCGGCGACGCTATAAAACAGAGCCTGCAGGATTGACAGGGCAAGCCAGGGAATCGGACCCAGGTAGAGCGCGGACCACAGCACGTGGGTCAGGTAAAAGGACACTCCGGCCACGAAGCCGACTGACAGCGCCGACCAGAATCGACGGCCAATCAGGGCAGCAAGAACGCAGGCAACCCCCAGCGGTGCCAGCAACCACACGTCCTGATCGGGAAAACCCGCGTCCACAATGGGACCCGAAGCGAGTGCGAGCGACAGCGCCGCCCAGAGAGGCACGAGCGGTCGAGTGCTCGGAACGTGGTGCATGCCGCGGCCCTAGTCGGCTGGGCGTGTCGGCACGGGCCGAGGATCGCGAGCAACGGACAATACCGCCCACAATATGGCCCCGCAAACGGCAAAGATGTCGCCGACGTTGAATATCGCGAACCAGTCCACGGCGATGAAATCAACGACGTGACCGGTCAAGGGTGCTTCCGTCGCCCGGAAGACCCGATCAACCAGGTTTCCCGTGGCGCCGCCGATGACGATGGCCACGGGCAAGACGGTCCGCCACGGCTTGCGGCGGACCACACCGATACTGAGCCAGGCGATGAGCCCGGCGACCACCAGAAGCAGCACGACAGTCAATGCCGGCCCGATCTCAGCTCCCATACCGAACGCCATGCCCGGGTTGTATACCAACCGCAGGCTGACCGTCGGCACGAGGGGAATGCTCTGGTCAACCAGCCGGTCGATGGCCCACGCTTTCGTCAGCTGGTCCAGGACCAGGCCGACCGCGACGAGAAACGTCGCCAGTGTTGCTGTCAGCAGTCGGCTGTGAACGCCGAATGGCTCTACGTCGGTCCTCGGTGCAGGCGCCGGGTCGGGGGCGTCATCCACGGTCGGCACCGACCGTCGGGCGGGCAGCGCGTTCGAGCGCGATGGCCGTGCGGATCGCGTGGCGTGCTCGCCGTCGATCACCGGACGCGTCGTAGGCGAGTCCGAGCAGGAAGCGAGCGCGCCAATCGTTGGGGGCGGCATCCGCTGCGCTTTGGAACCGAGGAAAGTCAGCGTCGGCGGCGGCTCTCAGTGCTTTGCGGCCGGTGCCGGGTGCGACGTCGGTGACTGGCAAATCGCCTGCTACCTCCAGCACACGCACCAGTCGGCCTGACTGCAGCCCGAAACGGAGTTCATGAGCCAACGCCCAGAGACCTATGAGCGGCAAGATCAGAAGAGCCACCGCGAGCGCGATTCCGATGGCGCCGCCGCTCTGCAGGAGGATCACCGCCCGCCCACCCGCGAGGGCCAGGTAGATGATAAGAAGCAGGGCCATCAGTGCGACGGCAATGCGCCCGGTCATCGCACAGCTCCTGACGGGCTGAACTCGCCGGCGGTGGAAACCGGGTCGACGATCTGATCGGTCGCCCGGTGACTGAAAATTCGATTACTCACACTGCCAATTCACGAAACGTCAACCTGCTTGTTCTGGGAGGAATGGCCGAGGGCCGGCCGGCCGGACTACTTTTCGTAGGCGACGGTCGTCATCATTCCGGATTCGGAATGATAAACGTTGTGGCAGTGCAGCATCCACTGGCCAGGGTTGTCGGCGTCGAAAATGACGGAGAGTGTCTGACCGGGGACCACTATGGAGGTGTCTTTCCGGGGTCCGCCGCCCACGTGCTGGTAGGTGTGCCCGTGCAGGTGCATCGGGTGCCACATCGTTGTCGTGTTCACGAAATCGATCCCAACGCGTTCACCGGCACGGATGACTCGTGCGTTCTCGAGCGGCTTGTCCATGTTGAACTGGCGTTTGTCGAGCCCCCAGTCGTAGCTGGCCATTCCGCCGGTGAGGCGCACGGTCAGCTGTCGGGCGATATCGCGGTTGGGGAGTGCAAATTCCTCGGCGGCAAGCAGCTTCTCGGCAGTTCCGACCTGGCCGGTGAGTTCGTCCACAGTGACGTCGGCTGAGGGTGCCTCCGCCAGGGCTGACGTGCGGACCAGCGCGAAACCGCGTGCCTGCTTTCCCTCGGCCTCGGCGATGAAGGGGAAAGCACCGTCGCCGAGCGTGACGAGCACGTCGTAGCGTTCGCCCATTCCGAGCAGGAGGCTGTCGACGTCAACGGGTTCGACCGGGTAGCCATCGGTGTGAGTGATGGTCATGCGGTGCGCACCGAGGGCGACCCGGAAGGCCGTATCACCGCCCGCGTTGATCAAACGGATGCGTATGCGCGCGCCTGGGCGTGATCGAAAAGTTTCCGGATCGCCCGTTGGCCTCCCGTTAACGAGGTAATGCGGATACTTCACATCACCAGCGTGCCCTCGGAGGAGAGATGATCTCGCATTCTTTAGCAAGTTGCCCTGGCCTGCCGGCGTGTCACTCATGCCCTGCATGCCGCTCATACCCTGGGAGAGCTCAGCCAACACTTCGGGCGGCGTGGCGCCCACTCCGTCGATCCAGTCATCGAGAACAACGACCCACTCGTCGTCATAGACCAAAGGTTCGCGGGGATCCTCGATGATCAACGCGCCCATGAGGCCCCGATCGCGTTGCGTGCCCACGTGCGGGTGAAACCAGTATGTGCCGGCCTTGGGCGCCAAGAATTGATAGGTGAAGTCGGCCCCGGGTGCGATGGGATCCTGGGTGAGGTGGGGCGCGCCATCCATATCGTTTCGAAGTGCGATCCCGTGCCAGTGCACCGTCGTCCCGTCGGGCAGGTCGTTCACGACGCGCGCCGTGATCAGGTCGCCCTGCGTGGCTCGAATTGTCGTGGCGGGAAGTGTGCCGTAGCTCCAGGTCGCGGCAAGCGTGCCGGCCAGATCAATGGTGGTTTCGCTGGCGCGCAGGTCGACCGCTACGGAATTGCCCGAGGAGAAGCGGCGCTTCTCGGCGGCCCGAACGGCAGCCGACTGCGGCGACAGCAGCTGCGGTTGCGGGCTGCACGCGGAGAGGGCCAGGAGCGCCGTGGCCGAGAGGCCGGCTCCCAACACTGTTCGCCGGGTCAGAGATCTCGAGGGGTGCCTGATGAAAGCGGCTGCTGCATCGGTCATTCGGGGCGCACCGGAACCTTGTTGCGAATCCCTACGATGACGAAGGTCAGCGCAGCAAAGAACTGGGCTGCGAGCCAGCCCTCACCCTCGAGCGGTATCACCACGACGGGGTTCCACAGCACCGCGATCGGGACGAGAAGCACCAACCACCACCACGTTTTAGCCTGGATCACGAAGACGCAGAGGATCAGCGCGAGAATGCTCACCGCATATCGGATGATGGTGAAACCGGCACCGTCGACCAGCACGAACCCGGCGAGGAGGACCAGCGCTCCCAACAGGCCCGGTGCGAGCCCGGCGCGCGCGAACGTTGGCGCGACGGGTGTGCCGTAGGCACGTTGCTTCTTGCTCGTGTTGCTCTTGTTGCGCATAGTTTTCTGCTTACTCGGCCAGGGCCTGGTCAAACGCGCCGCGGAGGTCATCGATGGATTCGATGGTGAGTTTTTCGTTGTTCACGAAGAAGGTGGGGGTTCCTTCCACACCAAGATCGAGGCCGGCATCGAAGTCGGTCTGCACTCGTTCCTGGGTTGCCGGGTCCGCGACGGCCGCGTCGTACTCGGCCAGGTCCAGACCCAGCTCGTCGGCAAACGATCGGAACAGGTCGGCCTTGGAGACCTGCTGCTCGCCCCATTCTGCCTGCGTATCGAACATCTGGGAGTACATCGCCTCAAACTGGCCCTGCTGGGCCGCTGCTTCCACGGCGATGGCTGCGTTCATCGAGTTCTGGTGGCCGGGGATAGGGAAATAGCGCACGACAAATGTGACACGGCCGGCATATTCTTCACGCAGTTGCTCGATGGCCGGGTACACGGCCCCGCACACCTCGCATTCGAAGTCCAGGAATTCCACGACGGTTACTTTTCCGTCGTCAGCAACGTCGAGTCGATGGCTGTTCTCCTCGATGACGGACATGGTTTCGGCCTCGGCAGGGTCCTCGGCGAAGGGCTGCACGAAGGCGATCACGATCGCTGCGGTAGCGGCCACGACGAGAGCGGCGGCGATACCGATGTTCCATTTACTGCTGGTTTTCATGACTTCTTTCTGGGGAGCGGGATAAGCGGTCGAAGTGTGGCGCTGAAACGATTGGCGTGGAGGGAGTTAGCCGAGCGTGACTCCTCGAGCGCTCATGAACCGTTGGGGATCCACCCGCGCACCATTGACGCGGGTTTCGAAATGCGAGTGGCAGCCGGAAGACGCGCCCGTGGTTCCGACCAGCGCGATGGTCGTTCCTGCCGATACCTGCTGGCCGCGGTTGACCAAAATAGAACTGTTGTGGGCGTATCCGGTTTGAGTGCCGTCCCCGTGGTCGATCAGCACCCAATTGCCATACGTCCCGAGCCATCCGGCGTAAACGACGGTGCCGCTGGATGCCGCAGACACTCCTACTCCGCAGCCGGCGACGATATCGGTTGCGTAGTGAAAGGCACCGACACCGGCCACCGGTTTCGTCGGGCGGGGTCCGAAGCTCGAACTGATCCAGCCCGAGACGGGTGCGGTCCAGCCCTGGCTGCTTGGCGAGGAGGACCCCGCACCGTTGTTGCTCGCGGCGGCGGCGGCCGCGGCAGCTGCCGCAGCTTGCGCTGCCCGCGCTGCGGCAGCTGCAGCTTCAGCCGCCTTGCGAATTTGCTCACCGGTGGCGTAGTCAGCCTCCGTCGCGGCCCGGTCCTCGGTCAGGACCGCGAGTTGGGCCCGGAGCGTTCCGGCGGTTTGCTGCTGCTCGGCGAGTGCTGTTTCCACGCGAGCGCTGGCATCCATTGCATCAGCCAGGGCGGTTTCGGCCTCGGCCGCCAAATCCGTCAGCACGCCCTGGGCGACCTTGGCCTGGTCGGTCAGTGACGTAGCGGAGTTTCGGTCGGCTGCCGCGGAGTCGTAGGCGCGGCTCATCCGTTCGGTGAGTTTGCTCATGGACCCCAATTGGTCCAGCAGCTGGTCTGCCTCGCGACCCTCCAGAAACAGTGTCATCGACAGATCGCTGCTGCCAGACCGTGCCAGCAAGGCCGCAAAACGGCCGGCTTGCTCGCCGGAAATTTCGGCGTCGGACGATGCGGCATCCGCTTGCGACTGCAGGTTGGTCGCGCGCAGGGCAGCCTCGTCCAGGGCGTTCTGAGCCGTCTCATATTCGCCGGCGCGGCGTTCTGCCTCCGCGCGAGCCTCGTCCACCTCAACGGTGAGACCCTCGATCAGTGTGGTCAGCTCGGCTATCTGTGCTTGCTTTCCAGCCTCGGATGACCGGGCGCTCTCCACGTCGGACCACGACGGGTATTCCGCAGCAGTAGCGGAACCGGCGCTGCCGAGCATGGCGAAGATCGCCACCAAGGCAATGGCGGTGCGGATGCCGGGTGCGTTTCTGCCTTTAGCCAAGGGTGACCTCCCGCGCTGACATGAACGGTTCGGCGTCGACGGGGGTGTCGTCGATTCGGGTTTCGAAGTGAACGTGGCATCCGCTGGAGGCGCCTGTGGTGCCCACCAGAGCGATGACTTCGCCGGCAACGACCAGTTGTCCTTCCTCAACCAGGAGCTCGCTGTTGTGGGCGTATCCGGTTTTTATGCCATTGCCGTGGTCAATGAGAATCCAGTTGCCGTAGGAGCCCTGGTAGCCAGCGTCGATAACTTTTCCGCCGGTCGCGGCAAAAACGGGCTGGCCGCAGGAAGCGGCGATATCGGTGGCGTTGTGATAATCACCGACACCATAAACGGGCTTGTTCGGGCGGGACCCAAACGGGCTGGAGATGGTGCCGTCAACCGGCAGCGACCAGCCTCGATCGCTGAGCTGGTTCTGGTCCAGGCTCGCCCACGATCCGGTGCCGGCACTGTTGGAATACGACGTTGGTTCGGGCGCTTCCGTCACGGTGAACCCGTCGCGTTGAACGGGAATCGACGCAGCGGTGGTTGTGGCGAGATTCTGCAGGGGGTCGGTGCTGGCCGGCGCAATCACTGACGCTTCGACCGTGGTGACGTTGACCGCAAGAGCAGGAAGGGAGGCACTCACGGCAAACAGCGCGACCATCGCCATCGCGCTGCCGGCGGCGGCCCGTTGATGCAGCGACACCCGGGTCGGCCGGGTACGTGCTCGTGCCGGTGAGGGAAGGTACGGCGGCCTGGATCGACTCGTTCTTAGGGTGTCATGCATCGTTCGCGCGGTGCGCCGGGAAATCGGCTCTGGCGGGCTGGGAATAGGTGGTGCCGTAGCGCGTTGACCGGTGCTATCCACGGGGCACGGCGCGGCCCAGGACGGGCCGGCGGGCACACGGGGGGCAAGGAATCAAGAAATGGGTACGCAATTCGCGCATGAAACGTCCGTTCGTCGTTAGAGGAGAAACCGAGGGGCCCGGTCACTGCTGGCGTAGGAGCCAGTCGGGAGACCGAGCGCTTGATCGGTCCTAAACGCGACGGACGGAGAGAAGGGTGAGGCTTGGGCGAGGAATCGGCCACGCGAGCGCCTGCACGGTAATGCGCGACACGACCGTGCCAGTGAAAAGGCGCCGAGTCGCGGTCGATAGTGCAGCCCAGAAAACCAACGCGGCAAGCCCCAGGAGCAGAACGCAGGCCAGGGCAAGCCAGGTACCATCGCCCGCGCCCGCGTGGGCGCTCGATGACACCAGAACAGACTCCGGAGCAGCCACGGCGGCAGCGATCGTACCCACGCCGGTCGAGGTGTCGCCGGCAGTCACCGATGAGGCTGATGTCATCAGCGGCGCGGCGAGATCATGGCCGGTTGCTGCTGAATGAATGGCGAATATGCCGATTACCAGTGCTGCCAACGCGAGGAGGGTGACCAAAAACGATAGCGGAACGGCAGGAACGATGGTTCGCGCAGAGCGATTCAGCGCCATGCCGGCTCCTTTCTCGTCGTCAGCCCACAGCAACATGACCGGTTGCCTACTTCGAAGGTTACCCCACCGGGCGCCGGGTAACCTGAATGTCGGCGACGGTCGATGTGCACGTCAGGCGGTCATGGCCGGGGATTCTGCACCACGAGCGGGTGCAGACAGGGTCCAGGCGCGGGCCGCCACGACTGTCGCCACCGCTGCGATCGCGGCGAGCACGAGGGCCGTCG
>Ga0307486_1001481_pt1 | contig 18014 bp, 14 predicted proteins | sample CBIW02metaG_FD_203663 | JGI IMG/M metagenome (GOLD analysis project Ga0307486, IMG submission 203663) | Sea-ice brine microbial communities from Beaufort Sea near Barrow, Alaska, United States - CBIW 0.2 | ecosystem: Environmental > Aquatic > Marine > Coastal | place: USA: Alaska | collected... | reverse complement strand
CGTGCGAGGCGCGATCCGAGATGAGGGCCCGACGGGTGGCCGCGTAATCGGCCGAGAGCAGGTAATCCAGCGGCACGTCGGCGTCGCCGTAATACGCGTCACGGTCGGCGATGCTCAGCTTCTGTGCCTCGAGAATGGTGTGGGCGCCGGCAGCGGTCGACGGGTCGAGCTGCTCGTCGCTGAAACCGTCGAGAATCATCAGGGTCTGCAGCAGGGCCGGCCCCTGGCCCCACGCGCCGGTCTTCGCGATCGTGTGACCGCGAAAGACGACTGTCACAGCCTCTTCGATGCTCGCTTCGAACCCGGCCAGATCCGCGAGGGTCATAACGCCGGCGTGGTCGGTGCCCGAGGAATGCCGGTGCGCCGAGTTGCCCCCGGCGACGATGGCGCGGGCCACGAACCCCTCCCTCCATTCCCGGCGAGCCGCGTCGATGCGCCCGGCGCGGGTTGCGACGGCGGAGTCCGTGCTCGCCGCGAGCAGGCGGTCCAGGCTTCGCGCCCAGGCCTCGTTCGTGACAAGGTCACCGGCCTCTGGCAGGTGGCCCTGCGGCATCCACTGCGCCGCGGAAGTGGGCCAGTGTTCGGTGAACAGCGCCGCGACCGAGCCGATCGTGGCGACGACCCGGTCGAGAATCGGATGTCCGTCGCGTGCGTACCCGAGGGCGTAGGCAAGTACCTCGGCCAGGTCCCAGGTGCCGTGGTCGCGCAGCAGCACCAGCCAGGCGTCGACGGCGCCGGGAACGGCCGCGGCGAGCGCGCCCGATCCGGGAACAAGCTCGAGGCCCTCCGCCCGGTAATGGTCGATAGTGGCGGCCTGCGGGGCCGGACCCTGCCCCATGAGCACGCGCGGAGCCTCCGGTTCCTTCTCCGTCACGAACACGCCGGTCAGATCGCCGCCGGGGCCGTTCAGGTGTGGTTCAACGATGTGCAACACGAAGGCGCCGGCCACGGCGGCGTCGAAGGCGTTGCCACCCCGCTCGAGCACGGCCTGCGCGGAAGCCGTCGCCAGCCAGTGCGTCGAGGCGGTCATGCCGAAGGTCCCCTGCAGGGTCGGACGGGTGGTGAAGGCATTCGGGGCGGTATAGGTCACCCGCCTACCCTTGCACGAGTCGTGGCGGCGACCGGGTAATGCCCGGCCGCGGGGGAGAAATTGCGGGCCGGTCGGATCGAATCGTGCCATGATCGGGCCAACAGGCAGGAGCCCCCATGATCCCTGATTCGACTGGCCGATCCGATCGGCGGCGCCAGATTGTGGTTATCAGCAGCGCAACTTTCGCTGTGCTTGGTTCGTTCATCGGGTCCGGCGCGATGGGGGGAACGCCCATTCAGGATGCGTCGGGCGGAGCGCTCGCCGCTGACGCGACGCTCATCGCGCCCGGAGGACCGGCCTTCGCGATCTGGACCCCCATCTATCTCGGACTGGTCGGATACGCGATCTGGCAGGCGCTGCCGGCTCAGAAAACGGATGTCCGCCAGCGGCGGCTCGGTTACCTGATCGCGCTGTCGCTCATTCTCAACGCGCTATGGATTCTCAGCGTGCAGTTCAATCTGCTCGTGTGGAGCGTCCCCATTATTGTTGCTCTGCTTCTGGTTCTCGTGGGGCTTTTTCGTCTCATGCTGCAGTCAACACCCAAGAACTTCGTCGAAGCGATCCTCGTCGACGGCACGATGGGCCTTTATCTGGGCTGGGTCAGCGTGGCGACAGCGGCGAATATCGCGGCCGTGCTCGTCGCTGCCGGCTTCACCGGATTCGGTGTGAATCCGGACATCTGGGGAGTGCTCGTGATCGCGGTGGCCGGACTCGTCGGAGTGGGGCTCGCCATGTATGGCCGAGGCCGGTGGGCGCCGACCGCGGCGCTGGCCTGGGGTCTGAGCTGGGTGGCGGTCGCCCGGCTGACCGGAGACGCACTGTCCACGCCAACGGCGATCGCCGCCGTCGTAGCGGTCATCGCTGTTATTGCGCTCACAGTTGTTCACCGCGTGCGTGATCGTTCCCGTCCGCTGCGCGCAATCTGACGGCAGTCCAGGGCTGCCCTGGCAAGTCGCCGGTGCCCGGGAGTTCAGCCGCCAGCTGACCGGTGACAGACGCGTGCGGGGTGGTGTCGCGGTCGCCGGCTATTCGGCGTCGAGGTCGGTCTCCAGAATCTTGACGAGGGAGTCAAGAGCCTCGTCGGCGCCCTCCCCGTCAGCCCGCAGCACGACGGTGTCGCCGTTGGAGGCGCCCAGGCTCATGATCGACAGGATGCTCGAGGCATCCATCGCGTCGTCGGCCGGTTCGCCGGCCATGGCGATGGTGACCTCAATGGGCAGTTCGCCGACGGCGGCGACGAAAATGCCGGCGGGGCGGGCGTGCAGGCCGACGCGGCTGGCGATGACGGCGGTTCGTTCAGACATGTGTTCCTCCAGGGTGGACACGTAGAAAGCAGGGGCTCAAAACTTGGTGCGGTGAATACTTGGTGCGGTGAATCGAGACGGGGTCACGGACCCAGATCGTCAAGTACGGATAGTTTCTCGCGAACGAGGCGACGGGCATCCGTTGCCGAGTGCGCCGTCAGGGCCAGCGCAGCAAGCTGCTGCGCTTCGGGGAGGGTCACGCTCGCCAGTACAGCGCCGACGGCGGAGAGGGCCCGCGCGGTCATCGACAGCGTCGAGACGCCGAGTCCCACCAGCACGACCGCCAGGGCGGGGTCGGCCGCAGCCTCGCCGCAGACTCCGACCGGCTTGTCGTGGCCTTCGTCGCGCGACCCGGCCACGGTCAGCCGAATCAGCTGCAGCACGGCGGGCTGCCACGGCGTGTTGAGGGCCGCGAGCGGGCCAAGCTGGCGGTCGGCCGCCATGGCGTACTGGGTGAGATCGTTCGTACCGAGGCTGACGAAGTCAACGTGCTCGAGGATGCTCGCGGCGGTCAACGCAGCTGAGGGCACCTCGACCATGACGCCGGGCGTCGTGAGCCCGGCGACAGTGCAGAGGCCGGCGAAGTGCTCGGCCTCCTCGGCAGTGGAGATCATCGGGGCCATGACCCAGACCTGGGCTTCGGTGCCGTCGGCGGCCTGCGCGATGGCTTCGAGCTGACGTTCCAGCACGCCGGGGGAGGTGAAATCGGTGCGGTAGCCGCGTACGCCGAGGGCAGGGTTCGCTTCAGACGCATCCGTCAAAAACGGCAGTGGCTTGTCGGCGCCGGCATCGAGGGTGCGCACGACGACCTTCTTGCCGGGAAAGGCGTCGAAGACGCCGCGATAGGCTTCCACTTGTTCGGCGAGGGACGGTTCGGTGTCGCGTTCCAGAAAACAGAACTCGGTGCGCAGCAGGCCGACGCCCTGGGCGCCGGCCGCTGCGGCAGCGACTGCATCCTTCGCGCCGCCGACGTTGGAGAGCAGCGGAACCAGGTGGCCGTCCTTCAGCCGCCCGGTCCCGTCGAAAGTAGCGAGGGCGGCGGCCGTCTTCTCCCAGGCCTGGGCGAGGGCAACCTCGTCGGCGCCGGGATCGACCAGAATTGTTCCGGCCGCCCCGTCAACGAAGACCTGGGTGCCGTCGCTGAGGCCGTCAACGCCCACCGCCGCGACCACCGCCGGCAAGCCGAGTGCCCGGGCGATGATGGCAGTGTGTGACTGGGGTCCTCCGCTCGAGGTGACGAGCGCGAGCACCTTCGCCGGGTCGAGGGTGGCGGTGTCGGCCGGAGCGAGATCCTCTCCGACCAGAATGAACGGGGTGTCCGAGTAGGGGATTCCGGGGGCGGGAACGCCGCGCAACTCGGCGACGATGCGTCGGCGCACGTCCAGTACGTCGGTCGCCCGTTCCGCCATGTACCCGCCGAGGTTGTGCAGCATCTCGGCCACCGAAGCCGCCGCCTCCCAGATTGCACGCTCGGCGGACACCCCATTGGTGATGAGCTTGACGGCGGCCTTGATGAGCATCGGGTCGTTCGCCATCAGGGCGGTGGCCTCCAGCACCTCCCGGCCGGCGCCGGAGGCGCCGACCGCACGGTGCCCGAGATCGACCTGCACGGCTTTGGCGGCGGCACGCAGGGCAGCGGACGCTTCGTCCGACGACGTTCGCTCGGCCAGGCGCTCGCCCGCAACGGGTTCGCTCACAGCCTGGGGCATGAGCAGGATGGACCCGATGATGCGTCCGGGGCTGACTCCGACTCCGGCGAAGGTACGGCCGGTTTCAGTCGTGTCGGCACCGGTTTGATCTGGCCGGGAACTGCCTGAAAGCGTCTGCACGATCGTCCTCGATTCTGTCGGCCCTAACGGGGGGCCGGCATCACTGTCTTGCGTATAGTGCCGCGCGTTGGGCCGGCGCGGCTGGTTCGTGCCGGGTTAGGCGTTGGCCACAACGGCTTCTGGTGCATCGACCGGGCGCTTGCGCACGGCGTAGCGTTTGAGTCCAACGACTGCAAACGCCGATACAACAGTACCGATCGCGACGGCGAGCAGGAAAAGCCAGAAGTTGTCGATGGCGAAGAATACGAACACTCCGCCGTGCGGCGCCTTGCTCGTGATGTTCCAAGCCATTGACAGTCCACCGGTGACGGCGGCGCCGAGCATACTGGCCGGAATCACCCGGAACACGTCGGCGGCGGCGAACGGAATGGCGCCCTCGGAGATGAACGACGCGCCGAGGAGCCATGCTGCCTTGCCGTTTTCCCGCTCGGCCAGACTGAACAGTTTCTTGTCGAGCGTCGTGGCTAGGGCCATTGCGAGCGGCGGCACCATGCCGGCGGCCATGACCGCGGCCATGATCTGCCACGGCGCCTGGTTGGCCAGGGTGGCCGCGCCGAGACCGGCCACGGCGAAGGCGTAGGCGACCTTGTTGACCGGGCCGCCGAGGTCGAACGCCATCATAAGGCCGAGTATGACGCCGAGGATCACAGCGGACGCCCCGGTCATGCCGTTCAGCCAATCGCCGAGCCCCACGGTCAGCAACGCGATCGGTCCGCCGAGAACGATGAACATCAAGCCGGAGGCGACGATCGACGCGATCAGCGGAATGATCACGACGGGCATGAGGCTGCGCAGCCAGCGGGGAACATTGATTCTGCCGATGCTCGCTGCCACCACGCCGGCGAGCAGGCCGCCGACGATGCCGCCGAGGAAGCCGGCGCCCATGAACCCGGCGACGGAACCGGCCACGAAGCCCGGTGCGATTCCGGGACGGTCGGCGATGGCGAAGGAGATGTAGCCGGCCAGTGCGGGTACGAGGAAGTTCATCGACAGGGCGCCGATCTTGAAGAACACCGCCCCGAGGTAGATGTGCATGCCGCCCTCTGGAAGGTTGAACAGACTGTTGTGGATGACGACGTCGTCGGCGATGTCGGTGATATCAAAACCACCAAGCAAGAAACCGAGGGCGATGAGCAGGCCTCCGCCGGCGACGAACGGAATCATGTAACTGACGCCGGTGAGCAGTGCGCGCTTGAGCTTCTGGCCCAGGTGTTCGCTCTTCTCCTCCGATGCGCCGACGAGGTCGGCAGAGCCGCTGACGCGGCGGGCGTTCGGGTTGAGGGCTGCCGCGAGGGCCTCCTCGATCAGGCGGCCCGGCTCGTCGATGCCGCGTTTGACCGGCGCGCTGATGACGGGCTTGCCGGCGAAGCGGTCCCGGCCGCGCACGTCGACGTCGACGGCGAAGATGACGGCGTCGGCGGCGGCAATGACGGCGGGGTCGAGCGGGGTGAGGCCGGCCGAGCCCTGGGTCTCCACCTGCAGATCAACGCCGGCCGCCTTGGCCGCGGCGACGAGCGAATCGGCCGCCATGTAGGTGTGCGCGATGCCGGTCGGGCAGGCGGTGACGGCGACGATGCGCTTCATGCCGCTTTCGGCCAGCCCGGTACCGGCATTGGCATTGGCATCGGCATTGGCGGCGGCGGCGGTCTGAGTGCCGGCGGCGTTGGATCCCACCGGGGCGGGAACCGGGGCGACGACGTTGGTGACGAGTTCGACGATCTCCTGCGCCGTCGACGCACCACGCAGGGCGGCTGTGAAGTCCTTCTTCATGAGTGACCGGGCGAGTTTGGCCAGAATCTTCAGGTGCTCCTGGTCGGCGCCTTCCGGCGCTGCAATGAGAAAGACCAGGTCGGCCGGGCCGTCCTTCGAACCGAAATCGACCGGGATCGATAGCCGGGCCAGCGCGAGGGTGGGCTCCAGCACCGCCGTGGAGCGGCAGTGTGGAATGGCGAGGCCGCCCGGGATACCGGTGGCAGTTTTCGCCTCGCGGGCAAGGGCATCCGCGTACAGTCCATCGATCTCGGTGGCCCGACCCGACGCGACGACGAGCTCGGCCAGGTGCCGAATGACATCTTTCGGCTCAGAACCGAGATGGGTGTCCAGAACAACGAGCTCCGGGCTAATCAGTGCACTCACTGGTCATCCTCCTTTGGATGGGTGGCCGATACCGGCCCGGATACCGGCCCCGAGGCCGGTACTGGGGCAAGGTCCGTCACGGTGACGGCACGGGGGGTGGTTTGCTGCAGGGCGGGAAGGGTTGAACCGGGCAGGGAGGCCGCGGCGGCGCCGTGGGCGGCGGCCTGGCGCAGGCAGTCGGGGGCGCTCGCTCCGGCGTTGGTGCTCAGCAGGTACCCGGCCAGGGCCGAGTCCCCTGCACCGACTGTGCTCACGGCGGCTATCGGGGGTGTAGTGGCAAGCCAGCTGCCCTCCGCGGTGACGAGCACGGCACCCTTCGCTCCGAGAGTGGCCAGCACGGCACCGACGCCGCCCTCGATCAGAACGCGAGCCGCGTCGACGACTCGCGCGGGGTTCGCTTCGAGTGTGTGTGCATCGAAGCCTCCGCTCAGTTCGGCGAGCTCCTCGGCGTTGGGTTTGAGCAGATCGGGGTGGGCCAGAGCCGCGGCAGCGAGCGGGCCGCCGGATGAATCCACGGCGACCTTCGGAGCACGGCTTCCGAGTCGGGCGCGCAGCTCACGGATGATCTTTGCGTAGAAATCGTCGGGCACGCCGGGTGGAACCGAGCCGGCCAGCACGAGCCAGCTGGCTCCGACCGCCCGCTCGAGCACGAGGTCGATGAGGTCGCGTTGCTGAGCCGGGCTCAGGGTGGGGCCGGGCTCGTTGAGTTTGGTCGTCGTTCCGTCGGGTTCGGTGATCGCTACGTTGCTGCGCAGGGGAGCGCCGATCGACAGGCCGATGTGCGGGACCCCGGCGCTGGTCAGGGCGAGTAGCACCGGGTCGTCGGCATCGCCGGGCAGAATGGCGAGGCTGCTGATGCCGCTCGCGTCGAGGGCGCGGCAGATGTTGACGCCCTTGCCGCCGGGTTCGCTGTGGGCGGCGACCGTGCGCTGCACCTCGCCGCGCTCCAGCGGGCCGGCGAGCTCGATGGTTCGGTCCAGGCTCGGGTTGGGCGTCAGGGTGACGATCATGCGATCACCACGTCGACGTCGGCTGCTGCCAGAGCTGCAGAGAGTTCAGCGGATGGCACAGCATCCGTTATCAGGGTGTCGATCGAGGTGAGGGCGGCAAAGCAGACGAGCGTTTCCTGGTCGAGTTTGCTGGAATCGGCCAGGACGACGACGCGCCTGGCCGAGACGACGATAGCCGATTTCACGGCCGCCTCGACCGAGTCAGGAGTGCTGAGTCCGAAGGCCGCGCTGATGCCGTTGGTGCCGATGAAGGCGATGTCGGGTCGAAGTGTCCCGAGCTGTGCGACAGTGCCGGCGCCGACGATGGCGCTGGTCAATCCGCGCACGTGTCCACCGAGAATCTGTAGTTGGATGGCCTCGTTGCGGGAGAGTTTGCCGGCGATCGGCACGGCATTGGTGATCACGAGCAGCTGGTTGCCGGTGACTGCGGGGGACCAGCTGGCGAGGCGGTCGGCGAGGCGCTCGGTGGTACTACCAGCGTCGAGCACGATCGAACCGGTTCGGCTGGCGGGAACCATGCGCATCGCCGCGTCGGCAATTCGCGATTTCTCGTCGAGGTGCTGCGTCTGGCGTTCGTCGAGGCTCGGCTCTGACAGGCTCAGGCGGTCGGTAGAAACGGCGCCGCCGTGCACGCGTCGCAACTGGCGTGCAGCTTCGAGCGTGTCGAGGTCGCGCCGAACGGTCTCGGCGGTAATGGCAAAACGCGCGGCCAGGTCGGTCACGGTGACCCGCCCCTCGGCGGCCACGAGTGCGGCGATCAAGAGCTGACGTTCTTCGGCGAACATGAAGGCCTCCTCGACGGTGAGTGACGTAGGTCACGAAGTTGGTTTCATTGACTTTAGCTGTGCTTGCTTTTGTTTGTCAAGAAAAAAAAGATAAACAAAGATGGACGGTGCGCAGCAGGGTATGGGTGACGTCGCGCGAATGCCGCAGGTCGGCCCGTCGGCCCGCTGCTGCCGGTGCGCGCTGTCAGTGCGCCCCGGTACCGTCAATAGCATGAAGATTTTGCACACCTCGGACTGGCACATCGGGCGCACCTTCCACACCCATTCCACACTCGCGCATCTCGGCATCGTGCTGGAAGCGCTCGTGACGGAGGTGCGCGAGCACGACATCGATGTGGTGGCTGTGGCGGGCGACGTATTCGATTCCGCGATGCCCTCCAAAGACAGCTACGCCTTGCTGACCGACACGCTGCGGCGGCTGAAAGAAGCCGGGGCCGCCGTGGTCATGACCAGCGGCAACCACGACTCGGCGACCCGACTCGGGTTTCAGTCCGAGTGGGCGGCGCTCGCAGGCATCCACGTGGTGACCGGGCCTGAGCAGTACCTCGAGCCGATCACCGTGACCGACGAGCACGGCCCGGTGCACTTCTATGGGATTCCCTATCTGGAGCCCGTGCTGATCCGTCATCTGCACCCCGGCGTGCTTCTGAAAACGCACGAGCAGGTTCTGGACTTCGCAATGACCAGAATTCGTGACGACCTGGCCCGCCGCGGGGGCCGGAGCGTCGTGCTCTCACACTGCTTCGCCGCCGGTGTCACACCGGCCGCCGAATCGAGCGACGTGGAGCGAGACATCACCGCCGGTGGGCTCGATGTCGTGCCTCTGGGCGTGTTCGACGGCTGCGACTACGTCGCACTCGGCCACATTCACGGCCGGGCGACCCTCACGGAGCGGGTGCGCTACTCCGGGGCGCCCCTGCACTACTCCTTCGCCGAGACCGACAAGCCTCGCGGAGCCTGGCTGGTCGAAATCGGCGCCGAGGGGCTTGAATCCGTTGAATGGGTCGGCCTGCCCGTGCCGCGCCGGCTCACGGTGCTCACCGGTCAACTCGCCGAACTGCTCGCTGACGAGGCCTTCGTCGGCACCGAAGGCGACTGGGTGAAGGCCATTCTCACCGACCAGGTGCGCCCGCTCGACGCCATGCGCTCGTTGCAAACCCGGTTCACGCACGCGGTCGCGCTCGAACACCGCCCGGCGATTCGGGTTGATCCGGGCGATATAAGCTATGCCGAACGCATCGGCGCGGCCACGAGCGACCCCGAGATCATCGCCGGATTCCTTGCTTTCGTACGCAACGGGGTCGGGCCGACGGTCTTCGAGAGTGAACTTGTGGCTGAACTGCTGACCGAGCAGTCCACGCGGATGGCGAACTCGTGAAAATTCTGCGTCTGCGGCTCGCCGGGTTCGGCCCCTATAAGAACGAGCAGATCGTCGACTTCGAACGATTCGATGCCGACGGCATCTTTCTCATCTCCGGCAAGACCGGCGCCGGCAAGTCGAGCCTTCTCGACGCCATCTGCTTCGCTCTCTACAACCAGGTGCCGCGCTTTGACGGTGGCGAGCTCAAACTTCGCAGCGACCACTGCGAGCCGGGCGACCCCACCTTCGTCGAACTCGACTTCAGCGTCGATGAGGCCCGGTACCGCCTTCGCCGCAGCCCAGCCTATGAACGACCCAAGAAGAGCGGGACCGGCGTGACCACGGCTGCCCCCACCGCGGTGTTGCAGGTGTTGCACGGCGACGACTGGCGTGGCCTTGCAGCCAAGGCTGGAACAGTCGGCCACGAGCTCGATGCCATTCTGCCGCTCAAATTCGACCAGTTTCTTCAGGTGATCCTGCTCGCGCAGAACCGGTTCCAACGTTTTCTGCTCGCCAAGACCGAGGAACGCCGGGCGGTCCTGCGCACCCTGTTCAACACCAGTCGGTTCGACCAACTCGAGGCCGCGTTGATCCTGCGCCGAAAGGATCTCGATGACCAGGTCGCTGCGGGCCGGCGCGACCTCGACGAGAGTCAGGCATCAGCGGTTGTGCTTCTGGAGCGCGAGGGCTCGCAGGGCGCCCCCACAGCCCAGTGGTTCGCCGCCGCCCAGCACGACCTGGTGACCCAACGTGACGAGGCGAATACCCGGGTCGATCTCAGCAACGCCCAGCTGGCTGCGGATACGGGGCGCCATGAGTCGCTCGCGCACACCCATGAGCGTCAACTTCGTCGATCCAGCGCACAGGCCGACCTGGCTACCCTCGACGCCAGGCAGGCCGACATCGCCCTGGACCGCGCCGACCTGCAGTCAGCGGAGCGCGCCGCCCGGGTGTGGCCGCAGATCCGGGCGCGGCACGATGCCGCCCTCGCGCTGGAGGCGGCAGAGGCCGCGCTGGTGACCGCGCGGGCCCAGCGGGAGACGATTCGCTCGTCAGCACTCGCCGATGATGCCGCCGCCGGTACGCGTGTCCCTGCTGGTGCTGCTCACGCTGCGGCCCCCCGGCATCCCGAGTCGCTGGAGCAGATCCAGACGGAGGCTGACGGGCTGCTCGGCCGCCTCGGCGCTCTCGACGACGCTCTGGCCGACGAGCGTTCCCTGCCCGCACTCGACGCCGAGATCACGGACCTGCTCGCCGTGGAGCACGAGCGCACCCGTGCCGTTGAGGCGGCGCTGGCGAAGCTGGAGGCGCTGCCGGCGCAGATTGAGACCCTCGACGCCGAACACTCCGCGACGTTGATTGTGGCCGCGCGCCACACAGACACGACGGCCGCGCTCGACCGAGCCGTGCTCACCCTCGACGCCGCTGAGAGTGTCGACCGGCTCAGCGCCGCCCTGCTCGTGGCGCAGCATGAGGAGTTGACCGCGAGTGGCGACAACGCTGCTGCTGCTGCCCACTACGAGGCCGTACTCGAACGTCGTTTCTCGGGCTTCGCGGCCGAATTGGCGACCCGGCTGGTCACGGGTGACGCCTGTGCTGTGTGCGGCTCGACCGCCCACCCGCAGCCGGCACGGCGCGAGAACGCTCCGGTCACCCCGCACGATGTGGACGCTGCGCGGACAGCCGTCACCGGGCGGCAAGATCAACTCCTGTCCGCCCAGAACGCGGTGCAATCGGTTGATGTTCGCCTGGCCGAAGCCCGCGTCGTAACCGGTGGCGGTGACGTGCGCACTCTCACGGCTGAGCACACTGCGGCGACCACGGCGCACGAGCTGGCCGGCCGGGCAGCCACGCTCCTGCCAGAACTACAAACTCAACTCGATGATTTGCGTGCCGCTGTAACCCAGGCGGCCTCGCAGCTGGAGACGGTTCGCGCCGACCACACCCGTGCCGTCACGGCGTCTGCTGCACGGATCAGCCAGCGCACGATAATCGTCGACCGCCTCACGGCGCAGCGTGGCGAGTTCGACACCATCCAGGGCCAGGTCACTCACCTGCACGAGCATCTGGCTGCAGCGCGCAAGTTGGCCAACGCCGTCGTGTCGGTCGAACAGTGCCGCGCCCACCACGATTCGGCCGAGGCGCGACTGCTGGCGCAACTCGCCGACGAAGGCTTTTCCACCGTCGAGGCTGCGCAGACGGCCCGGCTCGACCCCGCTGAGACCGAGCGGCGCACGACTGCCCTGCGCCGGCACGATGACGCCCTGGCGGCGGCCCACGCCACACTCGCTCATCCCGATTTGACCGACCTCCCCGACGAAACCGTCGACCTCGAACCGACCGGACTCGCAGTCGCCGCCTCGAGCGCGGCCCGCGATGCCGCGTTGACCGCGCACAGTTCCTTGCTCGATCGCACCAGGGCCCTCGACACCATTATCGGCCGAGTCACCGCTCTGTTGGCGGCATCCGGTACGTTGCAGGTTGTCTATCAGCAGGTGCGCGAATTGGCCGACGTCGTGCACGGTGACGAACCGAATACCAAGCGGATGCGCCTCGAAAACTATGTGCTGGCCGCCCAGCTGGAACAGATCGTGACGGCCGCGAACGCGCGCCTTTTCACCATGACGAGTGGTCGCTATGCGCTTGAGCACGACGATTCGCTCGCCTTCGGCGGAGCACGTTCAGGGCTGGGACTGGCCATTCGTGATGAATATACCGGTCGCGCCCGGGCGACCCACTCCCTGTCGGGCGGCGAGACGTTTCTCGCCTCCCTCGCCCTCGCCCTCGGGCTGGCCGAGGTGGTGACCGGGCAAGCGGGCGGCATCACGCTGGATACCCTGTTCGTCGACGAGGGTTTCGGCTCGCTCGACAGCGAAACGCTCGAGACCGCCATGAGCACTCTCGACACACTTCGTGCCGGAGGACGCACCATCGGTCTGATCAGCCACGTCGACTCCATGAAAGAACAGATTCCGGCGACGCTGCGCATCTGGGTCACCGAACAGGGCTACAGCCGAATCGAGGCCGATGGAGGCTGACGGACCCGGCCGCGCGGATGCGGATGCTGGTCGGCTGCCCGGATAATCGGGGGCATTGCCGATTCGGGGAGACCCTGTCACCATCGAAGCGTCACCGCAACTCAGCGTCAACGCAACGCAGCGCGCCACGTCAGGGAGCCCGAATGAAAAAGATCCTCTATATCGACCTCGACAACACCCTCGTCAACGTGCAATCGGGAATCGACCGACTCACTAACGCCGAATACATCCGCTACGAGAAGCGACTCGACGAAGTGCCCGGCATCTTTGCCCGTATGGAACCGATCAGCGGCGCCATCGACGCATTCCACACCCTCGCCCAATCCTTCGACACGTACATTCTCTCGATGGCACCGTGGGGCAACGCGAGTGCCTGGCAGCACAAGCTCGAGTGGGTACAGGAACATCTCGGAGCTGATACCGATGGGCCGGCCTACAAGCGGCTGATTCTCTCCCACCACAAGCATCTCAACCGCGGCGACTTCCTCGTCGACGACCGAACGGCACTGGGCGCTGCCCGATTTGAGGGCGAGTTGATCAAGTTTCTGACACCGCCGTTTCCAGACTGGAATACGGTGACGCGATACCTGTTGGAACGCGCCGATGACGATCCGTGCCCGGAGGAAGCGCGCCGTATGGCGGTGCGTGCCGGGGCGACGCTATCCAGTTAGTGCGAGTCCACCTGCCGTTAACCCGATTCTGCGTTTTCTGCAAGAAAATTGGTGAATTTGTCCCTTGAGCACGCGGCTGCGGCGCTGTATGTTGTTTGTGTCTAGACCAGTCCGATCGCCCTACCGGCCGGACTGGTCTTCCTGTCTCCGCACGCCTGTAACTGCGCGTGCCGCAGCCCAGGGCCGGTGGCAGGCGACTCGAGCCCGAGTTTTCGGCCGTTGCGTATCATACATCCTTCACCAGTTCTGACTAGGGGTTTACCCACATGTGAATATGGGGTAATCTCACTTTCAGACAGGCACGGATCGTTCCCGGTGGCTTACCCGGTTCGGTGTCGGCCCCCAGTTGATTGGGCGAAGACCATGGTGGACCTGAAGAAGATGACAGAACTCAAGTCGGATTTCATCCCGATGGGGGAAGTGAGTGCGGATGAGCGCTCCAGAATGGCCTTCGGCAAAGCCGGCGTGCACCGCGACGATCGCTATGCCGTGGGTGTGAACGCCGAGGGCGAGATTCTTCTCACCCCGCTCGTTTCCATCCCGCGTCGCGAGCTCTTGATCTGGGATGACGATGGCATCCGCGCCGCCCTGGTGCGTGGCCTCGAGCACAGCAGCCAGGAGCAGACGAGCGAGGGTGGCGACTTCACCCGGTACGCCAATGAGGAATTCCCGGCCGATGAGTCGACCGCGCCCGCCGAGCCCCGGCAATGAGCTTTACGCTTCTACTCACGAAGGAAGCGGCATCGGGGCTGTCCATTCTCGAAACAAAACCGCAGCTCGTCGGTCGTCTCAAACGGGTGCGGACCGCACTCGGTCGGCTGCAGCTAAACCCCGATGACCCGGCCTTGCGTTCCCACAAATACGTCTCACTCGCCGGAAAGAAGGGTGAGGCCGTCTGGGACTCCTACATCGAGCACCGCACACCGACCGCCGGCCGCATCTATTGGCACTACGGCCCCGGTCTCGACCGCATTACCGTTGTGATCATCACCCCGCACCCGTAGCGTTACCGCCGGCTGCTCGCGCCTTAGAAGGGGTTGAGTAGCCGGTGCAGGAACTGGCGGGTGCGTTCGTGCCGGGGATGCCGCAGCAGCTGCTTCGGGTCGCCGTGCTCAACGATCGTGCCGCCGTCGACGAAGGCGATTTCGTGAGCCACTTCGCGGGCGAATTCGAGTTCGTGGGTGACGATCACCATGCTCCAGCCCTCGTCGGCGAGCTCCTTGATCAGGCGGAGCACGTCGCCCACCAGCTCCGGATCCAGAGCGGAGGTCGGCTCGTCAAACAACAGCAACTGCGGGCGTAGCGCCAGCGCCCGTACGATGCCGACCCGCTGTTGTTGGCCGCCGGAGAGCTCGAAGGGGTAGCTGTCGTGTTTGTCGGTCAGGCCGACCCGCTCCAAGAGTGCACGTGCCTCGATCGTCACCTCGGCGACGGCGCGGCGCTGCACAACGACCGGTCCTTCGATCACGTTCTGCAACACGGTTTTGTGCGGAAACAGGTTGTAGTGCTGAAAGACCATCGCCGACCGGTCCCGCAGACCGGCGAGCACCTTCGGTGAAGTCTTCTCGGTGAAATCGATGCTGACGGCCGAAGTGGTACCCGGCCCTGCGGCCATGCCGCTACCAGCACGGTCAGTGCCGGCGGATGCGGCGACCTCGATCGTGCCGCCGTCTGGCAATTCCAGACCATTCAGGCACCGCAATATGGTGGTCTTGCCTGAGCCCGACGGGCCGATGAGCGCGAGTACGCGGCCGCGGCCGACGGTCAAATCCACCGATTCCAGCACTCGGTTCTTGCCGAAACTTTTTCGCAGGCCGCGCACCCGAAGCAGGGGAGCGGATGCAGCGGCATCCGCCTGGCCGAACGGCTCGGCAGTGCCATCAGCGGGCGACATAGCGGTCCAATCGTTTTTCAAGAAAACCTTGCCCGGTGGAGAGCACCAGGCAGATGACCCAGTAGATGAGGGCTGCTTCGAGGTAGAGCAGCATGAACTCCTGGCTGAACGCCGCCACTTGCTGCGCCTCACGGAACAGTTCGGTGACGAGAATCAGCGACGCGAGGGAGGTATCTTTCACCAGACTGATGAACGTATTCGACAGGGGCGGCACCGACACCCGGGCCGCCTGCGGCAGGATGATGCGGGTGAGGGCCCGACCACGCGACATGCCGATCATGTAGGCGGCCTCCCACTGGCCCTTGGGCACGGAGAGAATCGCGGCTCGAATGACCTCGGCTGCGTAGCCGCCGACGTTGATCGAGAAAGCCACCACGGCGCTGGGCCACGGATCGATCGTCACGCCGATTGACGGGAGCCCATAGAAGATCACAAACAGTTGCACGAGCAATGGCGTGCCCCGCACGATGGAGATGTAGACGCGGGCGATGCCGGCGAGCCAGCGTTTCGCCGACAACCGCATGAGGGCGAGCACGAGGGCGAGCGCGAGACCGATCGCGAACGACGTCAGGGCAAGCGGAATCGTGCCCCGCACCGCGCCGTCGAGCATCGGCCAGAACGAGCTGAAGAACAACTCCCAGTCGGGCTGAATCATGGAATGGACGCGTTACTGGCTGACGTCGGCGCCGAAGTACTGCTCCGACAGCTCGGCCAGCGTGCCGTCGGCGGCGAGGGTCGAAAGCGCTTCGCTGACGGCGTCGGCGAGGGCCGTTCCCCCTTGAGCGAAGGTGAAGGCGCTCTCCGAACGTTCCTCGGTCTCCGCGGCGATCTTCAGATTGTCGGCGCCGTTGGTCTTCTGGTAGCTGAGGAAGGTCAGCTTGTCGTTCACCGTGGCATCCACTCGACCCTGTTCGACGAGGGCGACGGATTGGGCCCAGCCCTCAACACCTTCAACGTTCGCGCCGCTCTCGGTGGCGAGCGCGTTCCAGTTGCTCGTGAGCGACTGCGCGGTGGTCAGACCGTCGAGGCTGGCGAACGAGGTGATCGACGTATTGTCGGCCGGAACGATGATGACACCTGTGGAGTAGGTATACGGCGTCGAGAACTCGTACGCTTTCAGGCGTTCGGGGGTGATCGACACCTGGTTGGCGATGGTGTCCCACCGGCCGGCGGTGAGACCGGCGAAGATGGCGTCCCACTGGGCCTCTTCGAATGAGGCGTCGACGCCGAGTTCGCCGGCGACGGCGCGCGCCACGTCAACGTCGTACCCCGTAAGTTCGCCAGACCCGTCTTCGTGGAAGGAGAACGGTCGGTAGGTGCCCTCGGTGCCGATCACGAGCGTGCCGGCGTCGAGCACGCTCGTGAGCGAGTCGTCGGTTCCTGACGCTGTGCCGCTCGCGCTGTCGGCACCGGCAGCAGTGCAGCCGGTCAGGGCGAGTGCGACGACGGACAGGACAGCGGCCGGAACGAATCTGAACTTCATGAAAGAGAACACCTAACGAGCTAAGTGGGGGTGAGCGCCGGTCGTGCAGGCACTACCCCAGAATGTGCGGAGCCGCAGATGACGGCATTCCAACATAACAAGGCGCTACCGAGTCGTAATATTCCGGTTACGTCTCGTGGCGGAGCCCGATTCTGCAGGCGAACTACGAACGCAGGGCCAGAGTGAACGGCAATACCGCCGAGGAACCGTGCTGGCGCAGCACCCTTGCCGCCACCGTCATGGTCCATCGGCTGTCGGCCAGATCGTCAATGAGCAGAATCGGGCGACCGGCGAACTGAGCGAGTGCCTGGCTCAGTTCGGGACCGACCGCGAACCGACCCCACACGCTCGACAACCTGTAGGCGCTGTTGCCTCCAGGTTCCCCAGTGGGGCCGTTGTGCGCCCAATCCAGGGCGCCCAACCAGGGCAGCCGGCCGACCGCGGAGAGTGATTGTGCCACCGAATCGATCAGAAGCGGATGCCGCCTTGACGGCATCGAAACGATCGCCGCCGGTCGGTCGGCCCAATCCCACTCGGCGAGCACGCGCACACAGGCGGCCAGCATGGCCGGCGGGGCCGGGGCATCCGCTGCCCCGGTAGCGAACAGGTCACGGAGGGGACCGCCCCAACCCAGGTCGGTCAGCCTGGCCAGCGCACGGCCGGGCTCGGCGCGTTCGCCGAGTGGGATCTTGCCGTTGGCAGGAACGTCCAGACTGCTCATGCCGGTCGGCCACTGGGCGCGCACGTCGATGGCAACGCCGACCCGATCGAGCGATTGCGCTGCCGTCGCGGCCGCTCCCTCGGCCACATCGACCGGGTACCAGACGCCCTGGCAGTTGTCACAGCGGCCGCAAGCCACGGCGGTCTCGTCGTCGAGAGCGCGCTGCAGAAACTCCATCCGGCAGCCGGTCGTGCGTTCAAATTCGAGCATCGCCTGCTGCTCGCCGAGCCGGGCGGCCGCGATGCGTTCATAGCGCTCGGCGTCATAGACCCAGGGCCGGCCGGTGGACTGCCAGCCGCCCTTGACCCGGTGCACAGCGCCGTCGACGTCGAGCACCTTGAGCAGCAGTTCGAGCGGGGTGCGTCGAAGGTCCACCCGGGCTTCGAGGGCTGGCGTCGACAGGGGAGCGCCGGCGGCGTCGAGCGCGCCGATCACGGAGAGAGCCTTGACCTGGTTGGGCATCGACGCCGTGGCGAAATAGTGCCAGATCGCCTCGTCCTCCACGCCGGGCATCAACAATACGTCGGCCGAGGCGGTGGCGCGGCCGGCGCGGCCGACCTGCTGGTAGTACGCCACCGGGGAGGACGGCGCCCCCAGGTGCAGCACGAACCCGAGGTCGGGTTTGTCGAATCCCATGCCGAGTGCGCTCGTGGCGATGAGCGCCTTGACCTGGTTGGTCTTGAGCAGCCCCTC
>Ga0307486_1001480_pt1 | contig 18019 bp, 16 predicted proteins | sample CBIW02metaG_FD_203663 | JGI IMG/M metagenome (GOLD analysis project Ga0307486, IMG submission 203663) | Sea-ice brine microbial communities from Beaufort Sea near Barrow, Alaska, United States - CBIW 0.2 | ecosystem: Environmental > Aquatic > Marine > Coastal | place: USA: Alaska | collected... | reverse complement strand
ATAGGTTTCAAATAAGTTTAGATCAGAATCATACGAAGGCAAAAAAAGGGAAGGACCGAAGTCCTTCCTAGGAGCAGCAATTGCATTGCTGTGTGGAGTTAACTCTCTTTCACGATTTTAGCGCCCAGACGGTCGCTGTATACGTCGATGTCATTGCCCGGTGGGTTGAGTCCGACTTCTCGGATGACTCTGGCCATTGCTTGATACTTCGTGGCTAGGCGGGCATGACGTCGTGCTTGTCGATCGCTCGCGCTAGTACCTAGCTTGTTCAGTACCTGGTACTCGTTGGTGTATCGCCCGATTGACGTCGTAGTCATGGCGTCGTTCTCTACGCGATAGACAAACAGCTCCCAAACCTCACAATCGTCGTGACTGGAGTGGGGCGACTTGACGCTTTGGGTTGGGTCGACGTTAAACTCAAACGGGTAGGTTGGAACGTCCAGGAAGCACTTCTCCTGAGCGCTCCAGATATCGTCATTACGAGCCGATACGTTGGCGGCCCACCGTACTCGCATCTCGTCCAGTAGCGCCTGCGTAGACAGGGTGCCCATGGTGGTGATCAGTTGTTTCGGCTGAATAGCCAACGACCTAGTCTCCGGGCTATGTCGGTTCGTTGCCTGACCAAACGCATAGTTAAGGTAGGACATGCACGCCAACTTAACACCCTCGAGTGGGGGGTAATACTTCGATTCCTCCCGGAGTGGAAGGTAACTGTCCAGTCGTTCCGGCGTAGCGTCGTTGAAGGTCTCAACCTCCCAACGGACGTTATCTGTGTTACGGTCTGGATAAATGTAGTAATGGCAGACCATGTAGTGCTGTTTGTTCCGTTTTGTCAACAGCGGGTGGGGCTGACGATCCGCTTTGATCATGTGGAGTACAGCCTCGCCATCGACAGTTTCGGCGCGGAACGACGTTTGAAGACGGCCGTGACTGTCTATCGGTTTTGGTGCTCGGGTGTGATGTAAGGCCTCGAAACCGATCGGCGTCAAGTGGCGGACGATGCCCAGTACCAAAGGAAACATCCGGACAGTCTCGTCGGTCATCTGATGATCGGACAGATCGCGACGCGCCTCCGGGTCGGTCTCCATGTGAATACGAGCCATACGTGTCATAATGGCGTGGACGTCGCTGAAGAGCGCCCACGACATGCTGTAAGTGAGTACGTCGCCTACGGCGCGGACGTTGGGGTTGAACTTGGCTATCTTCTTCATAGTTATATCTCACGTTGAGGTTAGGGGAAATCTGCGTCCTTGCCAAAGAAACCCCCATTCCGTTATTGGGGGTGATCAATTACAATCTAAATGGAATATGCTCTTCTCTTTGCGATAACACCAATTTTGAAAAGATCTCAACCTTGGCGTGGTGGTACTTCATGTGGGTCTCCACACTGATGTTGTTCAAGTACACGAACACCGGCGTCACGTTCGGCCAGCGTTTGAGTTTCCGCAAACGACCCAAGGTCTGGATGTTCGCTTCCTTCTTACGCACGGCTTGGGTGAGCACCGAGACCTTCAGGTCTGGGATGTCTTGCGCGGTACCCGCTGACTTGATTGTGCTGACAATGATGTCGGCTTCTTTCAACACCTTTTCATCAGTCGTTGCCACAAACTCACGGATGTCCAACTCTGGGTAGATCCCCCTGAGGTAATCCCGTAGGACCTCACAGAACTCCACCAGATAACAGAAGACGATGCACTTCTGCCCCCCTTGCCAATCGTCTTCAATGTAGAAGCGTTGGATGGGGTAGCGACAGACCTCCAGATACGTCTCCAGTAGCGGCTTCTGCTTTAGAATAGACTTCTCATAGGCCCCGTGGGAATAGCTGTCCTGACCCTTCTCACTCAGTCTCAGCTTGGGTAAGCTTTGGGTGGTGGTAGAGTAGAACATGGCGTAGCTTTGAATGTACTTGTCGTACTCAACGCCTTTATACCAACAGTCCTGTGGCAAAGCGATGTCGTACATCTGCCGTCGAAAGATGTCTTCCGTATCCAACGTGGCGGAGAGATGGATAGAACTTTGAACGTTGCTGTAGATATCAGTACGAAAGCTAAGATGGTAATCTTCATGAACCTCGTCCACAATCCGTAGACCGGCCCTTAGAAGCTCGTAGAGCTGCTCTGGACGGATACCATAGTAGTTATCGTCTCCGTCCTTTTCGAACTCCTCAAAGAGCTTGTAGAGCGTCTTGTTGGTGATGATGATGACCTTGGCTTGCAGGTCGTCGTTTTTAGCCAGGTTGATGAGGGACACGAGGGCGTCTCGGCCACGAATGACCAAGATTTCGCCTTTCTTAAAATCGAAGAGCCCTTCAAGGTCATCGATCCATCGAGAGACGTAGCCCCCACGCAATTGAATCACCGTTCGGTAACCGATCTTCACCATGGCCATCAAGGCGCTTAGGGTTTTACCTTTTCCTGTTTGGAGGTTGGTGACTTTGATGAATTGGTTGGGATTTCCCAAGTAATCGATGAGGCCGATCTGGTAATCCCGGGGAACAACACCATCGACGAGTGGGAAGGTTACCTTCAATGGTTTAACAGGCGGACAGTCTACTATGTCGATGTATCCTGTCCGAATGCCAAACGACCCTAGATGTTTCATCAGTTCTTGAAACAGTGACCGATGGAAGCGGAACTCCCGGCGGTCTCGGGTCGCCCCCGCATAGACCTTCTTCATTGTTCGAATCGGGCGCCATGCCGGAGGCTTTTTAGTGTACTCCCATTCGATCAGCTTATGACAGAAATCAATGACTGCCTCTCTGCATCGTTGACTACCGGGCTCTATGACGAGCCCATGGGAGTATGTGGTGATTTTAGTACGTGGGAGCATAGTCTCCTACCCTAGCCGATTAGGAGTGCGTCCATCGGATGTCGGGGACGGTTCTTGATGATGTACGTTTCCGGGTTTGTGAACGGTTGTTCCTGACGCTCGTAGGCCATCATAGCACCCATGGATCGGTTGACCATGAGGTCACCAATAGGCACGAACTTAAAGTCCTCACCACCACGGGGCAGACGGTAATCTGCGCTTTTAGGATCAACTGCCGACACCGCATACGCAATGGTCATGACGTGCGACAGGTTGATGGTCAACTTAGAGCTGATCAACGCGAGCAGGTACTTGATTCCATCTACTGGATCTTCGAACCTGTTCAACCCGTGCTTCTTGTCCACCGACAGAATGACCGATTCCACACTGTCCTGATAATCCAACATGTTGATGTGCTTTAACGGAAGTTCGAACAGAGCCATGCTGCTGTCCCACGAATGTAGGTCTACGACGTAATCTTCCTTGTCGTCCACCCCGTAGCCGAACTCCTTGATGTAGTACAACGCTTCCGAGGTCAAAGACCCAAGTCGAGAACCCATGGAGACAGGGACTGCAATTTCATGCATGCCACCTTCGTCCTCGTCATTCCCGATTTGGAAGATCACATCCGACATCTCCGTCAGACGCGCGACATTGACTTCTTCCAGATTATTGATGTTGTAAATGTCCGGTAAGCTCTTAGCGCCATCGGCAGGGATGATGATCTTGGTGGGTAGTCCTTTCAGGTCCGTGCTCAGACGTAGGGTATTATCCTCCGCGCCAGGCACCAGATACCGAGAGTACAACTCACCCAAATCGATGTCATCTACCTTACTGGAACCATCCACGTGCTTGGTCGACAGCACCAACTGAGAAGTCTTCTCACCGATGGAGATAGCCGCGATGTGGCCGGGGACCGTACCCTCAGGTATGGAATGCGCCAACTGACCGTAACACGTCTCACAAACCGTTTGACGATCTGGGTGGATACAGCCAAAGGGCGTTCTCAGTTGCAGGATCTGACCCACCAAGTGATAGTCTCTCGGACCAATGATTTTAACCTCCCCATTGTCGACGTAGTGAATCCCATCCATCACCTTCAGTTCCGACGACTCCACCTTCCAACTCATGTAGTGTTGGGTACCGCAGTCGCCTTGTCCGAGGTTCATGACAACCTGACCAACCAACTGCAACTTCCGGTTGAAGTACTCACATTGTGCTAACGGGTCCTTGGCAAACATCAATGCCTTGGCCGCCGAGCGGGATTCGATCATCGAGTCATACAAAGACGTCAAGCCTTTGGCGTACCCCACGGTAATCGGTTGCTTAAATATGGTGGAGTCGATCTCGGTTACAAAGCCCCGAGGTCCTACGCACTGACATACTTGTTTGATGTCCACCAAGTTAGAGCGCACGGCCTGCGCAATGGAGTTACTAATGAGGGACGGGTCCTCGTTCAGGGTCTTTGAAATGACGTCGTACGTGTCATCAATTGACTTCTGCGTAGGGACCACGCTGTCGTTCGCGTCTCGGATCTCTTTGGTGTCCAGTACCTCCATAAAATCCAAAATACTCAGGGTGGCCACGTGATCGTCGATACGTTGAGTGAAGTCGTTGTAGATCTCATTCACCGTCTCGTACAACAGTTTCCAACAGCTTTCCCGGTTGTATTCAGGTTCGCTGCGGTAGGTGTCGTACCAATCCCTATAGATCTGCTCCAACAAGGTATTGTGTACTTTGCCGGAGATTCGATCCATGCCCATGTGGTGGCGTGACAACAAAGGCATCTTCGGGTACTGACGGTGGATGTTCCACAGATACGAACAGTAGATGGTCCGTTTCACGGTCGTTGTGATCTTCCCATCATCAAAGACCAGATCCAAAGAGTCCGCGTGGGGCAACGCCCACAGTTCATCCTTAGTAAGAGTCAGAATGTCGCGGGCTTTCATCATTACGGGTTTAGTCATTGTGCGTTACCTCGCGTTTGAAGCGCCATCCGGCACACTCACCAAAGTGTCGAACCAGAGACAGGATACGGCCGTTGCCGCTGGGGTACTTCTTCCGGTCCACGATCTCATTAATGGCGGTGGGTTTGGCTTCACGTAAGATCCGTTCCTGGATCGCCTTTCGAACTACAGGGTTGTTGGTCCGATCGAAGAGCTCTGCGGTTTCCTGACCGCCGACCATGGCGACGAACAGACGCCCTTCAGACTCACCGAATCGAATCGGTTGATTACGTCCAGGGGAACTGTGTCGATCTGCGCTGGTCAACTTAGCTGGGGTACCAAAGTGACTAAGCTTAGACGACGCCACACCGGCCCAGTTACGCCCTGTCTTCTCCAGCAACATGATGTACATGCTGCCAATCAACACGTCGTTCGCAGTGCGCTTGACTATCCCACTCATACCGCGGTAGGACACCGGGCCGAAGGTTGGCGGGTACTTGGCGTTGAGTTGCTTGATCACGTCCATGGGTTCCACCTCATTGTCGGTAGGTTGCCACAAATAGATCCCGTCTTTCACCACCGACTCTATGTGCTCGTCGGTCACCATGCCGTTCTCAGACACCAGTACTACCATCCGTGGGCTGACGATCTGATAGTAAGGCAAGAGATAGTTGTTGATGGCCTCCTTAGCGTCACCGGCTTCAACCATTGCTCGTACCTTTTTCGACACGTCGCGTGAACAGGCGTTCAGGTATTGCTCCATACAGCGGGAAACGTTCATCCGCTTAATGGCCGATAGCCCATCCATGATCAACTCCGCCCGATTACCGTCAGCGTCGATTGGCATGTCTTCGTCTGGACGTATGTCACAGAGAACACCTTTATCGCCATGACACCCAGTCAACTTAAACCCGATGGTCGGAACAATCGGGTACTCTACTGTGATTTCAATCCTCCATTCGTCGATTGGCACGCCCCGATACGTTCGCATCATCCGGCGTTTATCGCCAGAGGTCGTGGCCGCTTGAGCCTGCACCAATAGATTGTGGAATCTAGGAGTGATCCTCAGGGCTTCTTTACGTGATGCGTAGAGACGCTTATACTCATTCAACACCGACCGATAGAATACCTGATCGGCAGTGAGGTACTTGTCAGGTTGACCGTGCATCCCAACAGGGGTGTTCATTCCTTTACCGCGAATGACCCCGCGCAGGCGCTCGTCGTGGCTGACTCGAACGTCCACTATCTTTGCCCCAGGTTCCACGTAGACACGTTCGTCGTACTTGAAGTCAGGTTTGCGCAGGGAAGCTCGGGACATGTTCACTGGAGCCAACTCGTCGTCGTAGCGACGCATGGCCATCAAGATACCATCTTCACCCACATGTTCGCCGATATCTGGATGGATCTTGTAGTTATCGTAGTCGCCGTAGATGTTCAACGGGTACTTGTTCTTACCAAAGCTGACCACGTAGGTCTCAATGCCTGTGGTCGTCATGCGTTTACAGAACGACTCACTGGCGACTACGCCATCTTCAATGATCTGCGGGACCGACATCATCGCAATGTTGGTTTCCAGTCCGAACATGTAATTCCCGTTCTCAGCGATCGCTGGACTCTGAGCCAAGACGGTCCCTTCTCCGATGTACTCGCCTGGAGACGGCAGGTACTGATACCGATAACCAAAGTTCTGATGCAGGGTATGGTGACTGGGGCAGCTTATATAGTCAACTTCCTTAACCATCTGACCGCTAGGTAATTCGCGGTCGTATTCGTAGATCAGGATGGTCTCTGGGTTGTCTCGAATTGCGTTTACGCCTAGCGTTTTCGGGTAGCGTTGTATCGACTTGATCACTCGAGCGTCGTGGTCCAGACGTATGCCAAAGGTGTATTTACCGAACTTCGGTTCCATACCTGTAAAGCAACGGCGCTGACTCGCCCCGAGGGTTGTCAGACTCTGACTGATGTGACTGCCGAACATCTGCAGTCGCGGGGAAGAGATCTGTCCCGGCCAACAGTGCAAGCTATTGACCGACAACAAGTCCGGTCGCAACTCGTTGTGGCGGGGTTGTTTTACAATCGCATCGCTCACTGGTAACTCCTTAAGGATGTTGATGTTGTTACTTGGTGGTTTCTTATTATTTAGCGGTTACGCCATAGTGGCCCATGTAAGAGGGTCCCTTTGTTTCAGACCATAGTACTTAAGCGTTTGAATTGACACAATGTCTCCTGATGTGGGGGTGTGGGTATCCTAGGCATGATATATTCTTGAAATAATCTCGAGGGTATCTAACACAGTGCGGTTCTCGAGGTTGAAATATAGTATCGAACGCCATTATCTTTAAGGATCGAGTCATGTCCGTTTCACTGAATCTAACTATGCCGAGTGAAGGCCCGGCCCTGATGTACAGCGATGGCTTCCGACAAGTCATTGAAGACCACTTAGAATACCTGCGCCGCCACGAGAACACCGAGATCATCGACATCGAACCTCAAGTGGCGTACAAAGGTCAAGGGGATTTGGTCAGTGTGCTGCAGGACTATCAGATCGCTCCTGAGTTGCACTGGGTTGTGATGCGAATGAACGGGTACACTAGTCCTATGCAATACCAACCCTCCGACCTGACGCTTCTGATGCCGTCTCAGGGTCTCATCGACAGTCTCTTGCGAGTACATCGAGTAAACCTCAAGTTGGTTAAAAAGCAGCAGGTAACTTGAACAAAAAATAAGGAGGAGGCCGTAGCCTCCTCCTATGCCGTTTACGAATTACAGAGACGTACCGCCGCCACCGCCCCATTGACCACCTGGAGCGTGTTGCCACCCAGGTTGCTGGGTTGGTTGCTGGGCTGGTTGTCCCCAATGGCCAGGTTGCTGTACCGGAGTTCCCCACTGAGTCTGCGGTGGGTTACTCGGGCTTCCCATTTGGAACGTAGTGTGACTCTGTGTATGTGCGCCACCGTAAGCCGGTCCTTGAACGGGCGCTGGCCGATGCTGCATGACGTCGCGCCAATTGAGACCCGCGCCTGAGTCTAGGTTGACTGGAGGCATTGCAGATGCGGTTGGTTGTATTGCTGGTTCCGGTTGAACCTCCCAGGGTGGCGTGTCGACTACTTCCGGTGAGGCAGTTGTGGTCTGATTTGCCGCGGATTGAAAGTCCGGTCGGAAGCCCGGGCTTCGGGATTTAGGAGCCGCCGGAACCGCTTCCTTCTCACCCTTAGCCAAAGCGCCTTCATTACCTGGTAGGGGTGGGATCAGAATCTTCCACCGATCTAGGTTGTCCAGACCTTCTTCCCAATCCAACGTGCTGCGCTGAAGGTCTGGGTGATCCAGGTACTTCCTGTACTTGTACACCAACTTGGCCAGATGGCGGCCGATGCCCAGATAACACTTCATCAGAGAATCGAAGTAGGGGGCAACGCCGTTGTTACTACCCACTGACCACTCGTCTGGACCTTCAGGGTTCGGGAAGACGTATTCGAACAAAGCCGCAATGGTCTTTTTGTTCTTTACGCTACCGCACTCCACTTCATAGACTTTACTGCCGGCGGTGTTTAACTCGTCCCAAAGTGGGAAGCTGACTGCCGCTACCCGACGGAAGGTATCGTTGTCCCGGTCGTCTGGGCGTTTCAAGTAGACGTTAAACAGATCGTCGAAGTGCGTCTGGAGCAACTTACTCAAGGCTTTCACGGTCTTGTCGTTAGCGTCAGGTACCGACTGTAGGTATGCCGCTTGTCGGGGACTCAGGTCTTCGTGTTGTTCTGGGTCGGCGGCTATGCACATCAACTCAATTAGTAATTGAGATGAAACACTGGCCAGTCGGAACTTGATCATCTTGCGCAGGAACTTGATGATCTCAGACTCGCCGCGCAGCGTGTGTTCGGACAGCGGGTGGAACGCAATCATACCTTCCAGCGTCCCGGCTCGAAGAATGGCGTCTGTAGGAAGAACAACGCGCTTACCGTTGATCAGACACGGGGTTTCGCTGTACTCGTCATTTTCATTAGGAACTTTCAAAGACAGGCGACCGTCCGAGACATCTACGATATTCATAGACTCGAGGATTGCTGTGTAGAAGTCCAGTAGGGGCTGGGTTTTACTCATGGGTGTTCTCCTTACATCACAGAGACGTATCGCCTGTGTAGGGGGTGTTTGTCGCTGGAACTAATCCGCGACTCGCATTAACTGAACCGTAGGCCGGGTTTCCACTAGACACCATCTGAGTCAATTCGCCCGAGATGTTGTGCAGCATGGTACTGACGTCGCTGGCCATGTTTTCCAGTGAGTCGTGACTGCCACTCACCACCGGCGCGTATAGACCGTCACAGAACGTCGGGGCCGTGTGCCACACGAACGGACCGCCGTCCAACGAGACTTTGTAGTAACTCTCATTCAGCATGTCGATGTGTACTTCCACCGAATACCGCACCGCGTTGAAGTGACTGATGTCCTGTAGAACTTCGCGCTTGAGTCGTTCAATGAAGTGACTGATATAGCGACTGTAGTCCAGTCCCTCCGTAAAGCCATTCGCTGCGTACACTCGCACGTCATCCACCGACCCAATCGTGTCGTTGGTTGCTATGAACCCCACCTTGGTCAACAAACAGTCCGACATGATCGCCGGAGTCATCTGTTGGATGATAGTGGACGCCAGGGTTTCCTGACTCATGGAATTCCAGTTCTCACCTTGTCCCGGCTGATATTCCATGGTTTTGGCATGCGCCGAGGACATGACAACTTCGGCCACCTGATCCATCCCTGGCAGTAGATGACACAACTCACTGTAACTCACAAATCCCGTTTGCTTGTAGGACGTGCTGGCCATCAGCAACGACATGAACGAGTTCGCCGAAACGGGGGCGTCACGTAACTTGTCGCGAGTGTGGCTCCAGACTTGACTGGTATTCAGCTGATCGTACTCACTGGCGCCGCCGTCGTACGCATCGGAGTCCATCTGAGCGTCCTGGAAGGACTTGATGGTATTCGTCAGGTAGGTGGGTCGAGACTCATTGCGCCGGTCACTCAGTCGAGGACCACTCAACACCGAGGTGCCATTGATGGTATCGGCTTGAGAGAAGACGGTATCGCTGTATTCCAGCTCACTCATGATGTCTTCAGGACGCAGTGTGTACTGCGGAGTCATCGATTGCATGGACGTGTAATCGGCGGCGCCTTGGTTGTGTAAGACGTGTCGACTGCTGGCTACGTTGACCTGATGTTCGTTGCCGTGAGGTGTGGGGATATAGGTGTCACGTAATTCGAAGATGTTGTTAATGTAGAACAGCATGTTCGGATCAAGGTTCATGTGACCACTCAGAGCCGAGACTCCGAGATGGTTAGTGTACCCGGTAAGAATGTAACGCATCCCACCGCCCAGATGACCGACGTTGTCCCGGCGCAGTTCCATCATGAACGAGAACCGCTTTTCACCAAACCCATTGGCCAGGTTGGCCGTACCAGTCGATACCGCCGATGGCTTCAAGAAAGCCCCGGCTGCCATAGCCAGTGTTGTTGGGTTTACATTCTTAGCGCCATTGGTCGATTCGATGAGCATGTTGCTGATCCGCTGGTCAAAGTGCGACTCATACGGACGTAGGAACACGTCATCGTAACGGGCTGTTTCAAACATCAGCATCCGCGAAACCGTAAAGTGTGACATCGTTATTGCTCCTAAAGTTGTTCTTGCGCTTCGGCAAGTCGTAATACAAGGACAGACAACTGGGTTTTGATGTCAGTAGGGGCACTGATCATCTTTCTGTCGGCTACCGTTGAGCCAAGTGCGATGAGCGCTGTGGGGGCATTGGTTCGCCAGTCGCACTTCACAAAGTCCTTTGCAATCTGATCGATTGCCTTACAGGCGACATTGGTTTGCCGCTCTCGTTCTTTTGATCCTTTCTCCTGGTAATGCGGATACAACTCCACGAACCGATCCACAAACTCTTTTGGGATGCGACTCCTAGACTCAATGCCGCCAATCAGAAAGCCTTGATTGTCTCGAATCTCTGCCGCCGTTAGCAACAGCGCCAAGTCTGGTTGCTGGTGATACCACAAGATTGCCTGAGCCGCCGCAAAACACGACAATAGAGACGGTTTGCTGATGTTGTCGATGGATCTGGGTGGGATCACCGACGCTAGAATCCACCGTAGTAGCGTGAGCTGTCCTGTAGTGGGTTGTTGATGCGCTAAGTCACGGGTGGCTTCAATGCACGCTGCGACTGACTGAGGGGGAATCTCTGGAACAATCTGTTGAGCCATCACCAAGGTCTGCTCGGTGTAGATCGACAGTACCATCAGATCCCCGTCTGAAATCTCTTGTTTGATCTTGTAGGTTTCAACGATGGACTTGTTATCGTCGTCGTCTTCTCCTCGGGGCTTGGACTTCTCTCGTATGCGCCCAGAGAACTTCCGGTCCACCGATTTAATGGTGTTGCGCACGTGGTGATAGACCACACTGACGATGTTACTGCTGTCCTCGTACGACGACAGCTCAATGATCACCAGTTTACGGATAATTACCATTGACATCAACCAGTCCGGCAACTCCGAACTGCCAATGCCACCCAAGGCCGCACTCATGGCGGTCTTAGAGTCCAATGATGAGGTATCGACGTACCGACGCAAACGATCCAACGGTGGGATGTTCACCGCAGTGGATCGACTGAGCAAACTCATCGACTGATACTCGCGATAGCTGTTGGTTGAGGACAACTGCTCCAGCAGGCGCCCGTACTCAGCCCAGATCGGTATCATCGGCTTATACAGGATCGCCATGTTGACCAATTCCAGGTAGTCGTCGCGCAAGTAGGTTTTGGCTTGGTAGTCCATGCCCACCTGATTGCGGTCGGAGATCTCCAATTCCTGGTAGTTACTCTTTATAGAGGGTGGTACGCGAATCTCGCCGTGGTTGCGTGCCCAATAGCGCACTTCCTCAAACGTCATCGCCTCGTACATTTCTTTAATGATCTCCGTCAAGCGGATGTGAAGTTGATTGGGGTCAATCACCTCATCAATACAGCGTCGGGCATTTACGTAGATTCGAAAGATCTTGTCTTGGCGGGAACTGGGTAGACTGGCCCAATACCCATTGATTAAATGAAACACTTTCTCAACAGTAGCGTTTGTAGGTCGACCATAGAACTTCTGGAGGTCCCACGCAATCTTTTCTCCATTGTGTTCGGTGAACATCTTGGAAAACGGTTCGTGCGTGTCACCGGCATCGATAATCTGCATTCGTTAACTCTCCTACGGTGCAGTGAGTTGTAAGTCCAACAACGTGTACACCTGGATGATATATGATTCTATTTTTTTGGAAAATCGAATTGAGCCTGGGCAATTAACCAAGACCCAAAGCCAAAACGGCCTCGGGTCTTGGTCCGGTCTTACAGTGGGAGGTCGTCTTCGAAGTCAGCGCCGCCCTGAGGGGCAGGACTGCTTTGACCACCGCCTTGGGGAGCGCCACCGCCACCACCGTAGTTACCAGCTGGCGGGCGTCCACCGCCACCGCCGCCGCCGTAGTTACCACCAGGACGACCACCGCCACCACCACCAGCACCCGGTGGCTGAGCGGGCTCGTACGTTTCACGCATCAGATCGAGCATGATCTGGTTAAGCGTGTTGGCAAAGCCTTTTGCAAACACTACCGATTTCTCGGCATCGGAGATTGGGTTGCCTTCACCGTCGGTCAGATCGGCGTAGATACCAGGTAAGATCGGAATCTTCTTGGTAGGGCGGCCTTTCTTGTTGATGGCGATGTACACCACACCTTCGGCATCTTTCCCCACGATCGTCAGTGAGTCAGTAAACGTCTGCTGTGGGGGGCCTTTCCGGTTTACCAGACGACGCTGGAAGTTGGGCTCGGCCGCCGCGGCCAAATGAATCAGTTCAATGAACCCACCCCAGATGACTGGGTCCATCGCTGCTCGGATGGGCTTCTTTTCAGGGTCGGCCGGGTCGTTGGTGAAGACCACGACATTCGGGTTACCACGAAAGACACCAAACTGCATCTTCGGGGCACCACGCCCACCTTCGGTAGGTTTGCCGTATAGAGCGAATTTCTTGTCATCGATGATGATAGGCTTATCTTGATCCATGGGAGTTCCTCCTAGAGGATTACGGATTTATGTAGGAAATGACGTATGGTCCATTAAGTCCAAAACGTCTTGGCGAATGGTTGGGTCCTTGATCGTGTTCAGCCCCATGCGAATTTTCGCAAGAGTGGTCACGCTAACCCACCGATCGTTTTTAGCGACCTCTAGGATCGCTCGCCGGTACTTGATCGACATAGGCGATAGCAGAGTTGCCCCATCCCCAAACGCTTGCAGCGTAAAGGTATTGAAGGGAACAGTCTCGTCTTTCACGCCAAGTTTTGTGCCCCACTGTGAGCGAGGCTTGATCTTACCGGTGTGCGACTCCAGTAATGCCAATTCATCGAAGTGCCCCACGGACAACAGATCCACCGCGCTGTGCGTGAGAATCAGTGCCCGCCCGTCACCGTCCAGTATCCCGTCCGTGTGGCGGAAATCTACCTCATCTAGGTAATCTGGAAGGTGTCTCAGCGTCTCAGCTCGCAGTCCGGCAAAGATCCTCTGCTTAGGCGTCGTAGGCTTCTTCAAGTTGGCTTTCGGAAACCACTTTGACATGTGACTGTGGTGGTTCTGATAGAACGTCACCTTCACTTTCTGTCCAGCAGTTTCAGCCACCGCGGCGTCGATCGGAGAGAACTCCGAGGCTAAGGCTATGGCCAAGTCCTTAGCTGTGACCCGCGCTTGATCTTCTGCAGTTAGGCTCCCAAACAAATTTCGGAATAACGTATCTACATTGATCCACAGACGATTGTATTTAAGGAGGGGCGCTGGGCTTTCTTCCCGCTCTGGATACACACCGTTAGCGCCTTCAAGGGCCAAGGAGGTGCCTATCGAGATGGGATACTGACCCATTTCCCGTTCCGCGAGGATGTCTTCAGAATTTCTCATCAGGTAACCTCACCCAGTGCACTCAGACACTGTTGAATCGTCGACTCATCGCATGCCATTTGTTTCAACCTGTCACCAACCATGTCGCTAATGGTGCGCTGGGTGATGGGCGTGGTCTGATACTTGGCACGCATGTCCTGTAACATCTCTTTCCCTGACTTTGCTTTACTTTGGAGTTTGCTGGACCAGTTGAATTCCGGGTACTTCCGTTTCAACACGTCCATCGATGAGGCGATGGGATCGTTACGATCTGCCTCCACTCGGACATGAGACCCATTCGTCAGCGCCGTCACGGCCGTATCGACTTTCTCCAACGCCTCTTCCACACTCAGATGGCAACAATCGATGCTGCGATAGAGCGTAGCGCCTTCGTTTTCAACGAATACCGCTGAACTGTCCCCGGAAGGGTCAGCCAATGCCCGCCAGTGACCCTTAGCATGCTCTTCCCCGTGCGACAGTCGATCGTACGACCCAGGTACCACAATGTTCTTGTAGGTACTAGGGATGTGCACGTGACCGCAGAAGACGTAATGTCGACAGATCGACACGTACCGATCCGGGTCATGCGTTGGGACGTTTACATGCGGGGGGAGCTGATAGGGAAACTGCCCGTGCATTAAGATGAAATCCACCTGCTCTAACCGGTGTTCACTCATCAATTGACACACCTGCTTCCACGTGTCGTCGTTGTCAATAGACCATTCGTCTGGGATGTAGAGAAGGTCCATTCCATAACGTTCGTGGTGCTCGATGGAAAGTTCGGACACGTGACGTGCATCTGCCTCTATGCCCGTATTTTCGTTAATGCTTTCCACGAGACGACTCTGTTTCCAGTCGTGCGACGGGGTTCCTTCAAGAACACGTAGTACTATGTCACGACGTTTGCAGGTTCTCAGTAAGCGGGCGATCCAAGCGTGTATTTCATAAACGGAGGCGTCGGGCAATGACAGAAACCGGTCAAATAAATCTCCCGGTATGAAAATCACATCCAACTCCGCCGTGGCGGCTGTGTCAGGGATGTCGCGTTTCAGGTTGCTGATGATCGACTCGGTTGGTGTTCGGCGATGTCCAAGGTGAACGTCGGAGAACACGGCGATTCGCAACTTTTGATTGAGCATCAGGCCTCGTCGTATCCAGAGAAGTCGACGGTAGCCTTACTACCGCCAGGACCAATTGAGGCTGCGGTCTCAGACGCTTTGGCAGTACCAGCAATCAGGTGGTCGTAGCCGTACCGACGGTAGATGTGATTCCAAGCTTCAACTGCCTGTTTTCGATCACCTTCAATCCGTATCCGTCGAGTCAGACCTTTAACTAACATCTCGTCACCGGCTCTGGGAACCACGCGCATCTTTTTCTGAGCGTTTTCGATCAGGTCGTAAGCCGAGTTGGAAGCGGTTTGTAATGTGGGGTGTCCCGTACCTCCTACTAAGGCCGGTACAGTGAACAGGACCTCACCGGTTCTGTCGTCCTGAACGTCGAGCGCTCGACGCCAGGACCCTGCCACATTAAGCCACGATTGCAAGTTTCCATCATCGCCTTGATCGATTAAAATCGGTAGAAGGCGGACTTTGAATTCACTTTCACTGAGCTTAGCGTTGTCGTGCTCATCCCGCTCCAGGATAGCATCTAACGACTTTTCATCGGGTTCAGCCATGGGGTTTCCTTCCAAGTAGTGTCGGTTGTGGCCAGTCAAATTATGCCGACATACCGTTAGAATTAATCAGCGACTTTGTCGGCTGCCGCTTGGTTGGTGATGTCGACGTGAAACCACACAACCTCCAGGTCCGACATCTTATTCTGATATTCCCCCACAGCCCGTTCCAAGTCCGCCCGGGTTACGTTGGTGTGGTCCAGATGTTGGGTAAGGGTTTCGTCGCTAACTTTTTGGCGAATCTGCTTTCTGGGGCCCACTTGTACCAGTGGCTGAGTCGGCTCGGTTGAGGTGACGGTCAAGCGTGATGACGATTCGGTATTGGGGAACTCCAATTGAAGACAGTACGCCGTGAGATCTTCGTCGCCTGGGGCGATGCGGTATTGACCGATCTCCAACAATCTCTGGAAGACCAACAGCGCTTCGTCGTTGGTTTCCTGAGCGTAAGCCTTTAACGCCTTATTGGTCGGGTAATAGGTAGCCAAAACGGTGTTGGGTATACCGTCTTTCATCTGGCGCTCAAGAGACGTCAGTACGATACTGGCTTTCTGGTTCACCAGTGAACTGACCCCTCGATCAATGTCGGCGTCTGTAGTGGGGCAGGGGTTTTCACTTAAGACCTTGGCGATGTCGTTCATTTCACCGGTCAGTATCTGGAGGCGACGCACCAATTCAATGCGTTGACTGTTACTAAACATAATGTTTCCTTTGTTATCGAGTGGTACCGTCGGTTACGGAAAGTATCTTTGACTCACCGACCTCTAACAGTCGACCTAGACTGTGTTGTTTGCCGTCTTTTGTAAATAAGACGTCAATGCTCAGGTTGTATCGACCGTCAGGACTATCGAATCCATTCACGGTGGTGTTAACCTGCACTTCATCAAAGTACCGTGCCAGATGGATTTGAAGGTTGGCTCGAGTGTGTTCGGACAACGCTTCTGGGCGATTACCGTGTTGTTGCACCAAGTAGGTCATCGATGTGATGTTACCTCGGTACATGTGGGACTGACTGTGCTCGGTGACCAAGAAGTAGTCCATCAGCTTTACGCCCATGGAGACAACGTCATTGACCCAGCCGGCTGGTGTCAGAGTAGGAAGACGAGTCATTAGATCTTATCCTTTCGGCTCTCACCGTGGGACCCCAATCCAGCGTTGTAGACATGTGCGCCTACCATATTGGCTGCCACACTGCCGGTCTTACCGCCTACTACTACGCGGGTTAAGAGACCGATCTGGATCAGTTCGTCTCGGTGTTCGTAAAGTTCGTATCCTTGTGCCAAACAGGGACCTTCTTTTAGGTGATTCTCCAAAACGCCCCGATGATCAACAGGCATCATTTGGTATAATTTTAACGCTCGATCGTTTGGGGCGTCGGCTTTGGCCACTTCTGCAGCCAAACCGGCCATGCGATTCACAATCAAACCGCTGAGTTTTCTCATCAGTCGTCTCCTAGTCTGTGGGGGTTGGGTTCTGTATAACAGACGCCCTTCAAGGTCTGAGTAAGTTAATCCAAGGGACGCCAGTGAAACCTTCAATTCACGGTAGATACCTTGATAATCAAGACTGCCAATTATCCACTGGGGCATACCATCCACCACTTCGCAAAAAGGCAATCCTTTAGTCAACTGTGGGTTGGGGGAAACCAAAGCCACCACCAGACCCTCCATCAAATAGATAGGGGGCAGGGTCTCAACTCCGCTGGTGGGACTTAAGTAGGGCTTCATACTCCCTAGCATATCGTCACCTATCGACAAAAAAATTTAGGCAGGGGAGGTCCCCCACCTAAACTCCATTACAGTTCGGCGTTCCAACGCGAAGTCGGATCGTCGTCTTTAGCCATGACGGCTTCGGCCAGAGTGTGCCAGCTGCGAAGTATGTCGAATTGCTCTTCAAAGATGAACTCACGCTCATCCTCAGGCAAGTCGTGCAAATACTCCGTAGTAGACCATTCATGTTCCGAGGCGTTCGGGTTCTCTACGACGATGCCATTCATCACTCGCTGATAGTCTTCGTGTTCTGCCCCGATGAAGCCAGGTGCAGCGTCCACGTAACTGTCGCTGTAGCCATCGCACTGTCGCTTGTGATACAGCGATCGTATTGAAGGCTCAGCCATCAGCCAGCGTTGCATCTTTACTGGCGCTGTCTGGAGACTTCCTGTGGTTTCCAGGGGTAGTATCTCATTGCGTTGCCAGTGACTGGCGATCTGACGCCCAGCCGCTCGTATCCGCCGCACTGCCTGAGAACCCATGAATCGTTCATAGAGTTCTCCGGTTTGCTGCATCAACTGCTGACTGGCAGCGCCAATGGCGTAGGTGGGTTGAGCAATCATGTCCTCGATGTAGCGCGTGGTACCTGGGTGGGTTTCACCATGCGCAAACGCCGAGACCATGTCTTGATCACCCGTGTAGAATTGAGCCATCCACACTCTCCTCCTTAAGTCTCATACGGTACGGGTTGTCCGTGCGGATTGGTGCAACTTACTCCTCGTCCATGTGCATCCACGAGACTATGGTTGACATGGTCGGGCCGGGAAGCTTGATGTTGCCTGATATCCGAAACGGTGCGTGAGTGTCGAGTACGCCCATGTGTGGGGCTAGACGACTAAACGACTTCAGTTCCTTCTGATCGAGCAGCAACTCACAGTTCAT
>Ga0307486_1001477_pt1 | contig 18050 bp, 17 predicted proteins | sample CBIW02metaG_FD_203663 | JGI IMG/M metagenome (GOLD analysis project Ga0307486, IMG submission 203663) | Sea-ice brine microbial communities from Beaufort Sea near Barrow, Alaska, United States - CBIW 0.2 | ecosystem: Environmental > Aquatic > Marine > Coastal | place: USA: Alaska | collected... | reverse complement strand
ACAGGAAATCGCCCCGAAGTCTCCTGACTTCTTGTTACTATCTGGTTAGAACTTCACTCTTTTTTCCTATTTTTAAAGAAAGGAATCATTTTGAAGGAAGGATATACCATAAAAGATCAAACCAGGGCACATTTTATTACAGCCACAGTTGTAGATTGGATAGATGTCTTCAGCAGACAAATATATAGAGACTGTATTATTGAAAGCCTTTCTTACTGTGCGAGAAATAAAGGAATGATTCTGTATGGATATGTTATTATGACCAATCATATTCACTTGATAGTACAATCTAAGGATGGAGCGCTTTCTGATGTGCTTCGGGATTTCAAAAAGTTTACGGCAACAAGGATTCTGGATCTTCTTCAAAACAGTCCCGAAAGCAGAAGAGAATGGATCCTCGAGCGGCTTCACAAGGCTACATTTAGCCACACGCGAAATAAGAATTATCAGGTATGGCAGGCTGGTAACCATGCGGAGGAGATCTACAGTGAAAAGTTTTTATGGTCAAAACTGGACTACATTCACCTAAACCCGGTTCGTTCCAGTTTTGTGGCCAAGGCATCAGATTATGTGTATTCCAGTGCTTCAAATTATATTCACGGTAATGGTGTGCTGGAAGAGGTGACTTTAGCTGATAATCCTGTTGCAGATGTTTTGAAGAGTTGGACGATAACAAGGTATAATAGCTACTAAAAAGATCATCCGTTTCAAAGTCGGGAGACTTTGGAGGGGTGATAGGAATTCAACAGGTTAGTGGAAGCTCAAAGTCCTAAGACTTTGCGCAGCGGAGAGTTGGATTGCGAAATAATATTCATCAAGAAAAGGATTAATGAAACCCATTTTTTTTTAAGAACATGTAAAGTTTTAATATTATTTTATGGCTGGCATCTTTAATTTTATCGGCTTTAAAAGCTTTTATTGATTTTCATTATTTAAAACCGATTTCATAAGAACAGTTACAAAATTAGTAACATCTTATTATTTATAGAAATGATATTGACATTTACATCTGGTTCGCTAATATCTAATGTTCAAAACTTCGAAAGGTTTTATAATAAGTTGGGTCCAATCAAAATATAATAAACACTATTGCTAAAAATAAATATGGGTTTCTAAGGTATAGGTCTACCAACGGACTAATGAAATAACTAAATCAAATTTTCCCAATTCGAATGTTAAAATTTTCGACATTTTTTCTGTACGCTAAAGTATAAGACTATAATCATATTATTCCATAACCTAAAAAAATAGATGAGCTGCGTTTAGAACTGTAAAATCACTAGATGATAATGTGAAAATTGAGGAGTTGTCGGTTTACTTATAATTATAAGATGCCGTATTCTTAATTTGAATTATATTTTGTTCAGATGAGATAGAAAATTTAAGCATAGCCATAGCTACGGTTAAATTTTATCTCGAAATATGGGCGAAAAAGAAACAGATTATATGCGACATATTATGATTAAAATGGTATAAATACTAAGAATTGTCAGATTTTAACAATCTGACTTTCTTTTTTTACCCCAAATCCAAGCATTTAAAAAATAACTCTTTGTAACGACTGCTAATAGGTATTTTATAAGAACCCATATAGACTTGATTATTTTCTATTTTATCAATGTTGGCAATGTTTAAAATATAAGATTGATGCACTCTCATAAACTTAGAAACGGGTAATTTTTCAATAATTTCTTGAAATGTCATTCGTGTTGAAAACACTTTTTCTTTGGTTGTAATATCCAGATAATTGCCTGAGCCTTTTACAAATAAAATATCGTCAAATTCAATTTTTATGTTTTTGAACCCATCCTTGATAAAAAAGAACGTGTTTGTTGGTTTCTGTGAAGCCATACGTTGTTCCACTTTTTGAATCGCCACCTGAAACCTATCAAATTCAACCGGTTTCAATAAATAATCAACAGCATTAAAATTATAGCTATCAATCGCAAATTCTGCATAGGCGGTCGTGAAAATAATATGCGGTTTTAGTACCAGTTGTTCCAACATTTCCAAACCCGACATCTGTGGCATATTAATATCGACAAAAATCAAATCAACCGGATTTTGTTTTAAATAACCAAGGGCATCCTTCGCATTATAAAAATGAGAAACCAGCTCTAAATCATCAATTTTAGACACATGGTGTTCAATAACCTGTATCGCTTTGGGCTCATCGTCTATGGCTATAGCTATTATCATTAGTTTTTAACTGTAATATTTATTTTTACTGAAAACATATTATTTTCTCTTTTCACTTCAAAGGTATGATTCTTAGGGTACACTAGTTCCAATCGTTGTTTGGCATTTTTTATCCCGATGCCAAAACCTTGTTCTTTATGATAGGTTTTAAAAGTATCCTCATAACTATTTATACATTCAAAATGGATAGTATTTTCATTACAAATAACGGCTACTTTCAAGTTTGATTTTTTTGAGGGATTGATACCATATTTAAATGCATTTTCTATAAACGGGATTAATAAGCCAGGACTAATACTATAATTATCAATATTTTTAAAATCAGTTTCAATGTCTGGTTCTATAGCAAAGCGTAATTTTTGGATGAGAATATAATCCTGAACATATTTTATTTCATTTTCTAAAGGAATAAAATCTTTATTAATATCCTCTTGCATATACCTTATTAGGTTTGCTAATTTTGCGGTGCTTTCAGCTGTTTTGGGTGCGTTTTCTTCTAAAGCGGTGGCGTATAATGTGTTTAAAGTATTGAATAAAAAATGTGGGTTTACTTGCGATTTTAAGAGTTGTAGTTCGGAGTCTTTGGAACCTAGATTTAAATTTAAAAGTTGCTTGTTAACCTTTATATGGATACGTGAAAACCCATAAATAAAAGACAATGCATAAACTATAAAAAAAGTGATAATCATCGCTAATATATTGGGAAAGGGACCTATTTCAAAATGAGTTATATGGTGAATCCCTTTTGATATTTGAACAGCCAATAAGAAAAGCAAGACAACAATTAATAAATATTTACCTACTTTCTTTGCTATAAGGAGTATTGGTGTAACAAAAAATGTGTTGACATAAAAAAATGCTAATAGCACGGCTAGATAAAATATTATAAAGATGCCATTAGACATAGTAGAAAGGATTAATATAAAAACAGAACTTATCATAATCAAATTAATTATAAGCTCTAAATATTTAAATGAAAATAGGCCTTTTCTCTCTTCATTATCAATAAGCGACAAATAGTATACAGATGAAATTAACCCAAAAGGCAAGAATGCAAGAATTAATAAGGGGATAAAAGTTATGGAATCAGATATACCATAAGCAAACATATCATATACTGTGAGTATTGTTCCATCCATATTACGTGTTAACCCAGACCTAACAGATGAAAAGGCATGAAACCAAAAAAAGGTTATCCAACATACAATTAAACTTACTAAAACAAGAAAAACATACTTTTTTATATGCTTCCTTTGAAGTAAAATTGGTAAAAGGATGAATGAATGAAAATAGAATTCTGAAATTATTAATAGCGGTATGACCAATTGTGGCCAAGCATATAGCTTTCCTTTTGGAGTATTCATTGATGATAAAGGAAAAAGAAACAAGATGATGATGAGGAAAATTATCGCAAAAAATGAATGCACAGTTCCTTTTCTAACTTTCGGTGTGAAAAATGTTTTAAAATTCATGTCTTTATTATTTTCAAGTAAAACTACTTCTACTTAAAAGTTTTAAAAAAAGAATGTGATGATTACCGCAATAGATGGTGTAAAAGTAGATTTTAAAGTTAAATTTATAAGTCTTATCTTCAGCTTATTAGCCATAATAACTATTTTTGCTAAAATTAACCTTCAAATGAGCGAGACCAAACACAACTGGACCAAGGTAGAAATTCTAGACATATACAACAAACCCCCGCTGCGTGAGGTCTTATGACCTCGCGCCTCCTTCAATCACGAAAGAACCGGAAATCGCCCCGAAGTCTCCTGACTTCACTAAAATATCTGGTTAGAATTTCCCACTTTTTTCCTATTTTTAAAGAAAGGAATCATTTTGAAGGCAGGCTATACCATAAAAGATCAAACCAGGGCGCATTTTATTACCGCCACAGTTGTAGACTGGATAGATCTCTTCAGTAGACAAATATATAGAGACCGCATTATTGAAAGCCTTTCATACTGTGTGAGAAATAAAGGAATCATCCTTTATGGAAATGTTATTCTGACCAATCATATTCACTTGATAGTACAATCTAAGGATGGAGTGTTTTGAAGAGTTGGACGATATGAAGGTATAATAGATACTAAAAAGATGATCCGTTTCAAATTCGGGAGACTTTGGGGGAGTGAAAGGAATTTAACTGGTTAGGGGAAGCTCAAAGTCATGAGACTTTGCGCAGCGGAGTACATTAAAAATTATAGCAAAGGCGAATAAAGTTAAAAACTTCATTTGCCTTTTTTAATATGCTAAATTTAAAAGAGGGACCCAAAATCTTTTCTCAAATTTTAAATAACAAGCATTCCATAAATTTTATTACATTTAAGTAAAATCAATTTAAATGCTGGTAAAGGTTTTTGGAAGTGCTGTTTTTGGGGTAGAAGCCACTACAATTACCGTGGAGGTAAATGTGGTTCCGGGAATTGCATTTTATCTTGTTGGCTTACCTGATAGCGCTATTAAGGAAAGCAGTTATCGCATTGCCGCAGCCTTACAAAACAATACTTATACATTTCCCGGGAAGAAAATAACCATCAATATGGCTCCTGCCGATCTCAGGAAAGAGGGTTCTGCCTACGATCTCACCTTAGCATTGGGAATCCTTGCCGCTTCCGGACAAATAAAAGCTGGAAACATTTCAGAATATATCATTATGGGAGAACTTTCCCTGGATGGAAGCCTGAAACCCTTAAAAGGAGCCTTGCCAATCGCCATAAAAGCTAAACAAGAAGGTTTTAAAGGAATCATTCTCCCAAAACAAAACGTCAAAGAAGCCGCCATCGTTAGCGGTTTGGAAGTCTTTGGAGTAGATAATATTTTACAGGTGATTAAATTTTTTGATAAAAATGAACCTTTGGAACGTACGATCATTGATGTCAGGGAAGAATTTGACATTAATTTGGAACACCCGGAACATGATTTTGCCGATGTGAAAGGCCAGGAATCAATTAAGCGATGTATGGAAATTGCCGCTGCAGGCGGACATAATATCATTTTAATTGGTCCACCGGGAGCTGGTAAAACTATGCTGGCTAAACGTCTTCCCAGTATTTTGCCGCCAATGACGATGCAGGAAGCCCTCGAAACCACAAAGATTCATAGCGTTGTGGGAAAAATCAAGGAAAATGTCGGGTTAATGTCTCAGAGGCCATTTCGCAGCCCGCATCATACAATCAGTGATGTCGCTCTTGTAGGTGGTGGCGCTTATCCGCAGCCAGGGGAAATTTCACTCTCTCATAATGGCGTTTTGTTTTTGGATGAGTTGCCGGAATTCAAACGCGGGGTATTGGAAGTGCTGCGACAGCCGTTGGAAGACAGGGAAGTAACCATTTCCAGGGCAAAATTTACCGTCACTTATCCCTCCAGTTTTATGCTTGTAGCAAGTATGAATCCTAGTCCAAGCGGATTTTTTAACGATCCCGGAGCACCCAGAACGTCTTCTCCTTTAGAAATGCAACGCTATTTAGGAAAAATCAGCGGGCCATTGTTGGATCGAATTGATATACATATTGAAGTTACCCCAGTTCCCTTTGAAAAATTAAGTGAAGAGCGCAATGGCGAAAGCAGCGTTGAGATTAGAAAAAGGGTGACTTCCGCAAGACAATTGCAAACCATCAGGTTCAATGGTAATGAAAAAGTGCATTACAATGCGCAGATGAATGTTAAGCAGATTAAAGAATTCTGTCAACTCGACGATGCTTCAAAACAATTGTTAAAAACGGCAATGGAACGCTTGAATCTCTCCGCCCGGGCCTATGACAGGATCCTGAAGGTTTCCCGGACGATTGCAGATTTGGAAAAATGTGACCAAATCAAGGGAGCTCATATCAGTGAAGCAATTCAATACAGGAGTCTGGATCGTGAGGGATGGTTAGGTTAAATATTTCCCTGATTTCAATTCCTTATTTAAGATTTTAATATATTTGGGGATTCATAAATTTTCACAACCCATCTCAAATGAAAACTAATTTTAGAGTGCTTTTACTTGTATTGTTAATTGGTTGTAAAGGTGAAGACCGCAAAAACACTGATCAAAATCTAAATAATGAGGCCGATACCAGCAGCGCCATTTCAATTGATGCTTTATTGGATGAAGATATTATTGAATTGAATTTAGAAGAAGCAAATAAACTAATTAAACTGCCTTTGGCCTGTCTGGCAACCGAATATCCAAATAAGTTGGACCAAACTCTTGGGGGAGAGAAGGATCTAAAATCTCCGAAAATACTGCATCCTGCTTTTTATGGCTGTTTTGACTGGCATTCCTCAGTACATGCACATTGGACTTTGGTGAAATTAATGAAACAATTTCCCCAAATTGATAGTGCGCGGGAAATAAAAGAAATACTTGAAACCTCCCTTTCAAAGGAAAATATTGCTTCAGAAGTTGCCTACTTTAAAACGGAACACAATGAGGATTACGAGCGTACTTATGGATGGGCTTGGCTGTTAAAACTTTCTGAAGAATTGAACACCTGGGATTCGGATTTTGGCATCGAATTATCCGATAATCTAAAACCCTTGACAGATTTGATAGTAACCCGATTTTCCGAATTTTTGCCAAAATTAAATTACCCGATCAGAGTTGGAGAGCATTCAAACACCGCATTTGCTTTAAGTTTTGCACATGATTATGCAGTAGCATTAAAAAATGAGGAATTCCGAACCTTGATCGAAAAACGTGCAAATGATTTCTATCTCAAGGATAAAAACTGTCCAATAACCTGGGAACCCAGCGGATTCGACTTTCTTTCACCTTGTCTGGAAGAAGTGGATGTAATGAGGAAGGTATTGCCTAAGGCGGCTTTTTCGTTATGGATAGAGAATTTTATGCCTGAGCTTAAAACAGCAGATTTCGCTTTGGAGCCTGGAAAAGTTTCAGATAGAACCGATGGTAAATTGGTGCATCTGGACGGACTTAATTTTAGCCGTGCCTGGGTATTTTATGGGCTGGCAAATCAATATCCAAAGTCATTTTCACATTTGAGAAGTCTTGCTAATAAACAGGTTAGCTATTCTTTCCCGAATTTAATGGGTGACAGCTATGAAGGTGGACATTGGCTGGGAAGCTTTGCAATTTATGCCCTGCAGCAATCCAAAGCCGGAAAGTAAAACCTGATTGATTAATTTTTGATGAAGGCAAGGCTATCGGCTTCTGTTAATTGTTATCCTTGCTGAGTTCGTCAATTTAATTTTGATTTTGCCATATCTCCGAAACTTTATTCCGAAGAATTTTCAACCTGATTTATTTCCTTTAGGTTATTCGTGGTTGGACTACCATATACATTAACGAGCGTATTACGCCTGATAAACAAGAAGAGGTGTGTTTCGTTAAGTAAGCTTTTAAAATCTGTAAAACTTGAGGAAGCTTTGTCCACTATTTTCTTATTGAGAATAATTTTTCTCCCCACTTCACCTAAACCACCTTGAGATCATTAAATTTGTCGAGTTTGTTGCGGATTTAGAAATTCGAAGCAAACAATAATGAGCCTGCAGATAGGCTTAAAGGATTTTCTTATTACTATCCTAAAATTACTGAGAGACCATTTAATACATAAATATAGGTTTATGAATTCTATACATATCAATTGTGATTTAGGTGAAGGCGGCCGCTATGACAATGAATTAATGCCTCTTATTTCTGCCTCTAATATTGCTTGTGGAGGACATGCCGGAACACTGGAAAGCATGCACCAAAATGTTGTCCTAGCAATGGAGAATAAAGTGGAAATTGGAGCTCATCCATCCTACCCGGATAAAGTTAATTTTGGCAGAATATCAATGGGAATTCCTGCTGAAGATTTAAAGCTTTCCATCGTAGCTCAAATTTTAAGTTTAAAACAAATCGTTGAAGCAGAAGGTGGAAAACTCACCCATATTAAACCACATGGAGCCCTGTATAATGATGCTGCAAAAGATGAAAATATCGCCAGAATTGTGATTGATTCTATACTTGAATTCGGAGAAAATTTTGCGATTTATTCCCCTCAAAATTCGGTGATTTCCAAACTTGCAGAAGGTAAAATAAAAGTAGTTTTTGAAGCCTTTTTAGATAGGAATTACAACGAAAATTACAGCCTGGTTTCCCGTTCAAAACCCAATGCCTTGATCACCGAAAAAGAGTTTGTTTTTCAACACCTTTTATCAATGTATTCTAATGAAAAAATCATCTGTGAAAATGGTCAAAAAATAGACTGCAATGCCTCTACTTTTTGTATGCATAGTGACACCCCGGATTCGGTTGAAATTCTGAAATTTCTTCAGCTTAAACTAAAGGAAAATAATATTCAAATTCAGCACTCATGAACAGTAAATTTCCCCGGATAAGAGTGATGGGAGAGCGTGCGATTCTGGTTGAATTTGAAACTGAAATCAGTGAAAGCATCCTTCAAAAGGTGTTATTTTTAAAAAAGAAGATTGAAGATCACTATCATAAAGTAAATGTTGAGGTAATTAACACATATAACTCGTTATTAGTTTATTACGATCACACAATAGATAATGTCTATAATGAGGTTTTGGCATTAGAAGACCTGTTTCAGGGAACTAAGATAACAAAAAAATCCTATCCACAGCTTTATAACATTCCGGTCTGCTATGATGCCGAATTAGGTTTAGATTTGAAGTTGTTATCTAAGGAAAATAATCTATCCCTTGAACAAATTATCGGGTTGCACACCCACCCATTTTACACGGTTTTTTTTATCGGTTTTTTGCCCGGGTTTTTATACCTGGGAGGTCTCGATAAAAAGCTTCAGATTTCCAGAAAAATTCAGCCCAGAATGCTTGTCCAAAAAGGGGCTGTTGGTATAGGGGAAAATCAAACAGGAATTTATCCAAAATCCAGTCCGGGAGGATGGCAAATAATAGGTAATTCCCCAGTGCCTCTATTTGATAAAAACAGGCTTCCTCCATGTGAAATTTTAGCGGGTGATAAAGTGAAATTCTATCAGGTTTCAAAAAGTGAATTTGAGAAGATTTCGGAAGAAATTAAGCAAGGAAAATTTCAATTTAAAAAGACAAATTATGAAGGCTGAAATTGAAGTTTTACATCCGGGCTTATTTTGCACTATTCAGGATACTGGTAGAAAAGGATTTTTAAAATATGGCGTTCCAATGAGTGGAGCTATGGATCTTTATGCAGCCAAAATTGCCAACCTTATTTTGCGAAATCCACCGGAATCAGCAATACTTGAAATAACTCAAATGGGACCGAAATTACGATTTTCTGATCCGGTTAAAATTTCAATTTGTGGCGCTTTTCTTTCTCCAAAGATTAACAATCTTCCTATTGAAAATAATAGTGTTTACAGAATCGAGGCTGGTGATGAATTGAGTTTTGGAAAACGACAATTCGGTTGCAGGACTTATTTGGCAATTTCCGGAGGTTTTAAAACAAGAAAAGTTCTAAAAAGTAGAAGTTGGTTGGAAGGTGTTACCGATAACTTCAAATTAAACAAGTCGATGAAACTGCCTTATGAATCGATAGATGAATCTAAAATCAATTTAAACGCCGCCCTTAAGATTAACTCAGATTATATGTTGACATCGGAAATCGACGTTTATCCAGGTCCTGAATTTGAATTGCTTTCTGAAACGGAGCAGCTAATACTGAGATCTCAGAGTTTTTCCATCGATAAAAATAACAATAGAATGGCAATTCAGTTGGTGGAAGTACTTGAAAACAACCTTAAACCAATCATTACCGGACCTGTATTGCCAGGAACGGTCCAACTCACTCCTTCCGGCAAACTAATTGTGTTAATGCGGGATTGCCAAACCACAGGAGGTTATCCAAGGGTGATGCAATTAAGTGAAACTGGTATGAACAAGATTGCGCAAAAAATTATTGGAGATAGTCTGAACTTCGAATTTTTGGGTTAGTTCCCGATGACCATGATAGTTGATTTTACAAAATAAAAAAAGTGTCGTTATAGTGCTTAAGAAATATTAACAGCCCTACCTGGAAATACCTCACACGTTAAACGACACTTTTTACTTATGGCCTTGAGACTAATTAAACAACAGCACAAATATATTGTATGATCAGAATTTGGACAAGGGGAAAAACCCCCTTTTTAGAGAGGGGGATAACTTTTGTGATAAAATTTATATACTTTTATCTTAACATTACCTTAAGAATATTAACGAATAATAATTTAGATAAATTATAAAATATGGCAAAACCTAACAAATGTATCAGTGTTGAAAATGCACAAAAACTTCAAAAAAAATGGAGAGAATCAAGAGCAGTGGACATAGATATAAATCAAGGATATCAGGATAAACGTGAATTCTGGTATAGTATTGAAGAACTTCAGCAATATTTGAATTATGTCAAGCTAAAATCTGCGGAGCAAAAAGTTAAAAATCCAGGAATTCGGATTTATTTTGGGGCTTATCCTACATCTTCGATCCGGAAAAGTTATGCCACTGTTTTTCTTGCACCTACCAAAGGAAGAATAGCTTCTCTTGAGGGTGAGGATGAAACCGCAGTTAAGGCGGAAAATAATTATGATATCGATCCTTTAAATGAATCCTCGGGAGGTATGCCTCCAGTCATTTACTAAACCTTGGTAACATGTTTGAATATTTTATAGAGAAGAAATTATTTATCGCTAATATATTTGAATTGTTAGCAGCTCTTGCAGGAACCTACTATCTTTATAAAACAAAGACTCAGGAAAAAGGATTAAAATTATTCGTTTATAACCTGTGGTTTATATTGCTTATTGAGATAATCGGTATGTATGCCGCCTGGAATTATTTTGATGATTACAGAACCTTTCCAGGCTTAAAAAGCTCCGATTATGCAAGTAATTATTGGCTTTTCAACTCAGCTAAAATTATTTTCCTTACAGTATTTTTTAATGTATTTATTAGCCAAATAACCTCTCTTCGGTTAAAAAGGTTTCTGTATGGATTAACTTTATTTTTTATACTCAGCTCAATTGCAAATTATATTTATTCAGATATTTTTTTTAAGGCATTTTCCTCCTATACAAATATCTCGGGAAGTTTATTACTACTGATTTGTATCGGCAGTTTTTATTACGAAATGCTCATTAGTGATAAAATTTTAAATTTTTATAAAAATTTACCTTTTTACATCTCCATCGGATTAATGTTGTGGCATTTAAGCATAACTCCAATTTTTATTTACAATCGATATCTCACCTTGAAAAATCCGGAATTTGTTAATTTTCATATAGACTACCTCAGATATGCGAATATATTTATGTATTCATGTTTTGCGATCGGTTTTTTAATTTGTTGCCCTAAGGTATTTTTAATTTCGAAGGATCAAAATTAAAGAGTTATTCTAAGATATATTTTTAAGAATTTTAAAGGTTTCCTAAGTTGAAATTACGAATTGAATTGGAGGAAGTTGATGAAACACTCTGTAGAACCCAATTAATTAATGTAAACTTGTTGAAGTTTATCTGAATTATATGCTCACTAAAGAGGAACTCTTATTAATTGTTTATTTTATAGTAGTCATTTTGTTTTTGGTGAGTTTTGCCATAATATTCTTTATTACGTTTCAGAAGAGAAAAAATAAACTGCTTCATGATAAAAATGAGGCTGAAAAAAGATTTGAGCGCGAATTGGTGCAATCCAAACTTGAAATTCAGGAGCAAACCCTAAAAAATGTTAGTTGGGAACTGCATGATAATATTGGTCAATTACTTTCTGTAGCAAAAATTCAGCTAAACATACTTGCAAGCACTATAGATAAATCTTTTCAATCTAATGTTAATGATTTGCAGGATGTTGTTTCCGGGTCGTTAAAAGAGGTGAGAGCGCTTTCCAGATCCTTGAATAATGAGGTGGTTGAATATGCAGGTTTGGAAACTTCTGTCCAGAGAGAACTCTCAAGATTTGAACGTTTAAATATCTTAAAAGTCTCCTTTATTTCTTTGGAGGATCCTTTTGAGATCCCTCAAAAAGACGCAATTATTCTTTTCAGAATTTTACAGGAGTTTTTCTCTAATGTAATAAAGCATTCCAAAGCATCAAATTTGGACGTAAAATTCCGGTATTCTACAAATAAGCTTTTTATTGATTCTTCCGATAATGGAAAAGGTTTTGATCTGGAGGCCGTAGAAAAAAGTTCCGGCATGTTAAATATGAAAAGTAGAGCGGAACTAATAAAAAGTGACTTTTTTTTAAATTCTTCAAAAGGTAACGGAACTTCTCTTTCTTTATGTTATCCATCTAAAACCCTACAAAATGAGTAAAACGATTATTATCGTTGATGATCACGTATTATTTGCCAAATCACTCTTAGGCCTTGTCAACTCATTTCATGGGTTTAGGGTAATGGAGATTCTTAAAAACGGGCAGGAATTAGTCGATTATTTACAGAGCAATTCTGTAAAACCTGACCTTATTCTTTTAGACATAAGAATGCCTGTTTTGAATGGAATTGAGGCCATGACTTGGCTCAGAAGCCATCTTCCGGAACAAAAAGCTCTGGCATTAAGTATGGAGGATGATGAGAATTTTATTCTTAAAATGATTCGTTTAGGTTGTCGTGGCTATTTGTTAAAGGATATCGAACCAGCAGAATTGTTGAAAGCGCTGAACTCAGTTATGAATACTGGTTATTATTTTAATTCTGAGGTTTCAGATGCTTTAAATAATCATAATATTGATAATAAGGAATTTAATCCTCTAACAAAGCGAGAATCGGAATTTCTTCAACATGCGTGTTCTGAGATGACTTATAAGGAAGTTGCCGATAAAATGAATTTAAGTCCAAAGACAATAGATGGTTACAGAGAAAATTTATTCAATAAACTTCATGTGAAAAGTAGGGTGGGGATGGTAATATTTGCAATTAAGAATGATATGTGTGAGGTTTAGAATTCAGGATTCAAAATTCAATTACAAAAGTAACGGATAAGTACTCCGAAACTGAACTCTTGAGAATGGTTAAACTGATTTGGTTAAAAATAAAACTATCCCAATTGGCAGTTTTTAATTCAAACTAATTGAATTCCTAAGTATCTTTGCAAAAAATTTAAATAAATAAAAATTGATCGATTCAGCAAAAATAGAACTACGCAACTTACGGGCAAAAGATTATGAGGAATTAAAGATTTCCATGATTAAAAGTTATAGTGGACTGGCCAATGCTTATTGGAGCAAAGCTGATATCAAAACTTTGGTAAACAAATTTCCCGATGGCCAATTTTGCATTGTCATAGATGGAAAAATTGCCGGATGTGCCTTGGCTATTATTGTAGATTACGATAAATTTGATCAGGATCATAAATACATTGATATTATTGGAGGTGAAAATTTTGCTAATCATACCAAGGAAGGCAATGTATTATATGGCATCGATGTTTTTATCCATCCCGAATACAGGGGAATGCGTTTGGGACGTAGACTTTATGAAGCCAGGAAGGAACTCTGTGAACAGTTAAATCTTAAGGCAATTGTTTTTGGTGGCCGAATTCCTAATTATGGGGATTATGCTGAGCAGCTCACCCCTAAGAAATATATAGAGAAAGTGAAACTTAAGGAGATTCATGATCCTGTACTTTCATTTCAGCTTTCCAATGATTTTCACGTAAAAAAAGTGATTAAAGGCTATTTGCCTGGCGACCATGAAAGTATGGAATTTGCGGTTTTAATGGAATGGAACAACATCTACTATACCAATCACGAAAAATTATTAGACACAAAGAAGGTAGTTGTCCGTTTAGGATTGGTACAATGGCAAATGCGTTTATTTAAAGATTATGAAGCTCTGGTTGAGCAAATTGAGTTTTTTATAGATGCAGTGAGTGATTATCAAAGCGATTTTATTATGTTCCCTGAATTGTTCAATGCCCCGCTTATGGCGCAGTTCAATCATTTAAATGAAGCCGAAGCCATTCGCGGACTGTCGTCTTATACAGACAGGCTACTTGAAACTTTCACGAATTTTGCCATAACTTATAACATCAACATTATAACAGGAAGTATGCCTCAAGCTTCGGGAGATCATATGCATAATGTTGGCTTTTTATGTCGTCGAGATGGAAGTGTTGAACGTTATGAAAAATTGCATATTACTCCTGCTGAAGAATCTGCTTGGGGAATGAAAGGCGGTTCCAAATTACAAACATTTGATACCGATTGCGGTAAAATTGGAGTGCTGATTTGTTACGATATAGAGTTCCCAGAACTATCCAGACTTTTGGCAGAAGAAGGAATGAATATTCTGTTCGTACCGTTTATGACTGACACGCAAAACGGCTATTCCAGGGTGAAGATTTGTGCTCAGTCACGGGCAGTTGAAAATGAATGTTATGTAGCAATTGCTGGCTCTGTAGGTAATTTGCCAAAGGTGAATAACATGGATATTCAATATGCTCAAAGTGCGGTATTTACTCCTTCAGATTTTGCGTTTCCAGTAAATGGAATTAAGGCTGAAGCAACTCCAAATACTGAAAGTACTTTGTTGGTTGATGTTGATTTGGATTTGCTCAAGGAATTGCACAACTTTGGAAGTGTGCGTAATATGAAGGACAGAAGGAAAGATCTTTATTCTTTAAAGAGGAAAAAATAATTCAAAAACGCTGAATTATTTCCAATATATTTTAGTTTATATCAACAGATATTCCTCTTTATAGAGGGTTTTTCTGTTGATATTATGAATTCAGTGCTAAATGCTTCAAAATCCATTTACTTTTAGATAACCTGATTTGTTTATAGCCAAATATTGTAGGAAACAGATTTCCCATCTATTTATTTCAGACTGTCATTCTCCATCTTATCTAAGTTCTCCATATTTGCTTTCATACATTCCGGGCTCATGATTCCCTTATCCTGCATGCTTTGCATCATACTAATCATCATGGACCTTTCCATCATGCCGGACATTCTTATTCTCATAGTTGAATCTATCTGTTCACCGGTCATCATTTTTCCCATAATCATTCTGGGATTTTGTTGCATCCTTTCCCGATTACCCATCATCATTGAAATCATTTCCTGATTTTGCATCATCATCATTTTAGCGTTTTCGCTTTTCATCATTATTTTGCTCATTTCGGTTATCATCTCCTTATCGTTCGCAATTGTCTGCATAATTTCCTGACGCTGGGAATCATCCTCCAGGACTTGGGAAGTTCTCTTAGGCTGATTGCATGCCGTTATCATTATGATTGTAATTCCTAAAAAAAAGATCGTTTTTTTCATATCATCGATTTATAATGGTTTATATCCATTGAATTATTTTTTATAATCCACATCAATATGTGATTCAGGGAATTAAGTTGATAATTATAGGATTGTAAAATGTACGCAATTAAACTTAATTTTCCGATATGATAAAGTATTGATATCCTTTCTAACATTCTTTCTCCTAAATCAAATGCAAATTATAAGGTTGTCAGCTAAGTTATTGATTCTCTAATTTTAGGAATTATATTTTTATAATTCCTTTATAAAAATTAATATAAATGGTTTTTCAATAATTTATAAGCCTCATTCCTGACTTTCATCATATACAATAGTTTGGATTTTTTCTACATTCACGAGAATCTTTTTACTTGTCTCTAATCCAGGATTTAATGAAAAAACTTCTTTTAGGTAACGAAGCATTAGCACAAGGAGCCATTGATGCGGGAATCTCCGGTGTTTATGGTTATCCCGGAACTCCATCAACAGAAATCGTAGAATATATTCAGCGCTCAACAACAGCAATAGAACAAAATATCCATTCAAAATGGTCGGTAAACGAAAAAACCGCAATGGAAGCAGCTCTTGGGATGTCCTACGCGGGCAAAAGGGTGATGACGGTTATGAAACATGTTGGGCTGAACGTTGCTGCCGATGTTTTTATGAATATGTCGGTTTCAGGCATTAATGGTGGTTTTGTTGTAGTTGTAGCCGATGATCCCTCCATGCATTCTTCTCAGAACGAACAGGATTCCCGTTATTATGGAAAATTTGCAATGGTTCCAATGTTGGAACCTTCCAACCAGCAGGAAACTTACGAAATAACCAAATATGCATTTGAACTGTCGGAAAAATTAAGATTACCTGTCCTTTTAAGAATGGTGACCCGTTTGTCACATTCAAGAGCCGGGATTCTAACCGGTGGAAGCAAAAAACAAAACAGCATACATCTGCCGGAAAGTCCAACGCAATTTCAGTTGATCCCAATGCATGCACGAAGCAGATATAAACATCTTGTTGATCTCCAATCTGAGCTGCTTGAAATTTCTGAAAAAAGCGAATTTAATGAGTTGATCAAAGGCAGCGATAACTCCGTTGGAATTATCGCCTCGGGGCTCGCTTTTAATTATTTGATGGAAAATTTTGAAGATACAGATTGTCCTCATCCTATTCTAAAGATCTCACAATATCCATTGCCTAAAAAAGCTATAAAATATTTATTTGACACCTGTGATAAAATATTGGTACTGGAAGATGGCTATCCATTTATTGAGAAAATGATCTCCGACTTTTTAGGCGAAAACAGGAAAGTTATTGGTCGGTTGAGCGGGGATGTTCCGCGGGTGGGGGAATTAAATCCCGATAATATTGCCAAGGCTTTAGGTTTTGATGTTGTAATAAATGAAAGCCTTTCAAAAGTTGTTGCCGGAAGACCTCCGGAATTATGTGTGGGTTGTGCTCACAAGGATCTTTTTGATGTTATAAATGAATTAAAAAAGGAATCTCAAAGCCAACAGGTTTTTGGTGACATTGGCTGTTCTGCTTTGGGGGTCCTGGCACCATTTAAAACGGTGAATACACTTATTGAAATGGGTGCTTCAATTACCATGGCAAAAGGTGCCGCTGATGCTGGAATTCACCCTGCAATCGCAATTATTGGGGATTCTACCTTTACCCATTCGGGCATGACGGGTTTATTGGATTGTATTATTGAAAAAACACCTATTACAGTGGTTATTTCCGATAATTCGGCAATTGCAATGACCGGTGCCCAGGATTCATCGGCTTCGGGCAGGTTGGTCGCTATTTGCCGAGGACTTGGAGTGGAGGAAGAACACTTGAAATTAATAAACCCACTCAATAAAAATTTCCAGGAAAATATCGATTTTGTTCGTCGGGAAACAAACTACCAGGGAGTATCGGTAATTATTTCCGAACGTCCATGTGTTCAATTGCCTAAAGAGAAAAAAGACAAGCTAAAAAAGGCTTCAATTAAATGATTTGAACCTTTGCGTTTAAAGGAAGGATGTTCCTACAAAATTCCAAAACAGAATTTAAAACAATAATATAAACAGATGAAAACAAATATAATTTTAGCCGGAGTAGGCGGACAGGGAATCTTGACTATCGCTGCGGTTTTGGATACAGCGGCATTGGCAAGTGATCTTAATTTGAAACAATCTGAAGTTCACGGAATGAGCCAGCGCGGGGGAGCGGTGCAATCCCATGTTCGCATTTCGGATACCGAAATTCATTCCGATCTGATCCCCCAGGGGAAAGCAGATATAATTATTTCAGTAGAACCAATGGAAGCATTGCGGTATTTGCCTTTTTTGAAAGAGGACGGCTACCTGGTCACAGATTCAAATCCATTTGAAAACATTCCCGATTATCCAAATCTGGAAGAAATTTACAAGGAAATAAAATTGCTTCCAAACAACATTTTGATCGATGCTAAGAAAATAGCCAAGGATCTTGGAAATTCCAAAGCGACCAATATTGTTTTATTAGGTGCGGCATCTTCCCTTTTGCCTTTGGATGAAGGGAGTTTGGTACAGGCAATCAAAACCCTTTTTGAACGAAAAGGGGAACGCGTTGTCAATAAAAATATCGAGGCTTTTAACAAGGGAAAAGAAATTGCGATGGAAATTCTTTCGTAAAAAGTAAAATTT
>Ga0307486_1001475_pt1 | contig 18062 bp, 11 predicted proteins | sample CBIW02metaG_FD_203663 | JGI IMG/M metagenome (GOLD analysis project Ga0307486, IMG submission 203663) | Sea-ice brine microbial communities from Beaufort Sea near Barrow, Alaska, United States - CBIW 0.2 | ecosystem: Environmental > Aquatic > Marine > Coastal | place: USA: Alaska | collected... | reverse complement strand
TTAAAAATTCATCGCTAAATAAATCTTCTTTTTTCATACTGTGTAAAATTTAAAATTAGACAAAAAAATAACAGGGGTCGCGACCCCTGTTATTTTTTCTATTTACACAGTTTATGAGATAGTCCTAAACCTTCTGATGCAATATTCTGTTTCAGAAGGTTTACTGTGTTTAAATAGCCTAATAAGTAGGATTGTCCGTGAACACAAAGAAATGAATTTCAGACAATTTATTTGTCGTATAATAGCTTAGTTAAAGAGTTTACTTATAGCTAACATTTTTGGTCCTGCTAATAAAACAGTCTTAGAATTCTCACGTATATAACTGCTAGTACCAACAAATGACAGTTCTTGTTGGGCTGGTACTTTTATTCTCAACACCGTCAACCCCCTATAGTCGATAACATCTAGCTGACTTAATATTTGGCTTTTCAATGGGTCGGATAGTTTTGAATGCTCTATTTTACCCATTAGTTTATTGATATAGTCATCCATACTTTTATTGAATAAAGTAAGCTCTCGGTTAATCCCCACAACATGCCTTTGGTTTATGGTTTTGTAATCCACATTATCCAACTGCTTGATTCTACTAGCATCACTTTCATTATCAGCAACCCCAATAAAAAGATAGCCGTCCGCATCAGGACCAATATTAGCTATACCACATAAGGTTGAAATAATTTCCTCATAAAGATTTTCATTTAAAGCTCTGTCTTCTGATAAATCAAAAAAACCTTGTTTACATTCATACCGATTAGACTCGATTTTAGAACGCCTCAAAGAGTTTTCAAAATCTAGAGCAAGTCCAGAGCCATGTCTCAGAACAGGTGGGTCCTTCTTTACAAAATACCTTTGTATCAATCCTGTGGTGATATCAATGTTTTTCTCTCTATCAGCAGTTACCGAATAATTAGCTGTAGAAATCATTTTCTGTTGCAGTTGGTTTAACGATAAAACAATTTTTTCATTATCAGCTGGAGATTTTTCTTCTTTTACAATCAAATGGAAGAATGCCATGAATATGGAAAAGAAGGATTCTTTAACGGGGTTTCGAGACCGAGGGTTAACTACTTCAATAATTGTTTTTTTCTGTTCTTGAAAAACTGCTTCAATGATGGAGAAGGTCACCTTAATTTCATTTATAATTCTATCCGTACCATACGCAAGTAATTCCCTGTTAAATTCTTTATGCTCATCACTACCAACTGTATAGATAATATTAAAAAGCTGCCTGCTTTTTGGTAAGGGTTCATTCTTTATTATACTTGCAACTATGTCCAATACAATTTCTTCATCCTCACTGTCACGCAGTTGGCGCATTCGGATAATACCATGCTTACACCAAAAAATTTCTTCTGCGATTAATCCATAACCAATTGTTTCTCTTGTCGAGTCTATACTGATTTCAGGCATCTCCGATAGGCTTAGTACATCTTTAGACGAGTCCCCTCTTATTTCCGAAGAAATTTTCCTTATGGTCTCAGATAATACGTCTACCATCCCCGCTTGGCGTTTCTCTTGTGGACTGAGCTGTTTTCCTCCTGAGTTTATTCTTCCGAATATATCGGTAACTTCAGATTCCTCAGCAGTAGGATACTCCGTGACTGCTAGTTGATAGTCAAGGAAATCTGCGCAAATTCTAGAATCTAAAAGATTATCGCTTTCAGTTACAGGAATGAATAACCCATCTTTTGCAGATTGTTTTGCTCTTGATGATTGTTCAATATCAAAATACTTACCACCTATGGCAAATCTATTTTCGATGTATGAAATTATAGCGTTTAACCTTTGAAGTCCATCAATAATTTCAAGGTTTCCATCCTCGGTTTTAGCTAAAAGAATTAAAGGGATGGGTAAATTTTTTATGATGCTGTCAATTAAGTACTGTTTTTCATCGACTCTCCATACTAGTTTACGTTGATATTTTCGATTAACCAATAATTTACCTTCAGAATAAATTCTATAGGCTTCTTGTAGGCTCATTCCTCGGGGGGTAATGCTCATCTAAATTAAATTAAGTTATAGTTAGCAATTTAACAAATCGAATAGAATTGGTGATAAAAATGTATCAAAATGAATGGTGTATCAAAATAAATCTTAACTGTCCTATAAACTGCGATTAAAAATGTATCAGAAAAAAACAAAGATTTATTTTATACAATTATAGTTTTTGTCTATATTTACATTATTAATAATAAACTTTACTTATAATGGAGACAGCCTTAATAATTGGAAGATGTTCAACTACTGAGAAGAAACAAGACGTTCAGAGACAAGTTCAGGAACTTCATGAAAAATATAGCAAACGTTTTGACATTGTTGAGGTGAAAGCTTATTATATGAGCGGCACAAAAAACCAGAAAATTAATGAGGACATATTAAAAATGGTTAAAGACCTCACCATCCAAAATATTATAGTAAGTGAGGTTAGTAGGGTAAGCAGAAAAGTGGTGGATTTTCTTCAATTCGTTGAGGTTACTAATGAGATAGGTGTTAACATAGTCATCGATAACCATGGGTTATCAACTTTAAACTCCGACAAATCTGTTAATCTAATGACCCAAACAATGTTGACCATTGGTGCCAGTTTTGCAAGTATGGAGCTGAAACAAACCATGGAACGGATGAACAGTGGACGCAAAAAGTATGTTAAAGATGGGGGTAAGTTAGGCCGCAATGAGGGTAAAGAAACACCTCAACAATTTTTAAATAAGCACAAAGATGTTGTAAAACACCTAAAAGCAGGACAATCTATTAGGAACACTATGGTTTTGACTTCCAAGAGTAGCGGAACTATACAGAAGGTCAAGAAACAAATTTCATGTTGACTTTCATTTTCTTTCTTGTTTCTTTTCTCTATACAATCCAATAAATACAAACACAACTCCTAAAATCAAGAAGAAAATACTGGATGAATAATCTTCCTGGACCCATTCACCATATTCATTTTTGTGGTCTCCGAACAGGAGATTTGATGCAAACCCCCAGATTGCAACAACCACTAAAAAATACCCTATCACTCTATATGTACTCATTTTACTATATTTTCAAACTATGAATCAATATTAAATAATGTCGAGATTGTTTAAAGAAAATTGGTGAGTTTGTTTATATAGTGTCAGAACAGCATTAATCAAATCTTTATAATCATCACCAGCTATAAAACTACATCTTTTTTCATAGAATAAGGTCGCAGTAAGTTTATTCGTATGCATTGCTGACCATACTAAAAAGATTAACTTAGTTCGATAATACTGTTAAAAATATTATATGGCTACTTGGCTCGTATTACACAAGAAACATTCAGGGTATGGAGATGTGGTTGGAGAGACCTATGAATATCCATTAGGTATAGCAAACTCGCTGCAGATAAAAGTTGGTGATTACATAGTCTTTTGCCTTACTAAGAAGTCTACCACCAATGACAAACGTTTACTTGGATACGGTAAAATAAAAGAACTTGAACCGAAACCCCCTTTAGCAGACGACCCAAAAGGCAGGGACAGATTAGCGGCTCATCTGGAGAATTATCATAAATTTAACCCTCCCCTTTCCTTTGACGATATTGGTGGTGACCCAAGGACCAACTTCACCAATTCTATATCTAGAGTAGAATTTAATTTTGCGAATTATTCCAGTTTAAAAATAACATCTCCTGTAAATGACGATTTTAATAATAAGCAGTATTATGCCCGTACGATTAGAAAGGGTCAACCTAAACTTAGGGAAGCATTGTTAAAGGTCTACAAGACCCGTTGTGCCATAAGTGGCCATGGACCCGAAAATGTTCTAGAAGCCTGTCACATCGTGCCACATAACATTTCTGGAAATAATCAGTTAGATAATGCATTGTTATTGAGGTCAGATTTACACTGCTTATTCGATGATGGGTTAATAAAAATAAATCCTAACACGTATAAAATTGAATTAGTAGAATCACTTATGGATACCCCATATGCGAAATACCATGGCCATACAATTATAGAAAGATTAGATAGAAGATGGCCAAGTAAAAAATTCTTAGCCATAAGATATAAAGGTTAATATTCACTATCTCTTTTAAGGTTCATCAATCACTTCAGAATATTTATCCTCTTTTTCACATATTATAGAGAGTTGTTTATACCTCGCTAATCAATTTAGATAAGCTAAAATTAAAAGATTAATTTATAGATGTACCTTTTTTTTTAAAAATTTAACCACCACCCATTATAACACTATAACATCTGAAATTGTATGATGAGGGCTTCTAAATGGTCTTTGCGACATTAAACCCACCTGTTCTTTTACCCTGCCAACAACGCTATGAATTTTGGTTGTTTCCAGAGCTTCATGCAAGGTCATTGGTGGTAAAATGCTGGGTAAGCGTTTTGCCAGCATTGTTTTTCCGGCACCCGGAGGACCAATAAGAATAATATTATGCCCACCCGCTGCTGCAATTTCCATACAGCGTTTAATCGATTCCTGCCCTTTTACATCAGCAAAATCGTGTTCGGGATGATCCAGGTTTTTATAGAATTCTTCACGGGTATTGATAATGGTTGGCTCTATAGCTTCATCTTTATCGAAAAAGTTGATAACTTCAGTAATATTTTCAACGCCATAAACTTCAAGTCCGCTTACGATAGCAGCTTCTTTCGCGTTTTGCTTCGGAAGGATAAATCCTTTAAAACCTTCTTCTTTAGCTTTAATCGCAATAGGCAATGCACCTTTTATGGGTTGCAAGCTTCCGTCTAGCGAAAGCTCACCCATAATAAGATATTCTGAAATATTTTCTGCTTTAATTTGGCCTGAAGCAGCCAGAATTCCCAGGCTTAAGCTAAGATCGTAAGCCGAGCCCTCTTTTCTAAGATCGGCCGGCGCCATATTGACGATAATCTTTTTTCCGGGAAATTTATAACCGTTATTTTGAAGGGCGGCAGCAATTCTAAAACTACTTTCCCTTACCGCGTTATCGGGAAGACCTACCAAATGATAACCAATGCCGGTTGCTACATTTACTTCAATAGTAATTGTAGTTGCCTCTACCCCAAATACGGCACTTCCATAAACTTTTATAAGCATTTAAGCGTTTGATTTCTTAAATGTACTAAATTTTATGAAAAATTATAATTAATAATTAATTATTAATAAGTACTTCTTTTCTGTAGTATTCTATTAATGCATCAATTGGCCTACGTACAATATTGCCAATTTCTATCCCATAAGGTTGTGCTACTGCACGAATAATATCTTCGCTAAAATAAGCGATTGTACCAATAAAGTGTACAGGTGTATTCTGGGCTTGTTTATAGCACATTACACGGGAATGCATAAAATCTGTGATTCCTTCGTGTACTAATTTGTAGAAATAGCCATTTCGCTCGTTGGCGAATATAAATTCAGCAAAAGAAGCGAGGTAAGTATTTGGATTCTCTTTGCGATATAGATTTTTCTTAATCTCGTCAGACTCCAGGTTATATAACTTGCCAAATTCTTCTGCAAGTTCCGGAGGCATTCTTTTGTAGTAATAATCTCTTATTAGTCTTTTTCCAAAGTAATTTCCACTGGCTTCATCCATAAGAATATAACCAAGGGAATGTACGGCCTGGTGGATATCCTTACCATCAAAGTAACAACTGTTAGAACCGGTACCAAGAATACAAACAATTCCGGGTTCTGTGGTAGCAGCATAAACCGCGGCAACCATATCTTCCAGAATTATGACTTCTTCTACATTAGTAAAGAAATTCGTAAAAATCCCCTCCAGTAATTTTTTGGGTGTCTCAGTTCCACAACCAGCGCCATAAAAATGTACTCGTTCTACTTTGTCTTTTACTTCCTTTAAATCGGCATTTTCTTCAATGCGTTGTTCCAGTACTACTTCAGGAAATACCGCCGGGTTTAATCCTTTAGTGCGGGTTCTAAGTAATTCTTCCCCCGTTGCACTAAGTAAAATCCAGTCACATTTTGTTGAGCCACCGTCCGCTATTAATATCATTGTGTGTGAATATGGTTTAAGTAAAAAGCCTGAAGGAAGCGCTAAAAGATTAAAATAATCTAAGCGTTGCTTTCTTCAGGCTCTAAAATAAAATATTAAATTGAATTAACGTGTGCCGCTAAATCCACAAGTTTGGCAGAATAACCATATTCGTTATCATACCATGCGATTAACTTGAAAAAATTATCGTTAAGTGCAATTCCAGCATCAGCATCAAAGTTACAAGTATGTGCATCTGATACGAAATCCTGAGAAACTACTGCGTCTTCTGTATAAGAAATCACACCTTTGTAAGATCCTTCAGAAGCTTTTTTAAATGCAGCTTTAACCTGATCGTAACTTACAGACTTTTCAGTCTTAACCGTAAGATCTACAACAGAAACATCGGCAGTTGGCACTCTTAAGGCCATCCCGGTAAGTTTTCCGTCTAGTTTAGGGATTACTTTTCCTACAGCTACAGCTGCTCCCGTTGAAGATGGAATGATGTTAAGAAGCGCACTTCTTCCACCTCTAAAATCTTTTGCAGATGGTCCATCTACGGTAAGTTGAGTAGCTGTAGTTGCGTGTACGGTTGTCATTAAACCTTCAACAAGGCCAAACTCATCGTCTACTACTTTTGCAAGTGGAGCAAGACAGTTTGTTGTACAGGAAGCGTTAGAAACTATAGTATCTTCAGCTTTAACATCATTATGATTAACACCCATTACAAACATAGGTGCAGTCTTAGATGGTGCAGAAATTACTACTTTTTTAGCTCCTGCTTTAATATGTGCATTTGCGTTATCTTTTTCTTTGAAGATACCGGTACATTCCAATACTACATCAACACCAACATCTCCCCATTTAAGGTCTGCCGGATTCTTCTCTGCAGTAATACGAATGGTGTTACCGTTAACTATAAGGTTTCCGTCTTTTACATCGACATCTCCTTTAAATTTACCGTGAACAGAGTCATACTTTAGCAAATAAGCCAAATGATCAACATCCAGTAAATCGTTTATTGCTACAACTTCTACGTCATTTTTTTCAGCCGCAATTCTAAACGCGATACGTCCAATTCGGCCAAAACCATTAATTCCAATTTTTGTACTCATAATTTAAATTTTAAAAATTTACACTGAAGTGATGTTTGCCACCCTTCTTAATTCTTGATCAAATTCCCTGTCTTCTTTTAAAGCAGTTTCCAAAGGCACGTGTACCACTTTTTGATGGTGTACACCTATCATGATATTGGTTTTACCATCGGTTAATGCTTCAACCGCACCAACACCAAGTTTACTAGCCAGAACACGATCAAAACAACTTGGAGAACCTCCTCTTTGAATATGACCCAGCACAGAGACTCTAATGTCATATTCCTCGTGGCTTTGCGAAATGAATTCAGCTAACTGAAAAATATTCTTTCCGCTCTTTTCACCTTCAGCCACCACGATGATGCTGGAGGTTTTTCCAGATTTTTTACTTTTTTCCAAAGAATCCATCATACGTTGAATCCCCTGGTCTTCTTCTGGGAGTAATATCTCTTCGGCTCCTGCACCAATACCACTATTTAAAGCAATATCACCTGCATCCCGTCCCATAACCTCAATTAAAAATAAGCGATTATGAGAACTTGCGGTATCCCGAATCTTATCTATGGCTTCTACCACTGTGTTTAAAGCAGTATCATAACCTAAGGTATAATCGGTACCGTTAATGTCATTATCTATAGTTGCGGGAATTCCCACAATAGGAAAATCGAATTCTCTATTGAAATAAAGGCCACCAGTAAAGGTTCCATCTCCACCAATCACCACCAAAGCATCTACACCGGCATCGGTAAGATTTTTATGAGCTTTTGCCCTTCCTTCTTTGGTCTTGAATTCTTCAGATCGGGAAGATTTTAGAAAAGTTCCTCCTTTATTAATAATATTTCTAACAGATCTTGCGGTAAGTTCTTCAAAATCTGCTTCTATAAGTCCCTGGTAGCCACGGTAGATACCAACACATTCCAGATTATAATATGAACAGGATCTAACAACCGCCCTAATTGCGGCATTCATTCCGGGTGCATCACCACCCGATGTTAAAACTGCAATTTTATTAATTTTTTTCGCCATTAGGCCAAAGCTATTTTAATTCTACAATATAACCTAATTTCCTAATAAACTAAAACGTTTTCGGTTAATAACTAACAATAACAAGCCTTTTAAGAGGGCTGTTTTTACTATTTTAGGAAATTTATTACTCATTTATTAAGATAAAGTACTGCCATGGATCCAAATCTATAATTTTATCTTCGGAATTTTCTATCATTTCACCCGATAAATAATCTTCAAAATTTCCATCTATGGTTATGCTAAACTATTACTCTCATCGCTCGTATTCGCAATGTAAATTAATTCAGCTCCATCTTTTTTCCCTTTTAAAAACAACAACCATCCCTGGGATGGGGCACCATGAATTGAGTGGTAGAATAATGCTTCAGACAAAATTGAAGCTTAGGCAGATGCAGGGATAGACAGATTATGACTTCCTTTTGCTACCAAAGACCAATCTGGCAGCTACTCTATGGGCTACGATCCTTCGGATTATTTTGACTTTAGGGAATACGATCAGCTCAAAACCATACCCCCCCATTTTGGAACACGCGAAGACCTGGAAACTTATAGCCAAATCTTACGATTTAGGTTTGGAAGTAATTGCCGATATTGTTTTAAACCATAAGTCAGTCGGCAGAAAGGAATACAATCCTATTCCCGTGAAGTAGACCAACACTAATTTCGATGAGAAATCGGAAATGCCTCAGGGATGTTCAATAGAAGTTACGGGAATTTTCCATTTAACCGATGCAAGTCAGTGTGACGAAGGAGATCTTTTCTAAACAGGATCTGGATCACGATGTTCCTTATGTCCAGGAATGATTATGGGAGAAAGAAAATTCTGTTGCAAAATATTACAAAAGCGAAATGGACTTTGATGGTTGGCGCTTTGATTACGTAAAAGGTTTTGGAACCTGGGGTAATTGAAGCCTGGATGGACGAAGTTGGCGGATTTTCCGTTGGTGAAAATTTCGATGGTAATCCAGATGTTCTGGTAGAATGGTTAGATGCTACAGGCGTTTCAGCCTTGGAGTTTGCCGCGTTTTACAAAATGGAAAAAGCTATTGAAGGCATGTTTGGTAAGGTTTATCCGGATAAAGCCGTGACATTTGTAGCCAATCATGACCCTGAAAAGGAAGAAAATGAGCACAATAGGATTGCTACAGAAAATAAAGGCTTATGCTTATATTTTAACACACGACGGATATCCAACAATTTTCTACTCAGACTACGAAAATAATTCTTTTAACGAGGAAATTAAACAGTTAATCGAGATTCACAACAGTTTGGCATCTGGAGACGTAGAAGGACTTCATCTAGATTATGAGAAATATGTTATGAAAAGACTAGCTAATGCTGAAAACCCCAGATTAATTCTATATATTAGCACCGGAAGCACTACCAAACGTAGAAACGTTCAAACTAATTGGAATAACGTTACCCTGTTAGATTATAGTGGCAACACAACATACACCCCTACCTCCGATGAAAACGGAATGGTGACAATTGAAGCTCCGGCGAATGGATATTCAATATTTTCCATCACGAAATAGGTTTTATTTTGAATTTTCATAGGTGTTAATTCAAAGACTGGCTGGTTGTTAATTCAACCAGCCTCTTTTTTTTCTACAAATCCTGACTTTAATTTTTCAAGACAAATCTGATTGTATCAAATAAATTCCCCTTTCGGACTTAATAAGCACCACGATTTTTTGCAAATTTTAATCATAAATATTCAGGTATTTATGGTCAGAAGTAGGAAAAAATAAATTTCTGCACTTCAGCTTCAGCAGTTTACTCCTGCGCAAACTTTAACTATATTTTTTTACAAATTTGTCAACTTTTTAATGTTAATAAATATATATCTCTATAACAATCAGCTTATTAACAATTTTTGTTTGATAACTTTTTTAAACAAGATTTTATATTCTTGTACATCTTTGTCTATATTTACATTCCGCTTGATACTATTACTAATCCAAAATCTAAAATTAATATGGGTGTGAACACTACTACCGCCGCTCCTAAGACTTATAGCCAGGATGAGGCTTTTAAAGCTTCTCTTGACTATTTTAAAGGAGATGATTTAGCCGCACGGGTGTGGGTAAACAAGTATGCACTTAAAGATTCCCAGGGGAATATTTATGAGCTTACGCCAAATGATATGCATCGTAGAATTGCAAAAGAAATTGCCCGTGTAGAGCGACGCTACCCAAACCCAATGAGTGAAGATGAAGTTTTTGACCTAATCAAAGACTTCAAATATATTGTCCCTCAAGGTAGCCCAATGGCCGGTATTGGTAATCCTTACCAAATTGCTTCCCTTTCTAACTGTTTTGTTATTGGTAACGATGGCGATTCAGATTCTTATGGAGGGATTATGAAAATAGACCAGGAACAGGTACAGCTTATGAAACGCCGTGGGGGTGTTGGTCATGACCTTTCGCATATTCGGCCTAAAGGCTCACCTGTAAAAAACTCTGCCCTAACCTCTACTGGAATTGTTCCGTTTATGGAACGTTATTCCAACTCCACCCGGGAAGTTGCCCAGGACGGTCGTCGAGGAGCGCTTATGCTTTCGGTTTCTATTAATCACCCGGATTCTGAAGATTTTATAGACGCTAAAATGGAGCAGGGAAAAGTAACCGGCGCCAATGTTTCGGTAAGAATAGACGACGAATTTATGCGTGCGGTTAAAGAAGATCGCAATTACGTTCAGAAATATCCGATTTTTAGCGAAAATCCTAAAAACTCAAAGGAAATTGAAGCTAATAAGCTCTGGAAAAAAATAGTACACAACGCCTGGAAATCGGCAGAACCGGGAATTCTTTTCTGGGACACGGTAATTAACGAGTCGGTGCCAGATTGTTATGCAGACCTTGGTTATAAAACCGTTTCTACCAATCCTTGTGGTGAGATTCCACTTTGTCCTTACGACTCCTGTAGATTGCTTGCTATCAACCTATTTTCTTATGTTGAAGATCCATTTACTGAAAAGGCATCCTTCAACTTTGAACTTTTTAAGAAACATATCGCCGCAGCACAGCGCATAATGGACGATATTATTGATCTTGAATTAGAGAAAATTGATGCGATTCTCGCTAAAATAGAGGCAGATCCTGAAGGATTGGAAATTAAAGGGGTGGAATATAATCTTTGGAAAAATATTCAAACCAAAGCCAAAGAAGGAAGAAGAACTGGAATTGGTATTACTGCTGAAGGTGATATGCTTGCCGCACTTGGGATTAAATACGGAAGCGATGAAGGAGTTGACTTTTCAGTAAAAATCCATAAAACTATCGCTTTAGAAGCTTATAGAGCTTCAGTTTATGCAGCGAAAGAAAGAGGCGCTTTCGGAATCTTTGATTCAGAAAGAGAAAAGGAAAATCCGTTTATCCTTCGACTTAAAGATGCCGATGAAAAACTGTATTACGATATGTTGGAATACGGCCGCCGTAATATCGCTTTGCTTACCATTGCCCCAACCGGAACTACCAGTTTAATGACGCAAACCAGCTCTGGAATTGAACCGGTATTTATGCCAGTTTACAAAAGAAGAAGAAAGGTTAACCCTAACGATAAAGATTCCCGTGTGGATTTTGTTGATGAAGTTGGTGATTCCTGGGAAGAATATGTGGTTTTCCACCATCGATTTAAAGAATGGATGAAGGTGAACGGTCACGAAATTACCGATGATTATTCACAAGAAGAATTGGATAAACTTGTAAAAGCTTCTCCTTATTACAAAGCCACTTCTAATGATGTTGACTGGCTTAGTAAAGTGAGAATGCAGGGAGCAGTACAGAAATGGGTAGATCACTCTATTAGTGTAACCATTAACTTACCAAACGATGCAACTGAAGAATTGGTAGGCCAGCTTTATTTGGAGGCCTGGCAAGCCGGTTGTAAAGGAGTTACCGTGTATCGTGATGGTTCTCGCTCCGGAGTTTTGATTTCTAATGAAGAGAAGAAAGAAGAAACAGAGGAAGGGAATAATACGCCTTTCCCAACTACAAGACCGGAAGTTTTACAGGCTGATGTAGTACGATTCCAAAACAATAAAGACAAATGGATCGCTTTTATTGGCTTAATAGACGACAGACCTTATGAGATCTTTACTGGTTTTGCAGATGATGAAGAAGGAATTTTAATACCACGTTGGGTTACCGAAGGTGCGATTATTAAAGCCCGAAATGAAGATGGTACTTCCCGTTACGATTTTCAATATGAAAATAAAAGAGGTTATAAAACCACCATTGAAGGTTTATCTCATAAATTCAATCCTGAGTATTGGAATTATGCAAAATTAATTTCTACCACACTTAGACACGGGATGCCTATTGAAAAAGTAGTAGATTTAATAAGCAGTCTCCAATTAGACAGCGAATCTATAAACACCTGGAAAAACGGAGTTGCCAGAGCACTAAAACGCTTTATTGCAGATGGCACCGTTGCCAAAAAACAAAAATGTACAAATTGTAATTCATCTAATCTTATCTATCAGGAAGGCTGCCTTACCTGTCAGGATTGCGGCTCTTCCAAATGTGGATAGAATAGCTCTTGTTAGATTAGATAAAAAAGGTCTTTCGGAATATCCGAAAGACCTTTTTGTTTTTGTAAATTTTAATCATAATGCCGCTCCGCTGGAGCTCTAATCTTAAAATCTTGTTGCTTCTATAAATATATCGTCTCTAGGAATAATTTCATTTCGTCGATCTGGTTTCAGCTTCTAACATGTTTGGATATAACATCTTAGATTCCGAAATAAATTCAGAATGACGAGGAGTGAAAAAACTTTTCAGATAGTCTCCTCATTTAGTTACTCCAAACTCACCGAAATGATTCCTACTCCGTGTGGATTCTCTAATTCGTTATCTTCAATTCCAGGACCGATTGAAAATTGTAATGCTTCTGCATTTTCCAACTCAAAACCCTCATCGTAAGAATGCTCAAAATAATACGGTAAAAATGATGGATAAGGTCTTGGCAGACTCACTGTTTTTACCGGTATTAAAGTAGAGAGATCAATTTTATAAGTTTTGGTTTTTTGGTCTAGATCTTTTGTAGTTCCAAAAGATGCTCCAGTTTTCATCACCAAAGCAATTTGAAGTTTGTTTGTGCTTTCGGTTAATGCTCTGGCTTTGATTACAAGACTATCTTTGGAATTCAACTCGGCTTTTCTACCTGCAATTTTTCTATTAAAATTATATCTATAAGAGTAATCGTAAACTGGTTCTGCTTCGGGGTTTTCAACATCTTTCTTAAAAAGTTTTTCTACTTTTACCTGGTATTCTGCTTCTGCAGGATTATCAGTTGGCACTAGGTTATTTCCAGGGTTCCACTCACCTACTATATAATCTTCGTCTTCAACAGCGTTAAAAATATAAAGCGGTTTGCTCTCTTTTACAATCTGGGTAATAAATACCTCTTCAGAATAAAAATCCCAGTCTTCAGGGCTTCCTGAAACTTCACCGGGAAAAGTTTCTTTTCCTTTATTAGTAGTTACAATAATTCGATACTTTAAAAAGCCATTTTTCAATACACTTTCCGGAACTTCTGCCGAATAATTATAAGCACCGATATTTTTAAGCTCCATAACTTTATAAGTATTCCCATTTTGCAGCCAGGCTTCTACTTTTTCTATTTCTTTATCTGATACGATCTCTGCAGTAATTTCTGCTGAAGAATTTTCACTAAGTTCAATTATAGGTTCGTGCAAAACATAAGTTTGCGCTACACTACTTTCAGGAGCGGTAAATTCTGCTAAGCCAAACCTTAAATCCAGATCTGAATCTTTATCAAATTCCGCAGCTTCATTTTTCAAAAGGTATATTCCGGGGCGAATTTTAAAGGATTTTCCTTCAATTTTTGATGAAAAAGTATTGCCTTCATTTAAAGCTTCCAGACTAAAATTATCAACTATCCCGGGAAGCTCTAAATCCATTTTCCACGCTGACCAATTGATCACTCCCACGGTTTTATGCAGACTATTGCTTCCAAAGGGGTTATCCACTAAAATAGCATCGGGCATGACTTCTAAGCGCCAAACACCATCGGCTAATTTATCCAGAAAATAAGCACCTTTACCTTCATATTTAATCACTTCAGAATTACCAAATCCGGCAATATGCTTGAGGCTTTCTAATGATTTTGGCTGAATTTCATTTGTGTTTGTATAAATAAATTTTTCTTCAGAATTTAATACCGCCAGATCCTTTTCATAATCGATCGCAAAATCCTGAAACACTAGGTTTTCGGGATAAACCCCAAAATCGCTATTTAAAGGAACCTGATGAAAAACTTCGCCGGCAATCATTAAAGCCAGAGCCTTTTTCGGCGTGTAGGCAAGGTTCATATAATGTGTGTTGTACTCGGTATTTCCCGGGGCCAAATAAGTAGGGTCGTAGGCAAAATGGGTTCCAATCTGGATCCCGGCTTCTCTAAAACTTCTAGCCATTGCAGGATAAATATAAGCTTTCATTACATCAGCCGCATCGAATTCATAAACCAGTTTTGCCCCGTTATTTTCTTCTATCACATCATCAAAAGGAATATCATAGTCGTTCACATTAGGCAATAAATTTCCTTCCAGTTCCTTCTGAAATCCGAGTCCGGTTGGGTACCATTGGAAAGTGCCGCCGTCTATCCCGGTACCAAAATAAGTTTCGGCCAGATGAATACTATGGCTTACATTATAGAATATAGGCTTCTTAGAACCTGTACTTTTCATTGATTTAACCATCTTTTCAATGAATTTCTGCACTTCTTCCGGCCCTCCCTTATGGTGAGGCTCATTACTAATTTCAAAAGCAATCAGGTTTGGTTCATCTTTATAAGCCACGCCCGTATGCGGGTTCACATGGTTTAAAAATTGCTTTAAATAATTTTCCTGTGCTTTTATAGCGCCAGGTTCAATAAGGCTTCCTGCTTTTCCATATTTATTAGAGAATCCGGGAGTGTCTTCATCGGGTTCGGGCCATCCATTTCCCCAGTAAGCAATAGGGGATATTACGAAATTTATATCGCGTTCCTTGAGTTTTTTTAGTAAAAAATCAAACAATTCCAAATGTCCGTTTTCCAAGAGGTTTCCTTCCTCATCACTAATTTCGGTATCCCAAACGTGAATTCTGTAAAGATCGAAACCAAGTCGGGAAAAGTGGTAAACATCCTTATCTATGGCTTCTTTTATATCTACATTTAATTTTTTAGCAGAACGGTAGGCGTGTGCGAAAGGCACTGAATAATTCACTCCGAAACCTTTAACTTCCTCATTGTTATGCCCCCAGCGCATCAGCCCTTCATCATCTACGTAAACATCTTGTTTTTCTATACTCCCAGTGTTTTGCGCAAGCAAAATTCCTGTTAAGCTCGCAAAACATAAGGAAAGAACAAGAGCTTTTAAATTTTTTGACTTCATCTGTTTAAAATTTCTATCAATTTAGGATTTAGCCACTGGCTAATAATCATGCTCCTGTCAATTTTTGGGTCCAGCATCATGCTGGTTTTCATCTTTTATTCAATTGTAAGTTCTGCACTTTCCAGGGATTCTGAAGATGCTTTTATTATAATAGGTTCAGAGAAAGTTTCCGTTCTTAATAAAATAGTAGCTATTCCAGCTTCAGCTTTCAATCCTTTTCCGATTAATTCAGCATTGTTACCCTCTAAAGAGAATTCAACTGAGTTTTCTGCATCGGGAACAACATTTCCATTTTTATCAAGAATTTTCGCATAAACAAAAACCACATCCGGAGTTTGGGTTGCGATTTCCTTTCCTGAGATATCTACGGACAATGCAACCTTATGTGGTTTTTCCGGCGTTTGTACTAAATGTGTGGCGACCTCTTCTCCATCAATATAGCCTACGGCTTTTAATTTTCCTGGGGTAAATTCATTTAGATTGAAAACAAACGGAGGAAATTCCAGTTCATCCGAAATCTGGTTTTCTTCTGGTGTTTTCTTTGCGATTAACTCATTATTAAGATATAAAGCTACTTCTTCAGTATTACTAAAAACCTTGATATTTTTGCTGGAATTTTCTACCCAGTAATTCGCAATAAATACCATTGGTTCTGAAAACAAATCAAAGTCTGGTGCTTTTTGACTCTTATAAAAATAATAGGCAAATTTTGGAATTCTAAAGATATCTGAAATACCGGAAGCTTCAAGATCGTCGCTATAGCCCCGATTGTAATCAAACATTAACCAATTGGAATGACCAATAGTTTGCTCACCCCGTAAGTTGCTATTAAAAGCTTCCTGGTAATTTAAAGCTTGCTGCAGCAAGGCTTTTTCCCCAGCAGCCCGTAATTGCCTGCTGGAACGCTCCCCTTCCTTTAAATCACTAAAAGCTTTTTGATTAAAGCCTGCATTTTGGGCGTAATATTCCCAGTCACCATATTCAGCAATCAAAATTGGGCGGTTGGGTTTATTATAATCATTCCAGTATTTAGGCGGTTTTGCATGTTGTCGGGCCGGGATAAATAAGTCGTAAGAAGGATGGTCAATCCAGCCAGCGGTAAAGACATCATTGTATGGCAACTCAGCTTTTAATACTTCATTTGCGCGGTCCATAAATTCCCCGGTCATTCGAGATTCATTCAAAGAATTCTCCCAAAAAATTACACTGGGATGATTACGATCCCTTCTGGCCATATCTTTTATATCCTGAATGGCATTTTCAACAAACTCTCCTTCTTCATAATACTGCCATCCGGGAATGGCATTCATAACCAACAATCCAAGCTCATCACAGGCTTCCAAAAATGCGGTAGCGTGTGGGTAATGAGATAAGCGCACAAAATTGAAACCGGCTTCTTTAATTTTATAGGCATCCCGATACTGTGCTTCATCAGATAAAGCATAACCAACATACGGATACTCCTGGTGGCGATTGGTGCCATTGATGAATATCTTATCGCCATTTAATATGAACGTGTCCTCTTGTAATTCTATCTTTCTTATACCGGTTTGTATGGCTTTGGAATCTACAAGCTTGCCATCGTTTAGCACTTCAACCTCAACATCATATAAATTCGGATTGTCGGTAGACCATAAAAGAGGATTTTCAATAGTAATTTCTTCGGAAATAGAAATAGCCTCACCGGCATTTAATATTTTTTCTGAAGTTTTAAATTCGGATTTCTTTCCATTTTCTTCTGAAAAAGTAATTTTTAGCTGAAGGCTTTTTTCGGTATCACTTTCATTTTTAATATGAGTTTTTAGTATTCCGGAAGCCTTTTGCTGATTTATGGAATCAAAATGAATTAAAACTCCGCCGCAATTAACCTCGTCTGCGTTTACGGCATTAGTAATATAAACCGGGTTAGTTTTAATAAGTTGAACATTTCTATAGATACCCCCGTAAAGATTAAAATCCAGATTTTCCAGGATTTTCCCCGGTGGAATACTGGTATCGTCAACATTTAGAACTTCTACTTCAATTTTGTTTTCGGCGTTTTCTTTAAGGAAATCTGTGGCATCTACTGTAAATGGTAAATACCCGCCTTTATGTGTTTTAATAATCGAATCGTTGATATAAACCCTTGCTTCCTGCATTACGCCTTCAAAATGAAAAAACCATTTTTGGTTTTCCAAATTTTCAACTTTAAAACTTTTGCGATAAACTGCTTTTCCCTGCCACTGGTTATTAACCACCAATGGCTCAATTTTAGTAGTATGCGGAATGTTAACCATTTCCCATTTATCTCCCGGGCTATCTTCTATTCGCTGGAATTGCCAGTTCTTACCAAAATTTTCTTCAGCTCTGCCAGATTCGGTATTTGTAGTTTTATCTCCAGTTACACAGGAAACAAAAAATAGCCCCCCAAAAAATGAAAAGAAGGCCAGTTTAAAAATTAACTTCATATTTTAATTTAAATATCATTAGTGTCCGGTTAAAGTTTTAAAAGCGGGATCTCCTTGACGGAATTCCCGCTTTATAGTAATTTGGTTTTACCACAAACTAAAATACTATGAACAAAAGTACTCACTTTAGCGGACATCCA
>Ga0307486_1001474_pt1 | contig 18064 bp, 33 predicted proteins | sample CBIW02metaG_FD_203663 | JGI IMG/M metagenome (GOLD analysis project Ga0307486, IMG submission 203663) | Sea-ice brine microbial communities from Beaufort Sea near Barrow, Alaska, United States - CBIW 0.2 | ecosystem: Environmental > Aquatic > Marine > Coastal | place: USA: Alaska | collected... | reverse complement strand
CGTAGTAGACCGCGCCAGCAACTTCGGAGATGGAAAGGAACTTGTGTTTATCATCCCCTTGCCACTGCGTTACGTTTTCTGCCAGCCATTTCAGATCCTTGTTCATGCCATCAGCCTTTTCTTCTTCGGGCGTCACGGTGCAGTCTGGGATTTTTGAGGCCAGACCTACTGGCGGCGCATCGCCGTGCACGCCATTAATCGCTCTCGCCAACTCCAGGGTAACGGTGCCGCTATCGTATTCGCCGCAAATGCCAGGAAAAGCCTCGTATTGACAATGATCCTCACCGCAAACCGGGCAAGAAGTGTCGGGCCACACGCCCTTTCCGGGGAACCAATACCCCAGCAGCGTCCTGGCTGCCGCCCATTGCTCTCGATTTATGTACTTACAGACGGCTGAATCGCCACCCTCAATGATGTGGATAACATCGCCTGGCCCCAGGTAAATAAAATCGGCACCCTTTGGCCACTCTTTTACATGCTCGGCAATGTGCGCCAGATCTGCCGCTTCCTGCTTGTTTGGATTAATCATGCCGCCATCCTCTCTTTCTGAATTTCCCGAATTTGCTGATTCCACTCTTTGCGCCGCGCTTCCATTTCCTGCCAATCCCACTTAACCGGCGCCGTTTTCGATTCGCAGTAGTCGATAATTCGCTGCGCCTCTTCCGCGCCAAACCGATAAACCAGTCCCTGCTTGTAACCACGGGTTGTTTTGGTGCCCTCGATGTTCCCGCTCAAGGATTCGTTGCAGTACCTGTTGCATTGCAGGAACGTGTTCATTCGGTCATACCGTAGATTTGATTGCGCGCCACGCGTCTTGAGATGACCACAGCACCAGTCCATGCATATCCGGCCACAGGAGATGCACTCGGGCTCCATGCCTCGCTCCCTGAACCACTGCATTTCCTCTAGCACACGCATTTTGTTAAACGCCGGCTGGCACTGCTTGTGCTGCCAGCGCACATCACGCCGATTAAATTCGCGCAGATCCTTGCTTGCCGCGGTCTTTTTGATCTTTGCGACCTTCTCGCGGTTCGTGCTGGCCAGGTGCAGGCCATGCTTGGTGGCGCAATCGTATGAGCAGAAGCCGGCAGCCTGAATGGGCGTGGATGCCTTCTTGGCCGGCAGCGGTGAGCGGCACTGTTTGGCGCGGCACTTTCTCATTCAGCCACCTCCAGCCGGAATCATGGACGCCAGCGCTATCAGGCAAACTGCAATGCCCAGGCTAATAACGAACTTCACAAAGTTGTCGTCTTTCACTCCACCCCCTCAACTTCATCCAAACCCGAAAGCGCGTAATGCCGAAAAGTCAGATCCACTGCCCGACTCCGGCCCACTTCCGAACACTTGATCTTGCCGCCAGATGCCAGAAACTCGGCGGTCTGCGCTTCGATCTTCGCGGACTGCTCGCGCTTCATGCTGTTGCTGCGCATTGAGATGTTGATGGGCTGATATCTGCGCTTTAATTCGTTCTTGGTCATGCTGCCAACCCCACTAAGTTCGCCATTTGCTCGATTTGCTCCGGCGTCATGCCGGTCCAGTAGTTGTCGATAACGTGCTGACAGAACTGGCCATAGATCGCGTGAAACTCGCCATCGTCCATATCGGCAAAGTTCAGGCTGAGCGGCATCCGTATGGTGGCCAGGCCAACGCCGGGAACTTGAACGCCCATTTCCTCGCAGCCAATGTTGCCTTCCCATTGCAAGCGCTTCAGGACGCCGTGGGGCTCCATGTTCTGGAAACCTTCGATGTTATCCACCAGCATCTGCCCGAGCTTGTGAGCCCGGCGCCAGTTGTGCAGGCTGCGCGGCTTCTTGGGATCAGCGGCAAGAACATCCCCGACGCGAAACCCCCGCTTGCGCAGGGTCTGCCGAGAAATATCATCGTTTGGCGCCAGCGTGCCTTCGGGCGTTACCCGGAACATGACGGCGCGGCTTGTCTTTTTACGGGCCGGCTTGCTCATCTCACCCACCCGACGAATCCGCAGGCATAACCCATAATTGCGTATGCGATTAAATCAGTGACGCCCTGAGACTCCATTGCCACGCCTACAGCAAAAAGCAGGACTCCAGATAGGATTAGGGGCATTAGGCTGCCCTCCCTGGCCCGCTTGGCTCAGTCGAACAGCACTCATAAAGCCCGCGGCGCTCTATCACAAAACCGTCATGCATCAGTTCGTGCAGGGCGCTGCGAATATCTTTCGGGTGCTCGCCAAGCTCTATCGCAACCGAGGCGCACGTTACGGGGTTGCCCGCCGCGGTCACTGAGCGCAGCACGCGCCGATTTAGAATCTCGTTTGTCATTGTGTCGACTCCTGAAATCGTTTCTTGCTGAGTCATGCTGATAGCTCCATTTTTACAATCACCACATCGACCGACGCACCCCTGAACTGGCTTTCATAAACGCGGGAATAGGTATGCGCATATCCTGGGATAAGCTCTTTGCCTTTGGCGCTGGAGGGCAGGATTGCAACGAGGATTCCGTCAGGCCGCAGCATGGTTGCCGCGTGTTCAATGTGGGCTTGCCAGCGGCCCTGGCTGTAAGGCGGGTTCATGACAACGCGATCAAAATTCAGCGCACTGGCCATACCGAGAAAGTCAGACTGTTCGACGTAATAACCCTTAGCTTCCAGCACTTGCGCGTGCAGTGAACTAATCTCGACACAGGTTATTGAACAGCACGGATGCATCAGGTCGGCAAGGTTGCCGGTACCGGCTGAAGGCTCAAGGCAGTCATGCTCAGGGCTAATATCTGCCAGCTCCACCGCGTCCCGCGCAATACGCTCAGGCGTCGGGTAAAACTGGTGACTTTTCTGGTCAGGAATGCAGCCGCTACACACGATTTCCTTGATGACCGGATCTGGGTCATAGTCGAACTGAAACCACTGGTATGCGTTAACGTTTTTCCGGACGCCGCCGAGCATTTCTAAAACCTGCTCAACCTCCGCGATAACATGCTTGTCTTTTTCGTGCGACTCGATACGCAAAGCATTGGGGATGATGCGCCGGCTACGATCTGCCTTTTCGTAAACGGGCTTAAGTCTGTGCAAAATTTCCAGCACTGCGAAAGGTAAAGGCCTTTCCATGAGCGTGAAGTCTTTCAGCTTCCGCGCCGGCTTTTTCCGAAAGCGTGAGGGAATCGCAGAGGGGTGTAGGTGCGCCAGGATTTCATTCAGGCGCCAAGAAATATCGGGGTGTATTTCGATATGCGCATTGCCGTTCAGGTAGCAGCGGACCCGCAGCGCCCCACCGTCCACCGTTACCCAATCGCCACGAAACTGTGCACGGCATATCTCAACCACTCGATTGCTGGCGTTGTAGTCCGGTTCATCCCTTCCCATCAGCTTTGCGATAACCTGGCGCAGATCGTTTACGTGGCCTGTCTGCTGCCTGCCGTATGAGCCCCAGCTATCGGTTACGCCGGTCAGGATCATGCGCTTGCTGAATCCCTCGGGCTGGTTGGTGATGTGCGTCTTGCTCAGCGCGCGGAATATGCCATCTACTTTTTCGGCCAAGAAATTCATTCGGCTGGCGAGTAGCTCGGCCAGGGTTGCGCGAACGGTTGATTCTTCGAAATCCGGCGTCTTCATTTCGCGGATGCTTTCGAACCATTCCTCGCGACGCTTTGCCGGCATAAAATCCAACACGTCGGTTAAATTCAGCGCCTGGCTCCAGTAGCTGGCATTGATCGACGCCATGCCATCTTCAAGGCTAAACCCCGGCAAGCGGTAGCTTCCGCGATTACGTTGACTTGATGCGGCTTCAAAGTGGCCACACACAGCTTTAAAGTCAGCACCCTTAACGTACTCACAGACTCGTTCGATTCTTCCCTTGTCGGCGTTGTAGCGACCTACAAGGCCATCTACCATGTCGGTGCTGGCTGGTGCGAAGAATTGGGATTCAGCCAAAGGCTGTACAGCAGCGCTCACAAATCACCCCCACACGTAAACGGCACATCCGATTTCACGCGCTTCTCTGGCTGATACCAGGTGTCTGTTGTCATCGGCTCCAGCGTCAATTCGCGCTTGCAACTTTCCATTGTGACTTCGCCCATGTGGATTCCATTCTGTAACGGTGTGCCGCGCTGGCAGTGTGGGCAGGTCATGATTCAGCTCCGTAAGAAAGCTCCCACGTCGGGTGATATGGCCGGGGGTGCTTCATGCCATCTATGCGGATCATCAGATTTGCGCCACGAGCCGATGTTATGACTCCGGTTTTCGTTGCCTGGCTGCCGCTGTACGTGACACGCATCCCGCGCTTTGCCGGTACGCCGTAATATTCGCGAATATATTTCATGCTCATAGCTCCACCCCCATGCGCTCAAGTTCGATGCTCATAACTCCATTCCCCGCTTGTTCTTTTGTCGCTTCTGATATTGCTCCTGCTCTTTCGCCTCTTTCGCTGCACGAAGGCCGTTAAAGTCGATCCTGTGACCCAAGGCTTTGAATCGTGAGTATTTCCCTTCAAACTCCAATGCCTCGCTGCCACGCTCACCCATGCGTATCTTTCCGAAGATGATTTCAGTGGTTGCGTCAGGGTCGTCCGGGTTGTCGTAGTAGCCTTGACGGAAGGGGAATATGATTATGTCCGCGTCCTGCTCGATGGCACCGGATTCACGCAGGTCGCTCATCATTGGCCGCTTGTCGTCTCTAGACTCAACGCCGCGACTAAGTTGTGACAGGGCGATCACCGGGCACTTGAACTCTTTGGCCAGACCTTTCAGTCCGCCTGAAATCTTTGTGATCTCGTTGGTGCGGTTCTCTGCTTTGGCCTGCATAAGCTGTAGATAGTCCACCATGATGAGCCCCAGGCCCCCGCACTTACGCTTAACCTCGTGTGCCCTGGCTCGCATCTGGGCGATGGTCAATCCGCCACGGTCGTCTATGTGCAGGCGGGCACTCTGAATGAGCAAGTTTGCCGCGGTGAACTTGCTCCAATCTGAATCTGATAGAGCTCCCCGACGCAGGTCGTTCAAGTTGATCCCGCCAAGGGATGCGGTCATCTTCTCCATAATCTGAGGGGCGCTCATTTCCATACTGAACACCAGGCTTGGCACGCCGTCACGAATGGCGTTGTGCTCCACGATATTCATGGCGAACGTGCTTTTCCCCATCGAAGGTCTGCCGGCAACGATGACCAGATCACCCTCGCGGAAGCCGTTGATTCGCTCATCCAGGTGCGGGTAGCCTGTGGATAATCCAATCAGCTCGCCGCCCGCATCGTTCCGGCGCTGCATTTCCTTGATAAACTCACCACTGGCACGCTTCATATCCCAAAGGCTTTCGTCGTCCTTCTGGCCCTGGACAGACTCAAACACGGATAAAATCTTTTCTTGTGCTACCTGTACGTTTTTTTCTTCGTCCAGAATGGTCCGGGCAGTCAGCGCGGCGCCGTACAGGTCACGGCGTAATCCACGGTTGCTCAGGATCTCGCAATAGGCTGGAAGGTTCTCGATGTTCGGCTTGTGGCTCTGCTCAGCAATCTCGGCAAGCAAGGCGCCTGCATTCACCACGCCTTCAGATTCCATGCGCTCGAAAACGGTAATCAGGTCAACGGGGCGATTTTCTTGCAGCAGGTCGTAGGCGGTCTGTGCGTACTGGCGCAACTCCACGCCAAAGTCTCCAGGCTTGATCTTGTCGAATACCTGAGCCGCATAGTCGGAACGCAGGGTCAGGCTTAGAACGGCGGCTTCGTAAACGTCGATGCTCATGCCTCACCCCCACCAAGCTCGTCGTCGTCGTGGTAGTGAATCTCTATGACCTTGGCGAAGTTTTCCGCCTCTATGAGCCATGTGAGGGAAGCAACGAACACTTTGCGCCCCTTCGCTGGAATGGCCCTGCCGGTCAGAAACTTGCTTTTAGCGACGAACTCAAAAAACCGCTTCCAGAAATCCAGGTCATTGCAGTGGGTTGATTTAACCTTTGAGTTCCAGCGCTGGCGCATTTTGCTCTTTCGGTTTTCACTGAGTACAACGCACTCTGGATTTCCCGGCAAAATCTTGTGGTACAGGTTGCGGATTTCTTCGTATGGGCAGGGGTTTTTCTTCGGTGATTTTGAGTCAGGGGCTGGGGCTTGGTTCTCGCTTGGCGAGGACGAGTAATACGGAGTATTACTATTACTTTTTCTTTTGTCTTTGGTGTGACCAGAATTACTGTTCGTTGAATGACCAGAATTACTGTTCACTGAACAGTAATTAGAATTACTGGTCACTCGCTCTTTTATGAGCCCTTTTGTGGCCTTCTTTTGGAACGTCCAGTCGCTAGTATTTGTGTTCATTTTGATGGCTGATCGACTGCCACCTTCGCGAATAATGACGCCCATTTCGATCAGTTCATTCAGCGTCGACGAACACACCTGGCGGCGCATTCCTGTGATCTGTGAGAGCTGGCTAGCGGCTACCCTATCCTTCCCCTTACCCCATCCATAGGTCATGCGAATAACGCCCCATACAATGCGCTGCTGGACGGAGGTAATCGGGTGACTGGCAAGCCCTTCGACGAGAGCGTTAACCACGCGGCAATAGCCGTCATTGAGTGCTGGCTTGTCGCTGGACATACGCTCCTGCCTTGCGGTTTCTATTGAGACAACGCTGCTCATGCCAGCCCCCGGCGCTTTTCAATTTTGCGAATCTCTGCGGGCGTCAACAGATCACTGCGGCGACGCGCCAGCCCGGCGTGTTCACGGGCTATCTGCTTCCACTTAGGGGTTATCCCCTCTTCGCGATCCATGACGCAGCGAAGGTATGCCAGGCGGCCTGTGTAGTAGGCGATCTTTACCTTGCGTATGAACGTGTCTTTTGATGCGATCATTACGCAAACTCCTGCTGCAAGTTATGTATCGCCCACAGGCCGGCAAGCCAGTGGATGCCCTTGGCGGTAAACTTCGCGGCGTTAAAGGCATGTTCGTTATCAGCGACGCCGGTTTTGACTTCAAAGCGGCCAGCCTCGATGTGATTACCGTAGGGCATCCATTCCCCGGCCAGGCGGTACATGATCTTTTCGTCGGCCAAAAACTGGCGAAGATCGCGCTCATTGGCCCTGAAAAGCTTGGCAACCTGGCGGAATCCTTTGCTGCCGGAATCGGTGGTCACGTAGCGGTCAACAAATTCGACGGCGGGCTTGGCTTGCTCTATGGCCTTCTGCTGCTGCTCTACTTGTTGGTTAAGGTCGGCAATGGCAATTCGCGCCTGTGGGCTTAGGCTGGCAACCCATACCGGTTCTTTTGGCTCGTCCATAGCCTTTAGCTTTGTCAGTACCGTGCGACGAACACCCTTGCTCTCCCGCATCGAAACCAACATGCACTGGTCTAGCGAAAGCTCGAATGCGCCCGACTGTGTTCCGTTTAAATTTTGCACTACAATTTTTTTGTAGTGGTCGCCGTCAAGCTCATCTTCCACGCGGGCATGAAATACGTTCCTGCGAAGTTCGGGCTCGTTGTTTCTGGCGCGGGCCTCATTGACCAGCGCGAGCAAGTCAATAGTGCTAACCGTTGCCTCACCGCTGTTGCTGCTTAAAATTAGGTGTGTCATTATTAACCCCTGCTTTTGATTAACCCGCCTAGGTGCTTGCTACACCCGTCATGGCGGTTTTTTTTGGCTTTAGGCTTCTCTCGCCACAAGAACCGTTCTGTGCCCTTTATGCGTCGGGCTGCTCAATACGCCAGCCGCTTCCAAGGCGTCTATTAAGTTGCCTGCGCGCATGTACCCAATCTTGAACTTGCGCTGAACCATGCCGAATGAGGCGCGCTGCTCTTCTATAACGTGCGCTTTGGCGGACTCGAACAGCGGATCGCTAGCGCCCTCTGGTTGTTTTTGGTTCATTCCTGCTCCTCTAATGGTTAGGTGTTTCGGTTTGCAGCTTTCCGCTGAATCCGCTGCTGTCGTGCGCTGATAACGCCTGATCGACGGTCTGCGCGATCACGACTGCGCTTGGTGTTTGCGCAGAATGTTTTACCGCTGCCCGAGTAGTGGATATACCGAGCCTGACTGCCCGGTAATGGCTTCGGAGCCCCTTTTTGCATAGATAATCGAGCTGTAAGGAGTGCGATTAATCCGCTTTGCGCATCAAATCCTGTAATCATCACGAAATCCTCCAGTTGGTTGTCAGGCCAGTTTCCGACATGGCCCAGGGCTACTACTGCAAATGTCATTGCTTTGATGCCGGTTACGAGCTCCGGCGCCAGTGTTAAGCCCTGGCCGATTATCGAGAGCTCTAGAAACTCTCCACACGTCGCTGATGCGGTGGCCGGAGGTGATCCCGGCTTGCCTGGCGTAGAACCAAGCTTGGTTGCTTCCAAATAAATCCACCCGGCGTTTTCCGGTACCGCCTGCACATCACCACTGTGCATCCACCGCATCCGTGAAGGGCCTCGCGGGACTAACCCGACTCATGCTTCCGGTATGCATGGAAGCCCCTCACGGATGCCTTCTGATCACCTACCGTGGCGAACAGAAATTCATATCTGTAGCTTTTAGTTACTGACCGTCACTCACGGTCACTCGTCGTTCTGTTCACTTCTGAAGACTCGGCACATACGCTCATGACGTACCCGTTCAATTTCGAGGTAACCCGTTATGAGTTCGCCAGACTTCTCAGACACAGTGGTTTGCTCTATCTCGGCCATGGCACGAAACAACGCAGCCGTTTCTTCGGAGACGTGGGCGACTATTTGTGCGGTGCGCTTCTCCATTTCAGGCCGCCTTAACTTTCTCAACTGGGTAAAGGTCTGGCCGCAACTCATGGCGGGAAACTCCAGAAGCTTTTTCAATCGCCAGCACCCTCTCAGCCGGTATCCGGCCAGTGGCGCACATGCGCTGTACCGCTTGAGGTGTGCAACCGAGAATTCGCGCAAGCGCCGACTGTCCACCAATTTTTTCTGCCGCCTTCTCTGCTGCGTTCTGTTTCATCGAAAGATCTCGCCGTTGCAATTAAAAGTTACAGGCAAGATTACTTCTTACAACGGAGAATTGCAATGCAAACTACAACGCATGCTTGTATCTTTCTTGATATGACAACAGGAAACAGGATTGCCGCCGCCAGGGAGGCTGAAAACCTCAATCAATCTGAGCTTGCCCGCGCCCTTGGCGTAAGCCCTCAATCAGTTCAGGCGTGGGAATCTGACAAGAACACGCCACGGCCAAAACGACTGAAAGAAATTGCCAAGATACTTGGGGTTTCTGCTGGCTACTTGATGGGTGAAGACGATCAGGAAGGCAAAAACAAGGGCGGTGTGATTGAAGGTAGGTTTCGATCCAGAAGGGCGCGCGAAGGCGAAATTGAAATCCCGCAGTATGACGTCAGGGCGTCAATGGGCCATGGCCAGGTGGTCCCTAGCGACTACGTAGATACTATCCGCCATATCACGGTTTCCGCTGATTTTTTGCTTGAGCAGGGTATCGCCTACACCAAGCCCGGAAACCTGGCTGTTATCACCGGCTTTGGCGAGTCGATGAATAAAACATTCAGTAATGGCGACCCGCTCATAATAGACCGGGGCGTTAACAGCGTCGTGACTGACGGCGTTTATTTGTTCACGCTGCTCGATGCGCTGTTTGTAAAGCGTCTCCAGCGCCTACCGAATGGCGTAAGAGTGATATCAGATAACGATTCGTTTCCACCCTACGAAGTGGCCGGCGAAGATGTAAGTCAGCTCGTTATTCATGCCCGCGTTCTGCTGGCTTGGCGATCCCAAAGACTGTAACCCGACTCACCAGATATCGGTGCCTACAATTTTGCACGAATAAAATTACAATTTAGACTTGCAAACTACAATTTGAAGTTGTAACTTTACCCCATCGAATACAGAAACAGGGGAACAGCATGACAACCATCCAACGCATCACCTACACCGGCAGCCGGCGCCCAGTACGCGGCGCTACGAGCACCAAGAATGCCGCCATTGAACTGACCAGCATTCACCCATCAACCAACGACGAACGATTTACCCAGTACCAGCAGAAGCTTAACGCGGGCTGGGTTGTGGGTAAGGCGCGGACAGTGAGGAGAGCAGCATGAAAGGCTTACAAATCCCTGAGCGTTTTACCGGCACGGTTTATATCTCCGCTTATAGCGACCCGACTTCCTACATGTACGGCAAGCTTTGCTTTCTCGACTTTGAATCTGGGGCCGACGACAGGATTCTGGTTGGAAAAATTGAAATTGACGTGCCGCTGGATCACGCCAGAACGCTTGATAAGCAGGTTGAGCAGTTGCGCACCGCCAAGAAAAAGATCTTGAGCGAGGCCAGTGACAAGGCTTGTCAGCTAGATGAGGCCATCGAAAGCCTGCTGGCGATTGAATACAAAGGGGAAGCAGCATGATCGATACAAAGTTTACGCCGGGGCCATGGCTCGTTGTCGGCTCAATTCCAGAGGAAGGTGTTGATTGCTTCTGGATAAAAGCCGAGCCAAATCCTACGACGCGCGGATTAACCAAGGTCATCGCAACTGCTGATGGCTATCAAGACGACCCAGAGCGGGAAGCCAATGCCTACCTAATCGCAGCCGCGCCTATTCTTTACGAAGCACTGACTCGGTGCAAGTTTGATTCTTTGAATATGTCGTTTGAGGATCTCAAATTTATCCAATTAGCAATGGCACAAGCCAGAGGGGAATCAGCATGACATTCCTAATCGAAATAGCCGCAGTCCTACTCATCGGCCTGGTCGTCAGCACAATCGTCTGCCTGGCCAGCGCGTCGTGCGCAATGAGTGTGCGTAGGGGGTCGAAATGAGCAGCGTAACGCCAAGGCCGTGGATGGCGGTTCAGTTGGTAAACGAGGACGGCAGCAGGATGACTGCTCAGGATGCATCTGAGTACGTGGCAAATACCGCCATTCATGGAAGCGAAGGCTTTTATGCGGTGCAGGCCAGGAAGGACGACGACGGCAAGCTGTATGACGTGTGCCACACGGGGAATGGCCCTGACTCTAAATGGAACGCCAGCGCTATAGCTGAGGCCGTGAACTATCACGAGCGGCTGGTTGAGGCTCTGAATGAACTGCTGGAATTTGAGGGTGATTACAGCCCGAATGAAATACGGCTGGCAGACACCTGCGCAAATGCCCGCAGCGTTCTAGCCGAGATGGAAAAGGAGCCGACGCAATGAACGCAGCACAGAACCAGAAGCAGATTGACGACGCCGCCGAAATCGAGGCGCGGGCCGAAGATCTGCAGGCCCATGCGCGGGAAGTCCTGACCAAGATGAACCGCTACAAATACGATGAGCTAACCCAGTACGGGGCGCTGACAGACGACTACATGACCGACTTTGATGTGATGGAAGCGGTCGATGATCTTAGCCGGGATGAGGTAACGCTGGCTTTCACAAAGCTGGACAGCGACCCACTGGAAGCGGTGCGAATTCTGAAAGAGGCGCGGGACAAGGCGGTAGATCACACCCTGGCCCGGATTGATTTTGAAAATGTGGCTCGGGCTGAGCGCGAGCAAGCAAGGAGAAAGGCGGCATGAGCCCCGAGATGCAGGCGCTAAAGGATTACAAGGACGGCATGGCCGCAGACGACAACCCTTACCCAGCGGGCAGCGATGAGGCAGGCCGGTGGCAGGGGGCAACCAACAAGCTGTGGGCAGATGAGCTACAGCGCGAAATGGCAGGACTGACAGCATGAGCCCGCAAATAGATTTACTGAAGAGCCTGAGGGCGCCATTCCCGCCCAACCAGATTAGCAGACTGCCGAAACCCACCAAGGCGCAGACTGATGAAGTAAAGCGAGATTTTAAGCTTGGCATCCGTTGCAGCACTTGCGGTCAGTGGCACCACCCTAAAGTTGCGCACCTGGACTACGTTGGACACGCGGCCCTGACCAGTCGCCTGCTAGACGTTGACCCGCTGTGGAGCTGGGAGCCTTTGGCGGTAGATGAGATTGGCCTGCCTTCGCTTGATCGTGATGGCGGTCTGTGGATCAAGCTAACGGTTGCCGGTATGACCCGCATTGGATATGGCGATGCGCCTGGGAAGATGGGTGGTGATGCCATGAAAGAGCGCATTGGTGACGCCCTCAGAAACGCCAGCATGCGCTTTGGCTGCGCGCTAGACCTTTGGCATAAGGGCGATCTTTATGCCCATGAGGACAGCGACGCTAACAGCGCTACGGATGAGTCAAACAATAAGGCCAAGGCAGCCCCGGAGCCGGCTCAGGATCAACCAAGCCAAAACCAGATAGCCCTACAGCGGGCAATTAAGGCTCACCAGGCCAGCATTAAGGCCATCAGGGACGGCATTGCCAGCGGCGATTTGAGCAGTGCGTCAGAGGCGTGGTTTGAATTGACCGACATTGAGAAGCAGTCGCTGTGGGCAGCCCCGTCCAAGGGCGGGCCGTTCAGCACCAAAGAGCGCGAAACCATGAAGACCTCAGACTTTCGCTTGGCCAACCAGCAATCCGAACCAGCGGCTGACCAAGCGGCCGGCATGTTTCAAGGAGCATAACCATGAAAGAACTGATTGTAATTGAAAACACGCCGGCCGTTATCAGCGTCAACTTTGATGACCTGAAAAAGCACTCAACAGCGCTATCGGAAAAGTACAACAACATCGTTGTGACTCAAGAGACCCTTCCTGAGTCAAAGAAACTGACGACTGAACTGAACGCCATTAAAAACGAAATCGTCAGTCTGAGAAAGTCTGAGGCTGCACGCGCCACCGCTCCCGTCAAGGTGTTTGAAGCTCAGATGAAAGAGCTTGAGGCCATGTGGGAGAAGAACCGGCAGGAAATACTGGGACAGGTAGCCAAGTTTGAAGATGAGACTCGCAAATTGGCGTCAGAGCTTCTGTGCGCCATGCGAGATGAGCTTTGGCAGTCTCAGAATATCCGCCCAGAGTTCCGGTGGACTGAGTACGAAAGCCTGGCCATCCTAAGCGCCGTAACCGCTACCGGAAATCTGACAGCCGGCGCCAAGGGCAAGCTAGAAGCGTTGGTGGTTACCGATAAGCAGATGCAAGACCAGACCGATATGCGCCTTCTTAGGCTGGAAAACGAAAGCTACAAGTCAGGCCTAAGCGCCCCGCTGAATCGTGGCCACGTTGAGCACTTCCTGTTTGATTCGGAATCAGGCTACAGCGAGAAGCTGGCCAAGCTGATGAAGTCCGAACTGGAGCGTGAGGAAGTCGCCCAGCAGCGCATGCGCGAAAAGCTGGAGCGTGAGCAACAGCAAAAGCAGGACGCGGAGAAAGCCAAAGCTGCGCAGCCGGTAGCGGTTGAAAGCCAGCCGGTAGCTAAAAAGCCAGAGGCACCACGAACTGCCGCAAAGGCCGGCAAAGTAGATGTAACCGTTGCCTGTACTTTTACGGTCAACGTGAGCGCCAGTATTTCAGACGACGCTATTAAGGCCGAGCTGCGCAAAGCCATTGCCGCGGCCGGCATAACCACCCTCCAAACAGTATCCATCCACCGCGAACAGGAAGCAGCAGCATGAATGTATTTACAGCGACAGCTCGATTAGGGCGTGATGCAGAAGTTCGTCACACGGCAAGCCAGAACACCGTGGCCGGCATGCCCCTGGCCGTTGACTTCGGCTTTGGTGACGGCAAGGGAACGATGTGGCTGGACGCTTCGTTGTGGGGCAAGCGGGCCGAGTCGGGGCTGATTCAATACCTTGTAAAAGGTCAGCAGGTGGCCGTGTCTGGCGAGCAAGGTCAGCGCAAGTATACGAATAAAGACGGCATCGAAGTAACGGTTACCACGCTCAAGATTGCAGAGATTGAGCTTGTCGGCGGCAAGCCGGAAGGGCAGCAAAGCCGGCCAGCGCCGCAGCCGCAGCAGCAGGCGCAGCAGTCCCAACAGACGCGCCCGCAGCAGCAACAAAGTCCAGCGCAACAGCAGCGTCAGCCTGATCCAGTTGATGATTTTGATTCGGACATTCCATTTTGAGGTGCAGCATGGCAATCACAGGATCAACACTGAAAACCATGGTCATCCTGGGCGAAAACCCAGAGGACTGCTGGGAGTGGAACGGAAGCAAGAACAAAACTACTGGGTACGGAAAGAAGACCGTCAACGGGAAATCGGTATTGGCGCACAGATGGGTGTACGAAATGCTATTTGGCATCATCCCTGAAGGAAGAGTGGTGAATCATCTTTGCAGCAATGTCTCTTGCGTTAACCCGCATCACCTTGAAGTGGTGAGCCAGGCTGAAAACTGCCGCCACGGAAAAGGCGCAAAGCTGGATATTGAGCAGGTGAGAGAAATCAAGGCGGCAAAGAATAACAAGCGCTGGGGTCTGGGCAAGGAGCTTTCGATTAAGTACGGCGTTAGCTCCGCCTTAATTCACGATATCTGGAATGACCGAGCATGGAGGGATGTTGCGTGACCAAGAAATCACAACTAACTGATGAGCAGCGCGCCGAAATCCGGCGCCGGTACACCCGAGGCCGCAGTCATGCTGCAAAAGCCAAAGGCTTCAATGACGGATCAATCGCCATCTCCCTCGGCGTCAGCAATAAAGCGGTCTACAGCGTCAGCAAGGGTCGCAGGCCGCGCAATATTAATGACGTGTTGTTTGAGCGGATTCGGTCTGGTGTATTGATGCGGCACCATCACCAGAGAATGTCCGGGGCTGATAGCGCGGTGCAGATAGCGAGAGAAATGCAATTAAGCGCGGACGATGTTCGCAATCTGTGCAATTACATTAAGCAAAGCGAGCGCATGGATGCGACGACTGCGCCGACAAACAGAAGCACGGCAATGTCATTTCTAACAGCTCCGGCCTTAATCCGGGGCAATGTGTGGGGTATTACTGAGATGAGCGATAACAGAGAAATCGCGCCTGGAAGAATTTTTCCAACTAACGAAGGTGGGAGCGTAACGGTTTCCAGATACGGAAGCTGCCGAAACATTGAAGTTGTTCACAATGACAAGCACAAGCATAAAGCCGTCGTTCAGGCCGATAACCTGAGAAAAGGAAAGGTGAAAAACCCGTACTTTCAGTCTGTTTTTGGGGTGGGGTTCTTGGGCGCAGGAAAATACAAGCGACGGGTTGACGGAGTTAAGGCGCCGGCACACAGGTGCTGGCAAAATATGTTGAAGCGAGCGTATAGCGCAAAGTGCCACGCGGTTCAGCCGGCATATCTGGCCGTATTTGTCGACGAGCGCTGGCATAACTTCCAAGTTTTCGCTGAGTGGTTTTACGGTCAGCCAAACTCTGGAGCGAGTGGGTTTGATTTAGACAAGGATCTGATAGTTGAAGGCAACTCTGTATACGGCCCAGAGGTTTGCTCGTTCGTCCCCAGATCTATAAATACGCTTTTAAGTTATCGCGGGCAGCCTGGCAGAGATGTGCCGCCAGGCGTATCAGTTTGCGGCAGGGGTTTTCACTCGCAGATAAGTGTTGACGGGAAGATAGTCCACCTGGGCACGCACGATACCGCAGATATGGCGCTTAACGTCTACGTGAAAGCCAAGCAAATTAATATAAGAACTATGGCCGAAAAGTGGAAAGGCAATATAGATCCGAGGGTTTATGCTCACCTCTTAAGCTGGGCACCAACCAATATGGGGGAAGTTAAAAATGACCGATAATTCTACCCGAGAAACATTCGAGCGCACAGTAAGGGCAACATGGAGTGATAGCTACAGCTTCGCACGGTACTCTGACGACCATTATACCGATGAAGTGCTTGAGGGAATGTGGTGGGCATGGCAAATCAACTGCCCGCAGTTCACGGCACTATGCCACAGCAAATCAAAACAGATCGGGAAGCCCGTTGGCTATCTGATTGAGAACGAAGCCGGTGGACTGGCAGCGGTGCATAACCTGGGTCGCGTGACCTGGTTGGATGATTGTGTAGCGGGCCGGGTTGAGCGTGAAGACCGCGCACAGGATGGCGGGGAGCCGGTGGCATGGATGGGGCGTCACCCGGGCCGCATCACTGGATTCTTTGAGAGCGAGCATGATGCAGAGCTATCGTTTGGTTTTGAAGGCTGCACCATAACTGCGCTCTGCACCCTCCCCCTCCGGAAACACGGCGATGGGTTTGTCAAGTGCTCGGAGCAGATGCCTGAAAATAACGAAAATGTACAGGTATTCCCAATTCTTGAGCACTCAGACAACGAGCCTGTTCATGTAGCTTTCAGGCGCAGCGATCAATGGGAATATATCTGGTGCGGCTCGGTATATCACTTATCAGAGCGAAAAATTACGCACTGGCGAGCGCTATCATATCCGTCAGTACAGGAGCAATAATCATGAGCAACATTGAGACAAGGCAAGAAGCATTTCTAAAAGCGTTAAGCAGCGCTGGCATTTCGCCAGAATATCAGGGCGATGGCGTATTCACCGGCCAGTCTCGGCTATTCGAGATGGTATTTGACGCCGCCTGTAACTGGCAAGCCAGTGCACAGGATGGCGGGGAGGCTGTGGCTTATCCAAATTGTGACACTTGCGGCGGCTCCATGGATTACATGCCGTGGCACTACTCAACCGAGTTTGAGCGCCATAAACATGCTTGCGATAAGTGCTGGCCGGAGGTAAACCCTGCCAACCCGCCCAGTGCCGTGGTGCCGGATGACTCAAAGCATCACGCAGTAAGGCAAGCGCAGATGTGGGCGCAAGAGGTCCGCACTCAGAAGGCAATCGTCAGGGAAATCGGCAAGCTTGTCGGCTGCAATAATGACTGGGAGATGGTCGAAGCGCTACGGAATGCTCTGAGCAATGCCAGTGGCGGTAGCCTTCAAGATTGTTGCTGCGGAGAGACTGAGCAGGCGTGGAGACTGTGCCCTCTGCATTCCGCGCCACTTGAGCAGGAGCAAGAATTATGAGTGGCATTAATTATCAGTGCTGGATATGCCCGCAATGCTTTGATGATAAGCACCACAACCCTGGTGACGCGCTATGTGAGCGCAATCAGAAAATATCGAAATCGCACGACAAAATAGACCGACTTATGGCGCTGGCAGATGAGCTGAAGGGGGAGCTTGAGCAGTCTCGGGGGCGGGTGTCTGAGCTTGTAACGGCCCTGCAGGATGCTGTGAACATTATTCAATCAGATGCCAACACAGAAGAAAACTACGGCTCGTTGTGCCGTATAGGCAACGTGCTATCTTCCAGCAACTCGGATGCCTTAATTCTCCGTAAGCAGGCCGAAGAACTCGACATCGAAGCCGCTGGCTTTGAGCTTTCGGGCAACGAGGTCATGAGCGGGCGTTATGTGGCCACGGTTCTGCGTCACGCTGCCAGCAAAAGGCGCGACGAGGCCGGCCAGGCAGGAGGTGGCGTATGAGTGATAGATTAATGCGATTGCCAGAAGTCATAAAAACGGTCGGACTGTGTAAGCCGACTATCTATGTCAAAATCAGCGCCGGCCAATTTCCTAAACCTATCAAGCTCGGGAAGGTATCGGTCTGGCTACAGTCAGAAATCAGCGCATGGATTGATGAGCGTGTGGCAGAATATAGGAAGGTGGGATGATGAGCGAATGGATTAGTGTTAAGGGCAAATTACCAAAGGATGGCCGGTGGTATCTGGTGGCAGCCACTATAGAGGTGCCGGGCGGCGGCAAGAGAGTCGCTAGCATGGCGTTTCTTGACTTTGACACCCGAACAAATGAGCCAATATGGCTATCACACAACGATGAGGATTCTGGCGAGTGGGACAATGTGACGCATTGGATGCCGCTGCCGGAGCCTCCAAATCAATGAATCAAGCGGCGGCGATTGCGGGTATCGATGAGGGTACTATCAGCAGTCGCCAGCCACTACCCTGTTACATATCAAATGGTTATAGCCCGTATGATGATTATGATCGAGAATTATCATTAACGGAATCAAGTGTCTACCGGAGTCTATGGTAGTAAATTAACGCGACTCGAAATTTCTTTTTTATTGCAATCTCAGTGTAGAGTCGTCTGCTAAGGTCCATCAGAGAATACCCAAGTCTACGGTTTTTGAGGGTAGATTTAGGGGTAGATCTGAAAATTGCAGGCGATACCCGTGTGGGATCATAAAAAAGTTGGTAACAACATAATAAAGTTGGTAACTAAGGGTTAGAAGATTATGGAATTGAAAACTCAAAGTGAAGCTCATCCTGATGATCTGGCGGTAGACCGTTTTGCCGCTGC